>Ga0209415_10001682_pt1 | contig 42052 bp, 35 predicted proteins | sample PeaSoiSIISIP2007_FD_187696 | JGI IMG/M metagenome (GOLD analysis project Ga0209415, IMG submission 187696) | Peat soil microbial communities from Weissenstadt, Germany - SII-SIP-2007 (SPAdes) (version 2) | ecosystem: Environmental > Terrestrial > Soil > Wetlands > Peat | place: Germany...
ATGTGGCAGTTTTCGCAGGTGATTGACGGCATCACCAAAGCCTGCGAGGAACTGGATACGCCGATTACCGGCGGCAACGTCAGCTTCTACAACGAGACTCTGGGCGAAGGAATTTACCCAACTCCGGTGATCGGGGTGGTGGGAATTCTTGAAGACGTCCACAAAACGGTGAGGATGCACTTCGCCCGTCCGGGACGAACAATTGTCCTGCTGCGGGCCAATGAACCGGGCGACGCGCTTGATGCCGAGTTGGAGTTCGGGTCGTCCGAGTACGCGAAGGAGATTCTGGGAGCGGTGTGGGGATATCCGCCGGGTCTGGATCTGGAGAAGGAAGCCACGCTACAACGCACTCTGGTGGCCATAATCGAAGCGGGGCTGGCCGAGTCGGCGCACGACTGCGCCGATGGCGGGCTAGCGGTTGCGCTGGTGGAGTCGACGCTGCCGGCGGGAGTCGGTCTGAACGTCCGATTGCCTAAGCAGCAAGCAGCGCTTGAGTTCTTGCTGTTTGGAGAAGACGCCAGCCGCGTCGTGCTCAGTTGCGACCCGGTCCAGTTGCCGCGAATCCAACAAGTGGCGGAGGAGTATGGCGTCTTCGCGGATGTGTTGGGCGAAACGGGATCCGATCGGGTTGAGATTGGGGTGGATGGTGAGTCTGTAATTTCCGCTGGCGTTGCGGAGTTGCGGGAAGCTTACGAAGGCGCGCTGGAGAGGGCGTTGAGAGCGGAACCAAACATTGCTGCAGCGGATTAAGGGTGCCGGGCGGTGCCCGGCTGGACGGGCGCGTCGCCCGTCCCCACACGAACCGAGAGTTAAATGCTGACTTCCGACAAATTTCGCGATGAATGCGGGGTGGTCGCCATTCATGCCCATCCCGAGGCGGAGAAGCTCGCCTATCTCGGACTGCATGCCTTGCAGCATCGCGGGCAGGAATCGGCGGGCATCGTTACCTCGGACGGCGAGCGCCTGCGCCAGCACAAGGCCATGGGCCTGGTCGCCGACATCTTCAGCCACGAAGTGCTGGCTTCTCTGCGCGGAGTTCTTGCCATCGGCCACACCCGATATTCAACTGCCGGCGATTCGGCCCTGCTGAACGCCCAGCCCATCATGGTGCAGTCCAACAAAGGGACGATCGCCATTGCTCATAATGGCAATCTGGTGAACGCGCACGCGATTCGCGCCAAGTTGGAGGGGCAGGGCTCGATCTTCCAAACCAACAGCGATACGGAAGTGCTGGTTCACCTGATTGCGCTCTCGCGCGAGCAAACGCTGCCGGATGCCATCATCGATGCCCTGCGTCGCGCGGAAGGCGCGTTTTCGCTGGTCATGATCAGCCGTGACCGGATCTTTGCCGCGCGCGATCCGCGCGGGTTCCGGCCGCTGGCCATGGGCCGTATTCCGGCTCTCACCAGCGAGAAAAAAGACACGGTCGTCTTTGCCTCGGAAACCTGCGCTTTTGATTTGATCGGCGCCACCTACGAACGCGACGTGAAACCCGGCGAACTGGTCATCGTTGGGCCCGAAGGCATCAGCTCGCGTTTTTACTCGCCGTCTCCGACGCTTTCGAGTTGCATTTTTGAACACGTCTATTTTTCGCGTCCCGACAGCCTGGTGTTTGGGCGCTCGGTTGATCAAAGCCGCGACGCCATGGGACGCCAGCTCGCGCGCGAAGCTCCGGTGGAAGCCGATATCGTCGTTCCCGTCCCCGATTCTGGCAACACCGCGGCCATCGGATACGCCGCCGAAAGCGGCATCCCTTTCCGCCTTGGTCTGATCCGCAACCACTACATCGGACGTACCTTCATCGAGCCGCAGCAGTCGGTGCGCGACTTTGGCGTAAAGCTGAAGCTGAATGCGGTTCGCAGCCTGCTCGAAGGCAAACGAGTGATTCTGGTCGACGACTCGATTGTGCGTGGCACTACCAGCAAGAAGATCGTCCGCATGATTCGCAACGCGGGCGCGAAGGAAGTCCACATGCGGATTTCCTGCCCGCCCACCATCTCGCCCTGCTTCTACGGAGTGGATACGCCTTCCAAGAAGGAACTCATCGCCGCCAACAAGACGACCGAGTCGATTCGCGACTACATCGTTGCCGACTCGCTCGCCTATCTCTCGCTGGAAGGTCTTAAGAAAGCCTGCGCGGACGGAGAAAAGACCACTTACTGCTCGGCCTGCTATACGGGGAATTACCCCACCAAGATCGACGTGGAAGACATATTGCCGGTGGTCGCCTCGCGATAACCGCCGCTAGCGAAATCTTCGGACTAACAAGGTGTGCCGATCCGATCGGTACAGGCCGAGCACATAAAGCGTGGCTTTCCCTTTTGTCGAATAGATGACCTGGCGGATCCTGAGCAACGGCGCATCGCGCTCAACTTTCAGAAGATTTGCGGTCGCGGGGGCAGCGGAAGTTGCATCCATTTCCTCGTCGGCATATGCAATTTGGATCCCATAGGTGCCCTCCAGAGTGGAAAACAGCGACCCACGCGCCACCGAGTTGCGGGTGAGACCGGCGAACTGCTCAGCCGGCAGATAGCAGGTTTCCAGCGCGAAGGGTTCGTCCGCGGCGATCCGGAGGCGTTCCACCTTCAGCAGGCGAGAATGGGCCGACAGGGCCAGACGGGCCGCTACTTCGTGCTCGTTGTCGACCACGCTGAACGACAGAACTTTTGAGAAAGCCGTTAGACTTCGACTGGCCATCTGCTCCGTGAAACTGGTGAGCTTGTTGAAGTGGATCTTGGGCGGCGCTACAAAAGTTCCGGCGCCCCGCCTGCGATGTACCAAACCCTCCCGTTCGAGCGCGGTTAACGCGTGTCGCGCCGTCATCAAGCTGACCTGGTGAATCCTCGCCAGTTCCCGTTCGGAATCGACTGCATCCCCGGGTTTTAATTGCCCGCTGTCAATGCGCTTGACGATCGTGGCCTGGATTTTCTGGTATGCAGGCATTCCGTTTGGGCGGCTGTTTGGCATGAACTCCCCAATCATTCTGATCCGAATCAGAAACGCCGATGTTTACTTCGCGTGTGCTCGTGGGCCCGAAAGCTAACGACACGGTACATTTTCTTAGCCGTGCTATAGAGCAAACAAAAACGAAATCAGGCGCGCCGACTCGGTTTCCAATGCGCTACTTCTCTCTTCTATGCTATAGAGCTTTTGAAAACAACTCATTTTTGATGCATACACTCGTTAGGACTCACACCTTAGCCTTCTTCGTGCTACTTGTAAAGAGCGACTGTGGGTTGCAGCCGCAAATCCAGCATCTCATAGCGCAATATTCAATTCCTCATAGAGACAAAGGTCCCCGGTTTTCCACAGGGCTGATGACCGGTCAGCCGTTGGGCGAAACGGGCTCGGCGAAGTGCTATAGATTAATACTAAAAATGGAAGAATGAAAAATTTGCGTTTCCTTGTATTTTTTTCTTGACGACGCTAACGAAAGTACTATATAGCATTAGTCCTAGTATTATTGCAGTATTTTTGATGCGGCTATTTTTCTATCAAAACGTCTTCCGGAGGTCTGCGATGCGAAAGTCTTTGGTGATGATGATTGGAATTTTCCTACTGGTCGGACTGCTCGGCGCACTGGCGCCAGCGTGGGGCCAAGAAGTAACTGCGGCAGTGGTCGGTACGGTGACTGATCCGAGCGGGGCGGCCATCCCAGGGGCCACAGCCACGGCCACGGACGTCGACCGCGGGACGGTATGGAAGGCGCAAACGAATGGGGCGGGTGACTACAATCTCCTGCGCTTGCCCGTGGGCAATTACACCGTCAAAATCACCAAGGATGGATTCCAATCGGCGGCGCAGCCGGTGTTCACGCTGGTGTTGAACCAGACCGCTCGCATTGACGTGCAATTAAAGGTCGGCAAGGTCAGCGAGACGGTCGAAGTGTCAAGCGCGGCGGCGGTTCTGCAAACGCAGAGCGTTGACGTCAGCACGGTCATCGACGCCAACACCAACGTGAGCCTGCCGCTGGCTTCGCGCAATTATCTGCAACTCACGCTGCTCGCCCCGGGCGTTACGAACGTCGATCCAGATGGAATGCGATCGCCGCAAAACATGCTCAACTCCGGCCGCCCCTACATCAATGGGAATCGCGAACAGGCGAACGAGTATCTGATCGACGGCATCCTTAATAGCGAAGACAAGAATAATGAGACTGGCTACACGCCCAGTGTCGATGCCGTCCAGGAATTCAATCTGATCACGCAAAACGCCTCGGCTGAGTTCGGCAATTACCAGGGCGGCGTTGTCAGCGTCAGCACAAAGTCCGGCACAAACAATTTTCACGGCGGCGTGTATGAATTCTTCCGCAATGATGCGCTGGATGCCAACCTCGCTTCTTCGGGATGGACCCAGGGCACAGACAATGGCGTCCTTGGATACAACTCCCAGGGCGTGGCCAACAAGCCTGAGTTGAGATACAACCAATTCGGCGGCACCATCGGCGGGCCGATCATCAAGAATAAGCTGTTTTTCTTCGGCGATTATCAGGGCCAGCGCCAGGTGCAATCGGGTGTGACAGGAGCCCAGTTGCTAACCTCGAGCGCGCGCTCAGGGGATTTTGGGCAACTCTGCACAAGCTGGACAGGCGCATCGTTCAATGCCGCTGGATTGTGCACTAATTTGCCCGTGGCCGCATCCGGCGCCATAACCCAACTTCAATACCCAAACGGTCCAAATGCCGGGCAGCCGCTTCCGTATAACGACCTGGCTAAAGCCGGGTACACTGTCGACACCGCGGTCGGTGCCTTGCTCGGCATGACCAAATACTATCCTCTGCCCGCTGTCGACACGCTGGTCGGGAACAATTATTTCTATAACAGCGGATCGGATCTGAACAACAACCAGTACGACGTAAAGATCGACTACAACGCCTCTGACAAAGACCATGTTTTTGGGCGTTGGTCTCATATGGACCTCAAGCAGCCGGCAACTACGGGCTGCATTTTCTGCAACACTGGCGCGGTGGAGGGGAGTGACGAGCCGGTTCGAAATGCCGTAGTCAACTGGACGCATACTTTCCGCGCCAACCTGCTCAACGAAGCTCGCGTCGGATTTAACGCCGTCCGATTCGATCAAAACCTGACCCCGACTTCTTCACTGGGCAACATAAGTCAGACTCTGGGCATAGCCGGCGGCAACGCTCAAGCGCCGGGGTTGGTTGAAATGGATATCGCGGGCAACAGCGGGGGATCAGCCTATCTTGGGCTGCGCAATCTGGTTCAGGACTTCCACTCTACCCAAGGCCAGTTCGACGATAACCTGATTTATACTTTTGGCCGCCACCAGATCAAGGCCGGCTTTCAATTCGTGCGCGAACGCCAGGATTACATCTATCCAGGAAATAATGGCGCCCTCGGTTTTATCAGTTTTACCCAAAATCTGACGAACTCCGGCCTTGCCGACTTCTGGCTGGGCAGCGTTGCGCCGGGATCCGGATCGCAGAGAGATACGGGCAGCCAACTCAGTTCGCCCGCCAAGCTTCGGGGCAATGTTTTCGCTGGGTTTGTGCAGGACGACTGGCGCGTGACTCCGACGTTCACGGTAAATATTGGAATGCGCTGGGAGGACCATACGCCGCTCTACGAAACGACTAACCGTGAGGTCAATTTTGGACTCTACACGGGGACGCTTTACACCGCAACCGGCGTGGACGGAACCGCGAAGTTCAGCAATCAGGCGCTCTACAACAATTACCTCGGGATCGGCGATTGGGAGCCGCGGATCGGGCTTTCCTGGGCGCCCGCGTCACTGGGTGGCAAATCGGTATTTCGTGCCGGGTTCGGCATCTCTTCCTTCTTGGAAGGCGGCGGCGGCAACGAAGAACTCACCCAGAACCTACCCTTCGGTTTTCTCCAGCAACAGGCTCTCGGAGGCTTAAAAGATCTGGAGAATCCCACCGGAGTATTCGGGTCTACCACAGGTGTCGCGTGCGGTGGTGTCATCAGTCCAGCCTGCTATGAGCCGACACAGGATCCAACAGGCCCCAGCGTCCGCATCCGAGTCACCGACCAGAACTTCAGACCCGCCACGGTCAGTCAGTGGAACTTAACCTTCCAACAGCAAATAAACAACTCAACCACCTTCCAGCTTGGCTACGTCGGACAGCGGGGGGAGCACCTGCTCACCTTCAATGATATTGCGCAGTCGATTCCCTTGGACGCGGCAGGAAAGGTTGCAGGACGCGGGGATCCAATCGTGACCCGGGAACCGGGACCCTATCTCGGTGGCGCTACGCCCGGATCGCTGTATCTGGCGGATAACCCCCAGTTCAACGTTCCGAATTGCGGAAAAGCCGGCTACCCTATTTGTGGCGCAGAAACCTTCGCCGGAACCAACATGTCGAACTCCGATCAGTCCTACAATGCGCTCCAGGCTGTCCTGCAAAAGCGCATGAGCAATGGCCTGCAAGCTCAGGTTTCCTATACCTGGTCGAAGTGCATGAGCAATTCTCCGGGCTACTTCGGCACAGGCTGGGGCAGCAACGGCGCCACCAGTTCAGGCGGACAGCCGGGCTGGGAGAATATCTATAACCCACGTCTGGATTGGGGACCGTGCTACTACGACCAAACCCACATCTTCACCAGCTATGTTACGTATGGTCTGCCGTTTGGCCATGGCAAGCAGTTTGGCCACGACATGAACCCGGCACTGAATGCCGTGCTGGGGAACTGGGAGATCGGCGGAATTGTCACCCTGCATAGCGGAAACGCTCTGACCCTGAATAACTTTGGAGGCTGGGGCGTGGCTGGTAACTCGGATAACACCAACGGCATCGATCCCGAGACGCTGGCCGGATTGCCGGACTGCAACGGCCCAATCCATGTCTCAAAACAAACCGTATACGCGTCGAGCGGGCAGCCCGGGTATATTCAATGGATCCCCAACTCGATCACAGGTCCCGTTCAACCGGCGGCGCCGAACACATTTGGAACCTGCGGTGTGGGCAACGTTCGTGGTCCGGCCTACGCCAACGTGGATCTGAGCCTGCACAAAGGCATCACCTTCGGAGAAACCAGGAAGCTGGAGTTCCGGTTCGAAGCGCTCAACGCCTTTAACCACCCGGTCTGGGATTTCTCCGGTGGACCTGATGGTGGATCGTTCGATCCGGGCTCGTGGTCGATCGTCAACGGTTTGCCCTCAACCACCAACGCAAACTTCGGTCGGATCACGGGGTCTCAAGGAGCAAGGGAACTACAACTCGCTCTAAAGTTCTCCTTCTAACCCCGAGCTGCCTTCGCTCAGGGAGGGCAGTCGGTCAAATGGCAGGCGCTTCGACGGGGCGCCTGCCCTTTCTTTTGCGGGCTGCGGCGGCAAACGCCGCGAGATTCGGACAGCTGTGATTTCGGAATATAATGAGCGCATGCGTGAATCCTTCCGGCGAGGCTGGTTTCCCTGCCTGATTCTCTTTGGCCTGCTCTTGTGGGCAACGTTCTCCGCAGGTCAGGCTACTAAGAAGAATCCGGCGCCTGCCACGGGCGGAGAAGTGGAACGGGCCACGAATTTGGCGGAGAGTGGGCATTGCGTGGAAGCGCTCCCGCTGCTGAGGCGGGCCATTCGGCAGACGGCTGATCGCGACCTTAAGAAAAAGATCGGTCTGGAAGGCTTGCATTGCGCCATGACGCACGGCAATCCCTATGATTCGCTCGATTTTCTAGCGGTGCTCAGCCGCGAGTTTCCGCGTGATCCCGAGGTGCTTTACGCGTCCACGCACGCTTACTCCGACCTTTCGATGCGAGCTTCACAGGACTTGGCCCGCGAGGCCCCGTTCTCGTTCCAGGTTCACGAGCTGAATGCGGAGGCGCTGGAAATCCAGGGCAGATGGGATGAGGCGGCGGCGGAATACCACCGGATTCTGGATATCAACCCGATGCTTCCCGGCATCCATGCGCGGCTGGGTCGTGCGCTGCTCTCGAAACCGCAGCCTTCGCCGGCGGAGTTAGGCCAGGCGCGAAAGAGTTTTGAGGAGGAGCTTGAGATTGACCCGCGAAACGCCACGGCAGAGTTCGTGCTGGGGCAACTGGCCGCGGACGCGAAGGATTCGGCGACGGCGATCCGGCATTTTGAGAAAGCAACAAAGTTAGACGTCAGCTTCATGGAGGCGTACCTCGGACTGGGGACGGCGTTGAACTCGGCAAAACAGTTCGCCGAAGCCATCCCGGCGCTTGAGACCTACGAAAAGATGGCGCCCGACAGTCCGACCGGGCATTACCAACTTGCGGTCGCCTACGCCGGAGCAGGACGCCGGGAAGACTCCAACCGCGAGGCCGCGCTGCAGCGGCAGACGTCGGCAGAACTGGAAACGGTCAAACGCAAGGCCGCCATTGCGCAGGAGAAGCAAACCTCTACCGAAGCGCCGCCAGCGGAGCCGAAGTAACGATGCGTTTCGCTCCCCCGTTTGTTGGCAGGAGAGAATTCCTGAGAGTTCTGGCGGGAACTCTGGCCTTCCCCGCTTTGGCGCGGGTGGCTGCCGCCTCGGATGCTCCTCCCTATCCGTTTTCTGAAGTTCCACCCTCCGCCAGCGGCATCATCTGGACCCACACTGCAGGCCTCTCGCCGGAGAAATACTTGCCTCAGTCCACCGGGGCCGGTTGCGCGTTCCTGGATTACGACAACGATGGATGGATGGACATCTATCTTGTCAACAGCGGGAAATGTGACATTTTCACGCCGACCAAGCCTCTGCGCAATGCGCTCTATCGGAACAACCGCGACGGCACCTTTACCGACGTGACCGAGAAGGCTGGCGTTGTCGGCGGTGGCTACGGCATGGGGGTTGCGGTCGGTGACTATAACGCCGACGGATTTCCCGACCTTTATGTGACGCAGTACGGGCGCAGCATTCTGTATCGCAATAACGGCGACGGCACGTTCACGGATGTGACCGAAAAGGCTGGAGTAGCGGCTCCGGGATGGGCTGCGAGCGCGGTGTGGTTCGACTACGACAACGACGGACGGCTGGATCTTTTTGTCTGCCACTTTGTGGACTTCGACAAATCAAAGCATCACAATTGCGGGGCGCCGAACATTCCCGCCATCAAGGGGCTGAATGAGTATTGCTATCCTCGGATCTATTCGCCGATGCCGAGCTGGCTCTTTCATAACAATGGCGACGGTACGTTTACCGATGTCAGCCAAAAGATGGGAATTGCCGAGAATCCGGGCAAATCGTGGGGCGTGGTGGCAACCGACGTTAATAATGACGGGTGGATGGACTTGTTTGTGTCCAACGACACGGACGCCAACTTCCTCTTCATCAACCGGGCTGGGCGGCGTTTTGAAGAAGTCGGTTTCACGTCGGGTGTGGGCTTCGGGGAGGGGGGCAAGGCCCGCTCGGGTATGGGGGTCGATTCCGCCGACGTCAACCAGGACGGATGGATGGACCTGTTTGTGACCGACCTGAACCACGAGCTCGATGGCTTTTATCAGAATCGGCACGACGAAACCTTTGACGACATCGCTGCGCCTACTGGAATCGCGAACGCCTCGAAGCTTATGAGCGGCTGGGGAGTTAAATTCCTCGACTACGACAACGATGGGAACCTCGACTTGATGATCGCCAATGGTCATCCCGACGATTTGATCGAAAAGATCTATGACAGCGTGACCTACCGGGAGCGGATCATGCTCTTTCATAACAGCGGGAACGGTCTGACAAATGTGACGCGGGAGAGCGGTCCGGCCTTTAACCATCTCATTTCAGCGCGCGGTCTGGCCTTGGGCGACTTCGACAATGACGGAGGCGTCGACGTGCTGATCTCCTGCAACGACGATGCGCCGGTCCTCTTGCACAACAATGTTGGCAGCCAGAATCACTGGCTGGGGATGAATCTCATCGGCAAGAAGGCGAACATCGACGCCGTTGGCGCACGAGTTGCCTACCAAGCCGGCGATCTGAAACGCAGCCGAATGAAAGTGGGTGGTGGAAGCTATCTCTCATCGCACGATCCGCGGATGGTGTTAGGAATTGGCAAGCAGACGAAACTGGACTGGGTCGAAGTCAAATGGCCGCTGCCCAGTAACCTGGTTGAACGCTTCACCGACCTTCCCATCGACCGTTACATCACGATCGTGGAGGGTCAGGGTAAGTGGAAGTAATAGTAGGGGTTTTCTGCCTGCGAGGCGCTGTTTCCTCATTGGGGCTGCAAGCCGAGCACTGAGATGGTATCATCTTGGACGCAAACGACCTTGCGCCGGGCGCTGCTATGAGCAAAGCATTTTCAATTTTCGGGTCAGGCTCCAGACCTCAACTCGGACCTTTCGAGCGGAAACTGCTGCAGGAGCTTTGGTCGCATGGCAGCGCCACGGTTCGCGAACTGCTTGCGGATGGCAAGATCCATCAGGCTTATACCACCGTGATGACAACCGTGGACCGTCTCTACAAGAAAGGTCTGCTCGACCGCGTCGCTGAAGGCAGGGCGTTCCGCTATACCCCCCGCCATACTCCCGAAGAACTGCAAAGGGTCACAGCGTTGGAGAGCATCCAGCAGTTGCTGGGATCGGCCGACGCTTCCTCGCTGCCTCTATCGTATCTGGTGGAGGCCCTAAGCACTCACGACGCGCAACTGCTCGACGAGTTGCAGCTCCTGGTCGAACGCAAACGCCGCGAACTCCAAAGCCGGGGGAAAAAGGCTCGGCAAAATACGGCGCAGGAGCAGCGCTGATGTTTGCCCTGCGCGGAATCGCCGTCTCGCTCACTTTCTTTGTTCTCGTCTATTGTTTGCTATCGGCTCTGGTGGCGGTTGCGTGGCGCTCGCTGAAGTTGCTGCGCGCGGCCGAACAGCGCGTGGCCGGATTGCTCTTCGCGTTGCGCATTCTTCCCTTAATGACTTCCGTTGTCATTACGTGCGCTTTTGTCGTGCCGTCGTTTCAGTTGCTGGAACCCCGGTCGATTCATGAGGGAATGGGCACGATGCCGCTCACGCTGGGCGTTTGCGCTCTTCTACTGATTGCCTGCGGCTGCTACCGCGTGATCACCGCCCAGATCAAGACGTCTCGCGCGGTGGCTCGCTGGCTCGAAGGCGCGGATCCTCTGAGTGTGGATTCTGACCCGCAGATGGTCACCTTCCGCGCCAAACGCGGGGCTCCGCCACTCACGCTGGTGGGTGTCCGGAGACCCCGGGTGCTGGTTTCAGAATCTACGGTTGCGCTTCTGAGTCATGACGAATTGCGCGTCGCGCTCCAGCATGAACGTGCGCACATGCGGTCTCGCGACAATCTGAAGAAACTCGTTTTCCGTTTTTGCCCTTTTCCCGGCATGGCCAGGCTGGAAAGCGCTTGGTCTCAAGCCGCAGAGTTGGCCGCCGATGATGCGGCGGTTTCCAATCTGAACGACGCCGTTGACCTGGCTGCAGCCCTGGTAAAGTTGTCGCGCCTGGTTCCCGTGGAAGCCGCTCCCGTTTGTACCGTGGGCTTCGTGACCGGATCCGTCAGCGTGCGAGTGGCGCGTCTGCTTGCATGGGAGGAAGCCTGCAAAGCTCCACCGACGCGAAGTCGATCGTGGTACGCGGTTGCCCCGGTGCTCGTGACTCTGTTGTGCGCCCTCGCCGCCTATGGTCCCGTTCTAGCGCTGACTCACGAACTTACAGAGTGGCTTGTCCGCTAGCGCTTTCGGAGGACTGAAGAGTTATTCTTCTCGCCACCCATTTTGACTCCACTATCGCTGGTAGTAAATACTGCCTCCGGCTACTCTCTGTGAGCTAGTACGCTTCGTCGCGCAGACTATTTTCCCGTAGGAAACTTGAAGCGCGGCAATCTTTGCGTTCACCGGACGGCTTGCATGTTCGCCAGGCTCACACTCTCTGAAATGTCCAGATCGAGTTCGCTGGTCTGCGTGGTCGTCGTGCTGTTGTTCCTCCTGATTTTCGTCTCTGTTCCCTCGCTCATGCTTGCGCAGAACCCGAATGGCGCGCTTCGGGGAGAGGTTCAGGATGCGAGCGCCGCCCGAGTGGCAGGTGCTCGAGTCGTGGTGCAATCGGCCGGGTCCTCCATCACCCGCGAGGCCACGGTAAACGATCGCGGAGAATTCCGTATTGAGGGCCTGCCGCCCGGCTCCTATCGCGTGACCGTGACGGCGAAGGGTTTTACCCAGGCCACGGCCGATGTAAACGTCGCAGTCAGTGTGGTGCGCGACATCACGGTTACGCTCAAACCCGCGAGCGGACGTGAGCTGGTGAATGTGCAGGGGAATGCTTCATCGATAACGACCGAGTCGATTGACACGGCGAGTGCGGTGCATGAGGGCGTCGTCGGCAGCCGGGACCTGGAAACTCTTCCGCTCCCGGCACGCAGCTTCGCCAACATCGCTTACCTTGTGCCCGGTACCGAGCCGGTCGAGCCTTCGGATCCGACCAAAGCGCGAATCACCGCTGTTTCTACCGGTGGAAGCTCGGGCTTGAACAACGAACTGTCGGTCGACGGCGCCGATAACTCCGATGACTGGATCGGTGGCTTCCTGCAGAATTTCTCGCCCGATGGTATTCAGGAGTTTGCGGTGCGCACGTCGAATGAAGATGCCGACACAGGCGGGACTACGGCTGGGTCGGTCGTAATTACCACCAAGCACGGCACCAACGAGTGGCACGGCGACGCGGCTTTCTACGAGCGCGCGGCACAGCTCAACGCCCGCTTCCCGATTGAGAACCCGGCGCCGAATCCCAAGCAGCCGTTCTCCCGACAGAACTATGTGGGCACGCTCGGCGGGCCTTTGGCAAAAAACAAATTCTGGGTGTTCGCTTCCTTCGAGCATGTGCATGAAAATGCCAGCATCGCATACAGTCCCGCCAACATCGCCGACTTCGATGCCCTGGCGCAGTTGGCTGCGGATGGCTTAATTACTGGGATTCCCTTGATTGCGGTCCCAGCGACCGTTCCGATTCCTTTTCGCGACTACATCGGCTCCATGCGTTTTGATTGGGCGCAGTCTTCGAAATCGCAGTGGTTCCTGCGCACTTCTGAAGACAGCTACCTCACGCACAACGCGCTGGTGCAGCAGGGGACGTTGCCCTCCACCGGACTGACCACGCACAACAATTACTGGAACACGGCACTCAGCAATACCTATGCTTTGAGCCCAACCTGGCTCGGCACCTTGGTACTCGATGCCAGCCTGTTACACCTTACACAGACGCGAAACTCGGATCTTGGCTTTGCGCTGGCGTTCCCCTTCAGTTCGACCGCGTTGACCGTATCCGGCTTCGAAACTTTTGGCGACAACCAGTTCGCCACTCCCATCACTCTTTTCCCGGACCTGCGTAACCAGGACAAATACCAGGCGCGCTACGACCTGAGCCACATGGCAGGAAGCCACGCGCTCAAGTTCGGGATCAACTTTATTCATGAACCGGTGTTGAGCGGCGCGTTTGCGGCGACGGCGGAGCAACTTATCAAATATCCCTCCAACCCTGATTACTATGTAGCGAATCCTGCTCAGTTTTATTACACTCCGCCGAGTTCGCAGTGTACGCCGGCACCCGATCCGGCATTGAACATCACTTGTACTTTTACTCCCGCTGGCAACGGCAGCTTTTCGCAGAACGTGCAGCGTCTTGCGCTCTATGCTGAAGATTCGTGGCGTGTTTCGCACCACCTCACCATCAACTATGGTCTGCGTTATCAGACCACCTTCGGGCTGTTTACGGCTTCCGGACAAAGCCAGGTTGCGAACCCTTCGTTCCCCCTGCTGGCATCGTTGGGATACCCCGAGGCGGTTCCCCATGATGACCGCAAACAGATCGCGCCACGCCTTGGAATCGCCTACTCGCCCGGCGGCAGCGAGAAGACGGTGATTCGCGCCGGCTTCGGCATGTTCTTCAACGACCTCGCCCAAAACGGATGGGCCACCGCATTTCAGGCGGTGAACCCGAATTCCGTCGCGCCCCCGGCGCTCATCGACCCCAACTACAAAACGCCTTACGCCATCCATGTGACCGGAGGCGCACAGCACGCGTTCGATGAGCACTGGATCGTCAGCGCGGACTATACCCATGAGCAGGGAGACCACGGCTATCGCGCTTATCCCTATTCCAGTGCAACCGTCTTTCGCTCTGACAACCGCTCCAGCTACAACGCTCTTATGCTGCATGTGCAGGGCAACGTCTCGCGCCGGTTCAGCCTGGTCGCGAACTACACACTCTCGAAAGCAGAGACCTGGGGTTGCGTGCTGGGCGAACTGTTTGACTATGTGAATGGCGTTTGCAATCCGCTGAATGCCTTTGGCCCCGGCGACTACGGTCCCTCCGGCGAAGACGTGCGCCATCGCTTTGTGCTCGCCGGGACGGTGCACATACCCGGCGGCCTTGAGTTGAGCACCATCGCGCAGGCTGAGAGCGCGCGGCCCATTACCATCACGACCGCGGACAACAGCGGCCGCATTTCCGTCAACGGAGTGCCGACCAGCCTCGATGAGTTTCGCGGAACACCCTACATCCAGATGGACCTGCGCGTTACGCGACCCTTCAAGATCGGCGAGCGCTGGGAGATTAATCCCTTCGCCGAGTTCTTCAACCTTTTCAACCGCGACAATCCGGGCGCTAACTACGTGGCGAATATTGCCAACCTTCCGGTCCCCAGCAGCGATATCGCAAGCGGCAATGTTACCGCCATTTGCACCGTGGCAGACTGTTCCCAAACCGCGCCTGTCACCAGTTTGAAGCAACTCGAGATTCCTGCCGGCGGTTTAGGAGATTTCTTTGGCCCCGGTACAACGGTTGGAATTCCCTTCGCCGCGCAGATCGGCGTGCGGGTGACGTTCTAGAGATCGACGGGATTAACTACCCGTTGCTTTTCTCGCAATCGCCACGCGTGCGATCCCTTGCAAGTCGTTCCTGATCGCAATCTCGTCCCAATTTGACAGTAATACCCGTACGCGATCCGCGATCGTCCCGCTGATTTCGAAGATCAACCAACCGCCGGGCCGGAGTACGGTCTGCGCCTGCGGAATCAGGCGTTCGATCGCTTCCAGGCCGGTTTGTCCGGCGAAGACCGCATTACGCGGTTCGAACTTGCGGACTTCAAGCTGCACTGAATCTTCTTCCGACTCGCCGACGTAGGGGGGATTCGAAACCACGAAGTCGAACGAAGCGGGCGAGAATCCGTTGAGCAAGTCCGCCTGGTGGAATTCGATTCGCGAAGTTAGTTCGTGGCGGGCGGCGTTGGCCCGCGCGACTTCCAGTGCTTGGGGAGAAATGTCGGTTGCGTGGATTTCAGCCGTCGGGAACTCCTTGGCCAAGGCTAGCGCAATCGCTCCTGAGCCTGTGCCAACGTCGACCATGCGCAGCTCGTGTGGGGACGCGCGTCCCCGCCCGTCCGCCTTCGCCAGTTCCAGCACCGCTTCCACCACGTGCTCCGTCTCCGGACGCGGAATCAGCACCGCTGGCGACACGATTAGATCCATCCCCCAGAATTCCTGATGCCCGGTGATGTACTGCGCCGGCACGCCGGTGGCGCGGCGCGCCAAAGCTTCTTCGTAGCTCCGCATCTCTTCGAGGCTGAGTTCCCGCTCCGGATGGGCGTAGAGGTAGGCGCGATCGCAGTCGAGCATGAACATGATGAGGAGTTCCGCATTCATGCGCGGAGAGGGGACTTGCGCAGACTTGAGCCGTTCGACTGCCGTGTTCAGGGCCTGGCGAAGTTGCACGCTTCTATTTCACCACGGAGACGCAGTGAAACCAACCAAGAGGAAATTGAGGAGACGTGCGAAAAGTCGAGAGTGGATCAGGTTGTCGTGAGCACAGACGCCTGCCGAGCTTCGCTCGGCCTGGACGGGCGAGGACGCCCGTCCCCACACGAGCCCGTCACCACACGAATCCCGTCCCAGACAAGCTTTACGCCACACTGGCCGCGCCCGCATCGTTATCGCCCTTCAACTTCTCTGCCTGATAATACGTGGTCAGCGCGTCGATCACTGGCTGCAGCTTGCCATCCATTACCTGTTCCAGTTGGTGAATAGTGAAGCCGATGCGATGGTCGGTCAGCCGGTTCTGGGGAAAATTGTAGGTGCGGATCTTCTCTGAGCGGTCGCCCGATCCGACCATCTGTTTACGTTCTTTCGCCAGCGCGTCCTGCTGCTTCTGCATTTCGACTTCGTAGAGCCGCGAGCGCAGCACGCGCATGCCTTTTTCGCGGTTCTTGATCTGCGATTTTTCGTCCTGGCAGCTGACCACTGTATTCGTCGGAATGTGCGTGATGCGCACCGCGGAATACGTCGTATTCACTGACTGGCCGCCCGGCCCCGACGAGCAGAACGTGTCGATGCGCAGGTCTTTGGCTTCGATCTTGACGTCGACTTCTTCGGCTTCGGGCAACACCGCCACGGTGATGGCCGAGGTATGCACTCGTCCTTGCTGCTCGGTTGCGGGAACGCGTTGCACGCGATGCACTCCGCTTTCATATTTCAGGCGAGAGTAGACCCGATCGCCTTCAATCAGCGCAATCACTTCCTTCAGCCCGCCCACACCCGACTCCGACGTGGAGAGCACTTCCACTTTCCACTTCTGCGTCTCGGCATAGCGGTTGTACATGCGGAAGACCTCGGCCACGAACAGCGTGGCCTCGTCGCCACCTGTGCCGGCGCGGATTTCCAGGACCACGTTCTTTTCGTCGTTCGGATCCTTCGGCAGCAGCAGGACCTTGAGGTCTTCCTCAACCTTTACGATGCGCGCTTCGAGCTTCGCCAGTTCTTCTTCGGCGTAGGCCCGCATGTCCGCGTCCTTCTCGTCCACCAGCACAGCACGGCTCTCGGCTATGCCGCGCTTCAGGTCTTTGTACTCGCGATACTTCTCGACGACGGGCGCAATTTCGGCATGGGCTCTGGCAGTCTTCTGGTACTTTGCCGAGTCGTTGGTGATCTCCGGCGACAGCAGTGCCTGCGTCAGTTCTTCATAACGAATTTCGATTTGGTCTAAACGTTCAAACATGACTTTCATCCGCAGAGACGGGACTTGCCTGTCTCACTGTCGGGGGAGACGCGGCAAGCAGCGTCTCTACTCTGATTTTAGGTTGAATGAGAAAGAAAACAACAAAGATTCGCGGTGGGCGCCGCTAGGCAATCACCAACTCGCCACCGTGCTGCTTCTCGAGTTTCATGGCTTCATCGAGCGCGACAATAGCGCACTCGACTTCGCTGTCATCCGGCGGCTGGGTTGTGATTCGTTGCAGCCATAGACCGGGCGCCGTCATCATGGCGAAGAGCGAGGCGCCACGCTTGGCAGAAAAACGCTTGGCGGCGAAGCGAATGATCTCGTAAGAGACGCCCGCAATCAACGGCAGCAGCGCAATTCGAATGGCGAATCGAGCCCAGAAGGTGTGCACGGGAATTGTCATGTACACGATCATCGAGATGATCATCACCGTCATCAGGAAGCTGGTTCCGCAGCGCGGATGGTAGGTCGAATACTTCTGCACTGCCGCGGTTTCGAGCGGATCGCCATTCTCGAACGCAAATACTGTCTTGTGTTCGGCTCCGTGATACTCGTACACTCGCCGAATGTCTTTCCACAGCGAAACGCCCCATACGAAGAGCAGGAACATCGCAATCCGGATGATTCCGTCAACCAGGTTGAACACAATCTGCTGCCCGAAAACCGGATTCACCCGTTTCAGTTCTGTCGTCGCCAGCAACGGCAGGTACTTGTACATGAAGATGAAGAAGGCGACGGAGAAAGCTATGTTCACTCCCACCATCCAGCCGCTGATTTCCATCTTCTTGCCTTGATTGTCGGCCGGCATTTCGTCGAGCACCGCGTTGGCGGAAAACTTCAGCGCGCGAAATCCGAGCGTCATGGCGTGCCCCAGCGTCATCACGCCGCGGATCACCGGCCAGCCCATCCACTTATGCTGCTCGGAAGGGCGTTCCAGCGGCTCGCTGTGAGTCACCATCTCGCCCGAAGGCTTGCGCACCGCGATCCCCCAGGCGTGCGGCGAACGCATCATCACACCCTCGAGCACCGCCTGACCGCCGACGAGGGTCTCCTCTCCGCTTTCCAAAGCAGGTAGCAGCTGCACCGCTGCCAGAAAACGCAAGATTGGCCACCAACGTCGCATGGGCATTGGATGTTATTCGGGGAGGAAAAGCTCCAACCAGCAGGATATCACAGAAGACAGCAGCTGGCCTCTCGGAAGTCGCGTAACTCGCAGTATTTCATGTAGATACGGATGGAGGGTCTGCCCGTTCAATGGGTATGACCGCGATCGGAATGTCCGTGCTCGACGTGATCTTCCTCCCGCACCGCGATCACACAACTATGCGCCGTCTCGCAGACTACATGTTCCAATTGGATGGTCGTATGGTGGATGCCAAACCCCTCCCCGAGTTTCTCGTTGATCTCGCGCAGAATGGTGTCGCTCTCGGAAGTCGCCATGTCCGCAATCTTTACGTGCGCCGAGAGGGCGTGGTTCTCCGACCCTATGCTCCACAGGTGCAGATCGTGCACGTCGCTCACGCCGGCGATCGTTCGCATGGCCGACTCGACTGCTTCCAGGCTTATGCCGCGCGGCGTTCCCTCCAGCAAAATATTCAGCGTCTCGCCCACGATGCCGATGCTCGACCACAAAATCAACGCGCCAATCCCGAACGACAGTGCCGCGTCGATCCAGTATTGTCCCGTCCACAGGATAGCGAATCCTCCCACAATTACGGCAGCGGTTGAGAGCGTGTCTCCCACCTCGTGCAGCACGGCGCTGCGAACGTTTACATCCCGTCCCGAACGCCACAGCAGCAGCGCGATGGCGCCGTTCATCACCACGCCCGCCGCCGCCACCCAAATCATCACTGCGGCGCGCACATGCTCGGGATGGTGGATCCGCTGAAAAGCTTCGTAGAAAATGAAAAACGACACCACCACCAGCGACAGCGCATTCACCAGCGCCGCCAGCACTCCGGCTCGCCGGTATCCATAGGTCTTGGTCGCGCTCGGCGGCCGGCTTTCCAGAAAAACCGCGACCAGCGACAACAGCAGCGCCAGAAAGTCGGAGAGGTTATGTCCCGCCTCGGAAAGCAACGCCAGCGAGTGCGCGCGGATGCCGGCTACCACCAGCAGGAGAACATAAAGTATGGTGACGGCCAGCGAGAAGCGCAGCACCCGCCCCGTCCCATGAGAATGTCCGTCTGCGCCATGCGCATGCATGTTCTAAGGATAGCGCAAGCAAGCTTGTGTGGCGCGGACACTCCCTTCGAGTTCGCTGAGGGCAGGCTCTGTCCGCGTGCGTGCGCCAAGAACACTGCTGCCCGGGTCAAGGTGGCGTAGACCCCTCCCCTCGCGCTATCCTTCTCCCCGCACCAATTCACCGAAACATGAGGACAAAATGAAGAAGACTTTCGTGGTCCCAGCTTTGCTGTTACTCGCCGCGTCGGCGATTGCCCAAACAATGCCTGCACAAACCGCGCCCGCACCAGTTAAGAACCCTGTCAGCAGCGCGCTGCGAGACATCCTGCCGGGCCGGCAGAAAAACACCATTGCCGCCGTCGAGGCCATGCCCGCCGACAAATTCAATTACAAACCTACCGCCGACCAGAATACATTCGGCCATCTCGTGGCCCACATGATCGAAGCGAATAACGCGCTGTGCGGCAAAGCCACCGCTGTCGCCGCCCCCAAGGCCGAAGAAGCCAAAGAAACGGACGGCAAGGACAAGCTTGTCGCAGCGCTCAAGGCGTCTTTCGATTTCTGTTCCGACGCGCTGGCGAAAATGGACGACTCCAAACTAGCGGAGACTACAGAAGGCTTCGGCGGAAAACAAGTCTCACGGGCCTGGGCCAGCATGGTCTTGGCCAGCAGTTGGGCCGACCACTATGCCGAGGCTGCAATGTATCTGCGCCTGAACGGAATATTGCCGCCGACGGCGAAGAAGTGAGGCCCGGTGCTGGACGGGCGACGGCGCCCGTCCCTCCACAATAAGCACTCACTCTTCGACGAACGACTTTAACCTGGACAGCGCCTGATCCCACTGCCCGGAAACGAAATCGAGATACTCTTTAATTCCCTCGATCGGCTGCGGATCGAATTCGAACAGACTCTCGCGACCCCTGCGGACGCTGTGCACGATCCCTGCACTCTGCAGCACGCGAAGATGCTTGGTGATCGCCTGCCGGGTCAACTTGGAACCGTGGGTTAGCTGAGAGATCGAGTAAGGCTGCCTACGACAGAGCTTCGCAACCAGAGCCAGGCGCGTCTGGTCTCCGAGTGCCGCAAAAATGGGTGCCTGGACTTGCCGTTTGGCGACCGCGCTGCTACGACGTTTTTGCGACATGGCTCTCGATGTTTTTCATTTGTTCTGTCCAACCGCCGTCGTTCATGCGGAATGCCTCGGCGCGGCGGTCGCTGGGGATTTTGTCGAAACCAGACTCCGTGAGCAGAAGCAGCGTGCCGCCAGCGGTTTTCTCAAGCCTGAATTCGACGAGCGTGGGCGTCTCCTTCGAATAATCTTTCTTGGGGTCGATCGCGTATGGATGCCAGGTAAACGAAAACAGACGTTCGGGCTCTATCTTCTGAACAACGGCCTCCCATTTAAGGTGCTCGTAGCCAGGATAGGTAATGTGGCCACGCGACACCTGACCTGCTTTAAAGGGGCCATCGAGTTTCACGCGAAACCACTGGCCAAATTCGCGGTAGTCCGTCAACGCGCGCCAGACCCGGGAAACCGGCGCTTTGAGTTCTATGCGTTTCTCGATACGGTCAGTCATTTCATGCAACCTCCAGGTTGCATCTTACCTCGCGGGGAATAGAAAAGCAACCCGATGGTTGCCCTTTCTACTGAGGCCGTCCCCCTAATCTATCCGACCAGCGCTTCCAACTCTTCTTCCCCAATCACCGCCACGCCCAACTCCCGAGCTTTGTCGAGCTTCGATCCGGCATCGCTGCCCGCCACCACGTAGTCGGTCTTCTTGCTCACCGAACCGGAAACGCGGCCACCGGTATCTTCAATCATTTTCTTGGCTTCGTCGCGGGTGTGGCGCGCTAGAGTGCCGGTCAGCACAAAAGTCTTTCCCGCCAGTTTTGTGCCTTTTTCTTTTTTCTGTCCGGTGAAGGACAATCCCGCTTTGCGGAGATCGCTTACCAGCTTACGATTGTGTTCATCGGCGAAAAATTCCACGATGCTCTCCGCAATCCGCGGCCCTACTTCGTTCACTTCCTCAAGTTCCTCAGCACCGGCTTTCATGATCGCGTCGAGCGAGCCGAAGTGTTCCGCGAGGAACTGCGCGGTCCGCTCGCCCACGAACCGTATGCCCAGGCCGTAAATAACGCGCTCCAGTGGCAGCGTCTTTGAAGCCTCGATCTCGGCGAGCACATTCTCCGCCGACTTCTCCCCCATGCGGTCGAGTTGCAGCAGGCCGTCTTTTGTCAGCTTGTAGAGATCGGCGACATTCTTTACCAGGCCGCGCTCGGTAAGCTGATTCACCAGCACCTCGCCGAGTCCGTCGATATTCATCACGTGGCGCGAGGCAAAATGCAGAATTGTCCCCTGCAGCTTCGCCGGACAATTCGCATTCACGCAGCGATGGTCGGCCTCGCCCGGCGTTCGGACCACATTCCCGCCGCACACCGGACAATGCTCCGGCATCTCGAACTGCTTGTGGCCGCGAGAGTGGTCTTTGTCTTCGACCACCTTCACCACTTTTGGAATCACGTCGCCGCCGCGTTCTACCTCTACCCAGTCGCCGATCTTCACCCCCAGTCGCTCGATCTCATCCATGTTGTGGAGCGTGGCGCGCGACACCGTGGTGCCGCCAATCGGAACCGGCTTGAGCCATGCGACCGGCGTCAGTTTGCCGGTGCGGCCTACGTTGGGGACGATATTTTCGATCTGCGTGACTGCACCGCGCGCCGCGTACTTGTATGCAATCGCCCACCTTGGAGCCTTCCCGGTAAAGCCCAGTTCCCGTTGCCATGCCGTCCGGTCCACCTTGATGACGATCCCGTCGATCTCGTATGGCAGCGATTCGCGCTTAGCTTCCCAGCTCCGAATAAATTTCCAGACCTCGTCCAGATTTTTGGCCAGCTTGCGATTCGGATTCACTTTGAATCCTGCCAGCTCCAGCGCATCCATGGCTTTCGATTGGCGGTCAAAAAACGTTTGCCCATCCTTCAACAGGAAGTAGGCAAAGTAATCCATGCGGCGCTGTGCGGTAATCGAAGGCTCTAACTGCCGCACCGTCCCCGCCGTGAAGTTGCGCGGATTGGCAAAGGTCGCGAGTCCCTGGCGCTCGCGCTCTTCATTCAATTTGCGAAAAGCCGCAAGCGGCATGAGCATTTCGCCGCGGACCTCAAAGTCGGCGGGTATCCCCGCCTTCTTCAACTTGTCCTTTGCTACCACCAGCGGGACCGAACGAACCGTGCGCACATTCAAGGTCACGTCTTCGCCCACGTTGCCATCTCCGCGCGTAATGCCGCGCTCCAGCCGGCCGTCGCTATAGACGAGCGCCAGCGACATGCCATCCAGCTTCAACTCGCACATGTATTCAAGGTCGGTGCGCCCGCTCAGTTCGTGCACCCGCCGTTCCCAATCGCGCAGCTCTTCTTCGCTGTAAGCGTTGTCGAGCGAGAGCATGGGAGAGGAATGCTTCGCTTTCACAAATCCCTCGCGCGGCTTGCCGCCTACGCGCTGCGTCGGCGAGTCCGGCGTGATGAGCTGCGGATGCTCGGCTTCGAGCCGCTTGAGTTCGTTCATCAATTTGTCGAATTCGGCGTCCGAAATTTCCGGGGCATCCAGCACGTAATAGAGGTGCTCATGGTGCCGGATCTTCTCGCGCAGAGCTTCGATTTTCTTCTCGATGGCCGGACTGGACATGACTGGGAAATTATAGTGCGCTGCGGAGTTCTCAGCGCGTGGCGCGGGATTGCAGCCAGGATTGAAGAATCAGAACGGCGGCCATGCGGTCGACTGCTTGCCCACGCTTCTTGATCGAAAGATCGGTTTCACGGAGCAGGCGGTTGGCTTCGGTCGAGGTCCAGCGCTCGTCCCAGAGATGGACGGTCAGGCCGAAGTGGGCGTGCAGATCGTCGGCGAAACGGCGCATCTTTTCCGATTGCGTTCCTTCGGCGCCGCTTAAGCGCAGGGGCAGGCCGACCACAATTTCGCAGACTTCGTATTTCGCCAGCACCTGTCCCAGAGCCTCCAGATCGCGGCGTTTGTTCTGACGCTGGATGGTATCCAACCCCTGCGCGGTGATGCCCAAGGGGTCGGTGACGGCGACTCCGATTCTTTTCGAGCCGACATCGAGGGCGAGGATGCGGCTGTGGGCGGGGGTTACCGGCGGTTCCATTGGTCTATTGTAGATGCAATCAGATTCCCGCAGTTCCAGTGATGCAATTCTGGCGGCGCTGATCAGTATGGTTGCGCTGCTGGCGGTGATCTATGGCGTCACCTCTGCTTACGTCGAGTCGATGAAACCTTATGCGGATTGGTTGGGAGAATGAGGAGCGAGGCCGGAAACTAGGGGACCATCCAAGGTACCCAGTAAGCTTGGGCCAAAGCCACGAGGCCTAGAATTGCGGCGAGCAAGAGGCTGTGCCAGAAAGTGGCACGGAGGATTTTACCTTCCTGTCCGATCAGGCCGACGGTCGTGACCCCGACCGCTATGTTCTGCGGTGAAATCATTTTCCCGGTGACCGCTCCGGAAGAATTGGTGGCAGCCAGCAGCACCGGGTTGAGATGGAGTTGATGAGCTGCTGCCACTTGCAGATTGCCGAACAGGACGTTGCTGGCAGTATCGCTGCCGCTGAGGAAACAAGCCATCCAGCCCAGATAGCTGCTCACCAAAGGAAAAGCAGGGCCGACCCGCGCCACCGCCGCGCCCAGCGTGTAGGCCATCCCCGAGTAGTTGTAGAGGTATGCCAGGCCGATAATCACCATGACGGTGAGGCCGGGAAACCGCAACTGGCGCAGCGTCTTCGATCCCGACTTCAGAAAAACCTGGGCACGGACTCCAAAGCACAGCACGGTAAGCACGATGGCCGCGAGGACTGCGGTCCCTGGCCCAAGAGGCTGAAAGGAATAAAGAGCCGAGTAGGGTTTTTGGTAGAGAGTAATCAGAACGCCGTTGTGCAGGCTGGGAACTGGAATTGTGACTTGGCCTTTCTGGAAGAGCTTGAGGTAGGACCAGAAGATCATCACGGCGGAGAGGATGGCCCACGGCAGCCAAGCCGCGAATGCCTGTCTTAAGGAGAGCGCGGCAGGCTTCAGATCGGAAGCGATGACCGAGCCACCTGGGGTCCAAATGTGAAGAAAAGCTGCCAGGGCAGCAATCGAAGCTGAGGCGGCGATCACGTCGGTTACGTAAGGCCCCCACAGGTTCGAGACCAGGAACTGAGCTAGCGCGAAGGTGATGCCGGCGACCAGAGCTGCCGGCCAGGTTCGTTTCAAGCCCTTGCCCCCCGCGACCACCCACACGAGGTAAGCCGGAAGCATAAAGGCGAGAAGAGGAGTTTGTCTCCCCACCATGGCAGAGAGCTTGAAGAGGTCGAGTCCAGTGACTCCAGCCAGGGCGATGATAGGAATGCCCAACGCACCGAAAGCCACAGGAGCTGTGTTCGCAATCAGCGCCACAATAACCGCTTGGCGTGCTGCAAAACCGAGACCCACCAGCAGGCAGGCGGTCACGGCGACGGGCGCTCCGAAGCCCGCGTTGCCTTCCAGGAGCGCTCCGAAGCAGAAAGCCACCAGAATTGCCTGAATGCAAGGGTCGCCCGAAGCGTGCTCTTCCATCCAGCGGCGAAGCAGTTCAAACTTGCCCGTGTCTTGTGTGAGGTTGTAGAGCCAGAGGCCTCCGAAAACGATCCACAGGACCGGCCAGAGGGCGTAGATGAATCCGTAGGCAGTGCTCCACAGCACAAGCGCTAGTGGCATGTGCCAGACGAGTATCGCCAGCAATCCGGTTGCGCCCAGACCCCACAGCGAGGAAAACAGACCGCTTTTGCGCAGGCCTCCCATCAAAACGAGTATGAGGATCAGGGGAAGTGCAGCCACGAGTGCGGAGAGGGCGACAGAGTGAACTGGATCAAGCGGCTGCGGCCAGATTGCAGCAAGGGCCAAGGTCATTTCTTCGCTCCTGGAACGGCGCGGCCGCTGGTTTGAGGTGATGGGCTTTCTTCGTCCGCCGCATCGCTGGAGTGGGTGGTTACAGGACGCTTTGGCCGTTCGTCCACGTGGAGTTGGAAGATGTCCGGCCGGGCGTAATGGCCTACAACATCCAGGTCGTACTTGCCGCGGATGATCTGCCCGCGATCGATCTCGGCGGTCAGAATCACTTCATCTTCCGTGTTCGGCCCGGCGAGAAAATTGCCGAATGGACCGACAATACAGCTGCCGCCGCGGGTAACGACCGCTTCGGGATCTTTGCCGTAAACTGAATCGTAATCACTGGGAAAATCACGCCGCCGGTTGAATTGGTTGCAGGAAAGCACGAAGCAGCGCCCCTCCACGGCGATGTGCCGCATGGAAGCGGTCCAGGAGTCCCGGCAGTCGGCGGTGGGCGCGCAATAAATCTCAATGCCTTTGGCGTACATCGCCGCTCTCATCAACGGCAGGTAGTTCTCCCAGCAGATCACCGCGCCCAGCTTCCCCAGGGGAGTCTCGAACACCGGCAGGGTGGAACCATCGCCGAAACCCCACACCAGACGCTCTGATCCGGTTGGCATGATCTTGCGGTGCTTGCCTAGAAAGCTGCCGTTTGGGGCGAAGAACAACACGGAGCAGTAAAGAGTGCCGCCGTCGCGTTCGACTACACCAATGACAAGATAAATGCTGTTGCTGCGCGCCGTCCGGCCAAGGTCCTCAACAGCCGGACCAGGTACGTCGACGCTGCTTTCCCAGTATCTACGGAAGTCTTCGCGGCCTTTGTCCGACCGTGCACCGACCACCGCGCCAAAGTCGAGCCCCCGGGGGTAGCCGGAGACGAAGGCCTCGGGGAAGAGCACCAACTGTGCACCCTGACGGGCAGCCTCGCGGGTAAGGGCGTGAACCTTCTCCAAGGTGTGCTTACGATTGAAAACAACGGGGGCGGCTTGGACAACCGCCACTTTCACAGGCTGCGGGCCTGATTCCTTGCGGGGTGCTTGCTTCATAATTCAAAGGAGAACCGGTGAGGGGCCTTTGGTTGCGGGCACTATACACCAACCCAAGTCTTTCTTGGTTGGAATTTCCAGAAATATCTACAGCGTCTGCCGCCGATTGAGATCAGGTTGCGGCTATCCGGAAATAATTCCAAGGGGAAAGTTGCCGACTAACCGCCAACGATCGGCGTATCCCTCTGTCAAGGTGCTGCGCAAGCTATAATTGCGCGCACGAATGACTCTTACCTCGGGCACCAGACTTTCTGGCCGGATGACGGGCAGCCGACTAGAAAAGGCCAGTCCCAATAGCTGTGGAGTGCAGTCCAAGAAAGATAAGATGCCACGCGCGCGTTATCTCGTCTCTCGTTTAAACCGGATTGCGCTCTAGTGGTGCCCCCCGCCATGCGTACTACCCCGATATCCGGGGAGGGCGTGTTCAGCCTTCGCTTCATGGCCGGCATTGCCTACGTTGCCTCGCCCATCCCGCGCCTCGTTTCCCTGGAAGTGGTTGAAGCGTTCCGCCCCGCGCTCCGGCAACGGTCCAGCGTAACCGTGATGAGGATCAAAGCGGTTGTCGACATGGCCGAAAAAGCCGTGAGGGCCGTGAAACCAGGGGCCAGCTCCAAGAAACACCCCGCGAACAAACCAATCGGGCCCATAGTAGCCGTACGGAGCACAGTCATATGGGGCATAGTCGAAGTAGCCGTAAGGACACACGGGGGCCGGTCCGATGCTTACGCCGACGGCAACCTGGGCTAGCGCCACAGGTGTACACCATAAAAGCGCAATTGTGAGAACTGCGAAAGCAAGCGCATTGACTTTGAACATGATTACTCCTTGATTCGTTCAGAGTTTCAACCTGGACAACTGAGGGCCAGCATAATACCTAAGGATCAGTACCGGCAAGTCGGCTTGCAACGGATCTTGCACTTGGCCTCGATTCTGGCCGGATGACGAGCTATCCGGGAGCAATCCACATGGCAGCGTCACGCTCGCATCGAAAAGCCGACCCCCTACCCGAAATCCGCTGGACCAGCCTTCTGCGATCTGACCTCCGACCTTGTGCAATGTGTTCTTCAGTCCCTGTACTCTGGCGACTTTGTGGCAATCTGCAAAGACCTCTACACTGGAACCTTGCGCGCTCTGATCACACTGTTTCTGGTTGCGGTTCTCGCCGCTGGCGGCTGGGTGGCGTTTCAGGTCTATGCCCCAGTCCTGCCTCCAGCGAATACTTCTCTGCTTCTGCATTCCGGATATTCGACGCGGCGCATTGCGGCGGAGTTGAAGAAGGCCGGGGTCATTCGCAGCGAACTCGCCTTTCGACTGTGGCACTCGACGCATCGAAAGCTGTCCCTAAAGGCAGGTGAGTACCTTTTTGAGCGGGAGGCGACGCTTCCTCAAGTTTACGAGCGGATCGCGCATGGCGATATCTACTTCCACGAGGTCACCATTCCCGAGGGCTACACCATGTTCGACATCGCCAAGGCGATGGAGGACGCGGGGCTCGGGCCGGCGGCCGATTTTGTGCGTGTCGCCGAAACCCAGACGCAGCTGATTTCGGACTTGGCCCCGGACGCCAAGTCGCTCGAGGGTTATCTGTTCCCCAACACCTACCAGTTCACGCGGACCGAGAGCTTGGAGGAAATGGTGGGGGTGATGGTGCATCAGTTCCGGCAGGTGGCGCAACAGATCGGGCTGAACTCCGACGTGCCCCGGATCGTGACCATGGCTTCGATCGTGGAGAAAGAGACGGCGGCTCCGGAAGAACGGCCGCGTGTGGCCAGCGTGTACTGCAACCGGTTGGCGCGGAAGATGGCGCTCGATGCCGATCCGAGCGTGATCTACGCCGAGTTGTTGACCGGTACGTACTCGGGAAAACTGCATCATGACGACATGGCGGTAAATTCGCCATACAACACCTATCGCTTCCCGGGACTGCCACCGGGACCCATTGGCAATCCAGGGAAGAGCGCCCTGGAGGCGGCCCTGCACCCTGACAGCACAAAATTCCTTTATTTTGTTAGCGATGGCAACGGGCATCACCGCTTCTCCCGCAGCCTGGAAGAGCACAATCGGAACGTCGCTGCCTATCGCCGCGCCCTTGGCATGCGGTAAAACGCCGCTCTGCTGGTCGGTGCCCAGCCCCTAAAGGGGCGTCTGATTTTGAAGACCTCACGGTATCGCTAAAGCGATACCCTGATACGAAACCAGAGTTTTTCCCCAGCCTGTGAAGGCGTACCCTGATACGAACTGCACCTACACCGCAGGGCAGTGGGGTGAAAAGCACCACCACCACCAGGTAGTGGCTCAATTTGAATTTACACAGGCTAGCGGTCGACGCTGAGTTCGTGGCATGATTGGCTATGCCTAGTCGAGCAAGCAAGGATCGAGATTTCTTCACAAATGCCCGCCGAGTGGTAGAACAAGCCATCGGAGAGCAGATGGACGGAAAGCCGCTCGAAAAGGAACCGCCGAAGAACGAAGCTGCAGCTGCGTTATCTAAATTGGGTGCTGCCAAAGGGGGCAACGCCCGAGCCGCTAAACTCAGTTCCGCCCAGCGAAAGGCTATCGCCAAGAAAGCTGCCAAGGCTCGCTGGGAGGATTAACCCCGTCTAGGCGTGAAGCGAAGCACATTGCCAGTTCCAGATCGCAGACTTTCCCGTAATTGGGGCATGGCAGCTACATCTGGCGCTTCCCCTGATAGATAACCCGGAGCAAGACAAGCCAGTGATTCGATGTCAGCAGCATTGAGCATTAGATCACTCTGAATTTGTTCTGGTGTCTTTATACCTTCATCGACAAGCAATTCAAAACTCCGCCTGAGCAAACGTGGTTCTTCCGCCGTAAGCCGGTCATCTAAGGGCTCTTGTCTCCGCCAACCACGACGGCTCATGTTTATCCACGAGCGCCGCGCCTGATCTTCATTGATGATACCGAGTTGTTCACAACGCATGATCATCGCTGCGATCGCAACTTTCCAATGTGGCTTAAGCGCAAGAAACGCATCAAGGGTGGGTGCCCAGAGTTGGTCCGCGAATCCTTGTGCCGGAAGGTTGAACGCGGATGCGAACCGATGCGCCTGAGTCTCAATGAGTTTAAAAAGTACAGGGTTGCGGATGTTCTTAGCATCCACATGGCGATGCAAAATGAGATGCCCAAGTTCATGCGAAGCATCGTGCCGCGACCGTGCCGCGCTTGCCTTGTCGGAGCCAAGAAACACAATCGGATGTTCCGAATCATTCGGACGTTGCGAATAGGCGTCCAAAGATTCCGCCTCTAGTTCGCCGCGAGACACAATGATGCCATTGTTTTCCATCAACAATACGATGTCGGCAATCGGCGCGGTTCCTAGCTTCCAGAAACTCCGGCATTCGGTCGCAATGTCTTCAATCATCTTCGTGGTGATCTGTTGAACGTCCACTGGAAGAGTGAAATCCGGCACATTGACAGCCGGAAAATCCACGTATTCGCTAAGGTAGGCAACGATCTCACGCAGCCAAGCGTGACGTGCTTGCGCCCTTCCACGCGCAGATTTAGTGGCTGAACTCATAGCACGCCACCAAATATCTGCTGGTTCCCCTGGTGGCATAGGACGAAGAAAAAACGCGGCGGGCTGATTCAGCGCGATGACAAGACGCTCCATTGCCTCACGACTGGGCGATTGCCGTCCGCATTCGTAATTGGAAATACTGGTGCTCTTCGCGCCAATCAATTCAGCGAGAGACACAGCGGTCAGCCCACGGGCCTCTCTAGCCTGTGTAAGCCGTTCGCCAACGAAACCCGGAGTTCCAATCATTCAATATTCCCCGCAGCGTTCTTTTTCAGTTTCAGAACTTGCGCTTTCTTTCTGGGTTGGGCTTTGTCTTCGATGGCCTGAGGAGCAACAGCGGTATCCGCAGCCGTCGCATAGGCCAGTAATACCTCTTGAGCGCTCCAGTTGTATAGATACTTCTTAGAGCCTTCCTCTGGAATTGCGAAGCGCAGAAAACAGGAGGCTGAATCAATGGTCAGAGAGTCGGTGTCAGAGTTAGCGAAGTGACCACCATGCAGAACATTCAGGTAGATCGGCTTGCGCCCGATTTTCGGCAAGGGGTGAATCAATAGTCGTTCATCGACAAATTCATCAAGCCATTTATTAACGGCTGCATTTTGCTTTCTAGACTCGGCATCACGAACGAACTGTCCCGGCCCATCTACATAATGCTCAGTAAGAATCAGCCCGTTCGCCTTGATCATCACACAGGAACAATTTTCGCCTACGTGGGGCATATCGAATGTCTTGAGTCCGCATTCGATACCAGCCTTCCGAAATTCGCTCTCACAGAAGCCTCGACGGATATAAGGCAGCACATTCGTTGCCTCGATTGTTGTCCAACTTTCATCAACGGACTTTGCGATGGCCTGCTGGTAGATCGTCTGTTGACGCTCAAGGAGTCTCGTGATGAACTCTTTCGGTACGGCCCCGACCAATCTTTCTAGGAGAATGTGAGCCACTGATTTGCGCCTTTCGATGGGAAATGGACTATCTGGCCCGTCTGACTTCATTAAGATAGCACAATCGTTTGCAAAAATACACCGAATAGGACATAATTCCAAAAATAGTTCATTATATTGTTGACAATTCTTTCCCGAGCAAGCATAATGTTCAATATGAACCGGCTCACCACAGAACAGCAAACCCGAGTCGTAGCAGCTTTGGTCGAAGGAAATAGTATCCGTTCTACCTCCCGCATGACAGGCGTGGCCCGCAATACCATCACGACCTTGCTTCTCGATCTCGCTGAGGCATGCGCCGGGTACCATAGCCGCTACGTTCGCAATTTGAAAGTGCGACGCTTGCAGTGTGACGAAATCTGGAATTTTGTAGGAGCAAAGGCGAAGAACGCAACTCCTGAAAAGAAAGCTGAAGGCTGGGGCGATACTTGGACATGGACCGCGCTAGATGCCGACACGAAGCTCTGCGTTAGCTATTTGGTGGGCGGACGCGATCTGGGATGGGCTACAGAGTTTATGGAGGATTGCGCCAGCCGGATCAGCAATCGCGTACAAATCACAACAGATGGTCACCGCGCTTACCTGGAGGCGGTCGAAACCGCATTCGGAGCGGACATCGACTACGCTCAACTGCAAAAGATTTACGGCGCAGCAATTGAGAACGAGACGCGGTATTCTCCGGCCCGCTGCATCGGCTGCGACATGAAAGTCGTGAGCGGCAATCCCGATCCGAAGCATGTGAGCACCAGTTTCGTAGAACGTCAGAACCTATCCATGCGAATGAGCATCCGCCGATTCACTCGCCTGACGAACGCATTTTCGAAGAAAGTTGAGAACCATGCGGCTGCTGTGGCTCTGTGGTTCATGTACTACAACTTCTGCCGTGTGCATCAGACGTTGCGAGTAACGCCAGCGATGGAAGCCGGAATCAGCAACCATGTTTGGAGCATCGAAGAACTTGTGGGATTATTGGAAAGTCCCTCATCAAAGGGGTAGCGTGATGGCTGTAGATGATTGCGAGACTGAATACCACCTGACCAGGAATGGATGGGTGATCGGAACGTCATACTATTTCGGCGAAGTCGATGGCAAGGAAATCTCGCCGCCAGCAGATCGGGTGCTGACTGTCGTAGGGAGAATTTATCAACGATCAGGATGGTCACCGGAAGAGAGATCGTTATCGGAACAGTGGCGTTCTCCAAACATATCGAATTCCGAACTCAGCAAACTTCAACAAGACTTTCCGTGCCCATTCAGTAAATAAAATTCAAATTGAGCCACTACCCACCACCAGGCTGCCAATGCGCTGAACCCTCCGCTGCCTTATACTAGTTAGATACCCATGAGGCAAGAGTTCCCCCAGGTATCGGTATAGGAATGCATCGTCTTCATCTGCGCCAGCTTTTTCTATTATTTCTGACGGCGGCTACTATTCCGCTGAGCGGGTGTCTGTTCCGGACACGGACCGTGGAGCGGCAGTTTTCAGATCGGCCGCTGAAGACCGCGACCCAACAGGAACTGATCGAATACGTCAACACGCAGGCTGCCAAGATTCAGTCCATGCAGGCGACCGTGGATATTGACGCTTCGGCTGGAGACCCGAAAAACGGCCGAATTACCGATTACAAAGAGATTCGCGGCTACATACTGGCGCGCAAGCCGGCCATGCTCCGGATGAAGGGCCTGCTGCCGTTGGTGAGAAATACGGCCTTCGATATGGTGAGCAACGGGCAGGAGTTCAAGCTGTGGATCCCTCCCAAGAACAAGTTTTTCGTGGGTCTGAACGATGGTGATAACTACCAGCCTGACAAACGCCTGGAGAACCTGCGGCCGCAGTACATTTACGACGCCATGCTGATGCCGGAAGTCGGCCAGGACGAGATTGGAGTGCTTGAAAACGGCTATGAAACCGTCCTGGACACGAAGAAACATCGGGTCGAGCAGCCGAATTACGCCTTGGCGATCATCCGCAAGGGTCCCCAGGGATGGTATCTAGCGCGCAAGATCGAGTTCAGCCGAACCGACCTGCTGCCGCACCGGCAAAGGATCTACGACCTGCAGGGAAACGTCGCAACCGACGCGCACTACCAGGATTACAAAGATTACGCTGGGACTACCTTCCCGAGCACGATTGAGATCGAACGGCCGCGGGAAAATTATGACATCACCCTGAACATGGTCAAACTGGAAATCAATAAAGCACTGACCGACGACCAGTTTGCGCTGGAGCAGCCGCCTGGAGCGGAAGTGGTGCACCTCGATCCCTCCAACACCCGGGCGGCGGCGGCGAAAACGATGGATAGCCGAAGCAAGTAGTTTTCCGGAAAAAGCATGATGAATCGCATGATCGTCGGGAATCTGGTGCATCGGCCGGTGCGCTCGCTGATCAGCATCGTAGCGGTGGCGCTCGAAGTGGCGATGATTCTGCTGATTGTGGGATTCTCGCTGGGGATGCTGCAGGATTCGCGCACGCGAACCGCGGGCATCGGAGCGGATGTGATCGTGCTGCCCCCGGGGTCATCTTTCATTGCCGGGCTGACGGGCAGCCCGATGCCGATCAAGGTGGCTGGCATTCTGGCCAAACTGCCACACGTGGAACACGTGGCTCCGGTGATCACACAGGTCTCAACCGCTGGGTCGCTGGAGATCATCGCCGGAATCGATCTGGCGAGTTACGAGAGCATGTCCGGCGGCTTTCACTATCTGAAGGGCGGCCCGTTCCGGGGCCCGAATGACGTGATTGTGGACGACCTCTTCGCCCAGTCCAAACATGCCAAGATCGGGGACACGATTGAGATCCTCAATAACCCGTTCCACATCTGTGGCATAGTCGAGCGCGGCAAGGGCGGACGGAAATTCCTTCCTCTGAGCACCTTGCAGGATTTGACCGGGGGCAAAGATAAGGCCTCGGTGATGTACCTCAAACTCGACGACCCCGCCAACGCGGATGCGGTGGTAGACGAGATCAAGCAGGTTCCGGGCATGGAACGCTACGTCGCCAGCTCGATGGCCACTTACCTTTCCATGATGACCCCAACTCACATTCCCGGTCTTTCAACCTTTATCGACGTGGTGATCGGGATTGCGGTGGTCATCGGGGTCCTGGTGATTTTCCAGGCGATGTATACGGCGGTGATGGAGCGGACGCGTGAAATCGGCATTCTGAAGTCGATGGGAGCGTCGAAGGCCTATATCGTGAACGTGGTGCTCAGGGAAACGGCGCTGCTGGCCTTGGGGGGCATCCTGCTGGGCATCGTGGCGAGCGTGGCAGCCCGGACCCTGATTCACAGCCGGTTACCTCTCACGCCCATGGTACTGGCCCTGGGATGGATTGGGCGTGCAGCCGTGATCGCCCTGGCGAGCGCCGTTGGCGGCGCGCTGTATCCGGCATTCAAGGCGGCGCAGAAAGATCCCATCGACGCGCTGGCATACGAGTAGGGACGCGACTCCTCAGATTCGCTTTTGGTTCGCCCCTTCGCGGTCGGCCTTTTTTCACCAATAATTTTCCTCGCAAATCGGCGGAGAATGCACGATACTGCCCGTGAAACTGCGCCGTGCTATAATCACGCGCCGTTGCGCAAGAGTAGTGCAGTTCCGCAGCACGTTGTCCTAATTCCCTGGCCCTGCTCGCGAATGCGTGCTGGTGACCACAAATACGCAGGAGGAGATATGCGCTTCAATGATCCGACTCTCTATGGTCGGGACGATGAAACCGATGAGTTCAGCGACAGCGGCGCCTATGGCGAATCGCTGGAAGAAGATTTAGATGAAGAAGAAGAGGAAGAAGAAGAACCCGCGCTGGTGGAGGAGGACGACGAACTTCCCATGCCTCCCGCGCCTGTGGCAGAACCCGCACCCGTAACTCCGTCGGGCGGCGGATCGAGTGCGCCTCCCAAGAAGAAGGCACCTGCCAAGAAAAAGGCAGCCAAGAAGGCGGCGAAGAAGCCGGCTGCCAAGAAAAAGGCAAAACCGGCGAAGAAAAAGAAAGCAGCAAAAAAGAAGAAAGCGGCGAAGAAGCCAGCCCGAAAAGCGGGAAAGAAGAAAGTCGCCCGCAAGAAGAAACGTCACTAGCGGTTCACGCCAGCCACCAAGATGATGGCGGGAGCCCGGCTCTTTGCGGCCCCCGCCATCTCACTCTTTTTCTTCTGACACGATGGCGTCCGCCTCGATTTCCAGCAGCATTTCTGGAGAAACCAGGGCCGTGATCGCCATCATGGTGCTGGCAGGACGAATGTCGCGGAAAAACTCCCCGTGGGCCTTTCCAACTTTTTCCCAATCCGCAATGTTGGTAAGGAACACCCGCGTGCGAACCACATCTTGCAAAGAGGCTCCGGCCCTCTGCAACGCCCGTTCGATGTTCTTGAGGGTCTGCACGGCCTGCGCGTAGGCATCGCCGACGCCGACGATCTTGCCGTCGGCTCCGGTTGCCGTTGTGCCCGCAACATGGATGTGTGCGCCGACGCGAACCGCACGAGAGTAACCGACGATCGGCTCCCATGGCGCTCCGCTTGCAATGTTGATTCGCTCCACTCTGCCTCCGTTTCTCGCGTGCTTCCTGGTAAATAGATTCGCGGGACCAACTTTTGATCCAGGCAATGCGGGAATTAGCAGCCGCCTGCGTTAGCTGCCAACAGATACCCGCGAAACACCGCGCCCCGCACTAACGTCTAACGATGCAGTGGTTCAATGGTCACTTGCATTTGATCATCGATTCACGGTATCTAATGCGCACGAGTTTTTGTTCCGATTCGGAACAAGAGGGCCAAAACTGGGGAAGGAAGTAGGGGCCATGGAGATTCCGGAAACGCATCCGCTGCAGCAGTTGTTTGTTGAATTGGTCGGCCGTCATTACGCCCAAGAGATCGGAATTCGCGATCCGCAAGTCGTGAGTTACGTCGCGCATCTGCTGTCGGAGTTTTGCGACGCCGAGCAGTTGCTAAAGATCCGCAATGCGGCAGGGAAACCGTTGAACGATGTCGGCGAGATGCTGATCGAGTCGGACCCGATCTACGGCCCAGCGCCCTCGTTCGATCGCGAGCGCCAGGTGCGCAAACATATTGGCGACTTCACGCTGTTCTACGCTGGCATGTTTCCGGAGAGCATCAACCATTACCGCCTGCGCCGCCAGCGAGTCGAGAGCTTTGTGGATTGGGTGAAAGCCGGAAAAGAAAGCTACTATATCGTTTCCAAGTTCGAGCACTTCGAATACGCCAAGGTGGCGCCACTATTCGCGCAACTCTCGCAGAGATTCGAGCAGTGCGTCTATGGGCTGAACCTGGTGAAGAACGAGCTTGAGGTAATGCAGCATCCGATCGCGCGGATGAGCAACGAACTTATTATGTAGAAATTGCAAAGGTCAGATTGCAGAGGTAAAAACCCGCGCGTCGTGATTCTTGGATTTCACCTCTGCAATCTGACCTCTGACCTCTGACCTCTCACGAATCGTCGGCCGACAATTTCGTGCTTCCCTTCCAGCACGATCCCTATCGCTTCCGAGTAAGCGATGTGTTCCTGCTCTAGGATGCGTTCCGCCAGCGTGTGCTCATCGTCGGAATCGAGCACTGGCACGGTCTTCTGGACAATGATGGCGCCGTGATCGAGTTCCTCGTCCACGAAATGCACGGTGCAGCCTGACACTTTCACACCATAGGCGAAGGCTTGCTGTTGCGCTTCGAGTCCCGGGAAGGACGGCAGCAAGGACGGATGGATGTTGAGAATTTTCCCGGGGAATTGGCGCACGAACCAGGACGAGAGCAGGCGCATGTACCCGGCGAGGCAGATGAGATCGACTTGGCGCTCCTTGAGAGCGGCCACAACTTCGCGGTCGTGTTCTTCACGCGGCTTCCCTTTCGATGGAATGACGAGCGCCTGGAGTCCTCGGTGGCGGGCAGCTTCAAGGCCGGGAGCATCGGCACGGTTTGAAATCACGACCGCGATGCGGGCATCGGGTATCCGGCCGACTGCAACGCTGTCGGCGATGGCTATGAAGTTGGAGCCGCGTCCGGAGAGGAGGATGCCGAGATTGTTCATACCACAACATTATTCACCACAGAGACACAGAGACACAGAGAAAATCGAAAGCTGCAAAACACTGGAGTAGAGACGGGGCTTGCCCCGTCTCCTTTGGACGCGCCATTTACGATGCGAGACGCGGCAAGCCGCGTCTCTACGGAAACGGTCCTAGCTGAACATCACCTTGCGGTCGCCTTTGACGATGCGGCCGACGCTGTAGAATTTCTCTCCGGCACGCTCCAGCAGAGTCTGCGCTTTCTTGAACTTCTTGGCGGGAACCACGATCAGCATGCCGAGGCCCATGTTGAAGGTGCGAAGCATTTCTTCCTCGGTGACGTTGCCGAGTTTCTGGAGATGTTCAAAGACAGGCAGAACCGGCCAGGTGCCGAGCTCGATTACGGCCGACGTGCCTTTGGGCAAGACTCGGGGCAGGTTTTCGGTGATGCCGCCACCGGTGATATGCGCCAGCGCCGCCACACATTCGCCCGCGATCATCTTGCGAATGATCGACCAGTAGCTGCGATGGGTGCGCATGAGTTCGTTGCCAACCTTGTTCTTGATCTCGCTGACAAAAGTTTCGAGAGAATAGCCGGCGACCTCAAAGAGCAGTTTGCGAGCCAGCGAGTATCCGTTGGTGTGCAGGCCGTTGGAGGGCAAGCCGAGGACGCAATCCCCCACCTGCACACCTTTGCCGCTGATGATGCGGTCGCGTTCGACCACACCGACGATGAATCCGGCAAGATCGTATTCGCCCTCGGGATAGAATCCAGGCATTTCGGCGGTCTCGCCGCCAATCAGGGCGCAGCCGTTATGTTTGCAGGCTTCGGCCACTCCGCCAACAATTTTTTCGGCGACCTCCGGGTCGAGTGTTCCCGTGGCCAGGTAGTCCATGAAAAACAACGGCGCTGCACCCTGCACCGCGATATCGTTCACACAGTGATTGACCAAGTCGCCACCGACGGTGTGGTGCATTTTCATGTCGAAGGCCACTTTTAACTTCGTGCCCACGCCATCCACGCTCGAAACCAGCACCGGATCCAAATACTTTTTGTCGACCGAGAACAGCCCGCCGAATCCGCCAATCTCGCTCAGCACTCCCTTGGTAAAGGTTTTGTGGGCCAGATACTTGATGCGCTGCTTGGTGCGGTTGCCACGATCAATGCTGACACCGGCATCGGCGTAGGTGATCGAGTCGTGTTGAACGTCAGGGTTCTGGGCCACGTTATTAGTCCGTCGTCTTTAGACCTTCACTGCCAGGGTGCAGAGATCGGGTGCGCCACCCAGCCGGAGGAAGCATTTCAGGCGCAACAAATTTTAGCACGTCTGGAGTTGCCTCCGGCTTTTCCAATGGCGACCCGCGAAGGCGCTATAATGCTGGTCCAAATCGTTTCTCCCGGAGACAAGCATGAGAATTCTAGTAGCCTTCCTTTTCGCCGCGCTCACGATTCCGTTTGCGGCGACGCAACAAGACCAGGACACGACGCCCGAGGCCACGAAGCAGGCCGCGACGAAGAAGGATAAAGGCAAGAAGGAACCAGCGCCGGCAAGCGCCGCGACTCCGGATAAGACGGCGGAAAGCGGCAAGCCCGCGGAGCCACCCAAGCCCGACTCCAGCGAAGCTACGGATAAAGACAAGGAAGAACATTACGATGTGGCCGAAGTCCCGCCCGTAATCACGCATCACCAGATCACGCTCAACGGCAAGACTCTTAGTTATACGGCGACGGCCGGGAGGCTTCCCATCAAGCGCGGAGATGGCAAGACGGAAGCCGAAATGTTTTTCGTCGCCTACACCCTCGACGGACAGGATGCCGCAAAACGCCCGCTGACGTTCGCGTTCAACGGCGGCCCCGGATCGGCCTCGGTGTGGCTGCATATGGGCGCGCTCGGACCGAAGCGCGTTGTCTTGCAACCGAACGGCTTCATGCCGGCGGCGCCTTATCGTCTGGAAGACAATCCCGACACGCTGCTCGATCGCAGCGACATCGTGATGGTGGATGCCATGTTGACCGGTTACTCGCGGGCCGCGACCGCGGAACTCACCAAGAAATTTCTCGGCGTAAAAGGCGATGTGGAAGCCTTCGGAGAATTCATCCGCCTCTACATTTCCCGCTACGATCGTTGGAGTTCTCCGCTCTTCTTGCTCGGGGAAAGTTACGGCACGACGCGTGCGGCAGGCATTGCCGGATACCTGGCCGATCACGGCATCGCTTTCAACGGCGTTACCCTGCTTTCGATGGCTGTGGATTTCCAAACGCTCGACTGGACTAAGTCGAACGACCTGCCTTATTTTCTGCTGGTTCCCACTTTCAACATGATCGCTGGGTACCATCACAAGCTTTCTGCCGATTTAACCCAGGATGTGGCAAAGACGCGCGAGGAAGTCGTGCGCTGGTCAATGAATGACTACGCGCTGGCTTTGGGAAAAGGCGACGCCATGACGCCGGAAGAGCGCCGCAAGATTGTGGAGCAACTGTCACGATACATCGGATTGCGGCCGGAAGTGATCGAAGCCCACAATCTGCGCATTGACGTTCCCACTTTTACGCACGAACTGCTGCTCGATCAGAAACTGGTCGCTGGTCGGCTCGATGGGCGCTTCAGCAGCCCAAAGCCAGACGAGGACCGTTTGTTTTATGATCCGACGAGCGCCGCCATCCTGCCGCCTTACAATTCGGCGTTTAACAACTACCTGCGCACCGAACTCAATTACAAATCCGACATGCCCTACCGGGTTTTCGCCTACGATCAACCCGGCTTCCGCGATTGGGAGTGGGGCAACGCCGTGGAAGGCTTTCCCAGCACGGCGGGCGGGTTGCGGTCGGCCATGATCAAGAATCCATATATGAAGATTCTGGTGATGGAGGGCTATTACGATCTGGCTACACCTTTCGCCGCCGCCAACTGGACCATGGATCACCTGAACCTGGACACACAGTATCGGCAGAATGTTTCGTACGCCACGTACAACGCAGGGCATATGGTGTACATCGATCGAGCCGAACATGACAAGATGAAAAAGGATCTGGTCGGCTTCATGGAGAAATGCCTGTCGAAATAGCGAAGGCTCGTGTGGGGACGGGCGCCCTCGCCCGTCCAAGCCGAGCACAAGCTCGGCAACTGCGTGTAGCCACGGCAACTCTGGAATTCGCGGTAATGCGGGAGATTTCCTAACGCTGAACGCATGCGCGCCGCCGTCATCTTCGGTTTGGGAACTTCGCTGGCGGACTTAAAGCCGTTTCAAGCTAGTTCTTCGGCCGAGTGGTTGCAGGGACTGCCGGCGTCCTCCGGGGATGCTGACGCCATCCTGATTTTTGGCGGGGACGGCACCATTCACCGTCATCTCCCGGCGCTGGTGCGGCTGCGCCTTCCTGTGCTGATCGTCCCGGCCGGCAGCGGAAATGACTTTGCCCGGGCGCTGAAACTGCGCTCCGTGCAAGACTCCCTGCGCGTCTGGCGTGATTTCGAATCGGGGAAGATTCAAGCACAGGCCGTGGATCTCGGAGTCATCGTTCCATCGGCTGCGCCAGAGCGCACCCACTACTTCTGCGGCGTGGCCGGGTGCGGTCTGGACTCGGCCGCGGCTCGGCGTGCGAATCAGATGCCGCGCTGGCTCCGCGGACACGGCGGCTATGCCCTGGCGTTATTGCCGTTGCTGCTCAAACTTCCCGCTTATTCCATGCGGCTGGCACAGGCGAATGGCGAGTATCATACTGAATCCGAAAAGCTCACTTTGCTCGCGGCCTTCGCCAATACGCAGTTCTATGGCGACGGCATGCGCATCGCGCCGCAAGCGGATTTCGCGGATGGCAAGCTCGACATCTGCCGCATCAGCAAGCTGAATCCCTTCAAACTGTTTTGCATGTTTCCGACGGTGTACTTCGGGCGGCATCTCTTGATGCCTGAAGTTGAGTACTCGCGGGCCGAGCGAGCGCATGTACAGACTGAAACTCCGATCGAGATCTATGCTGACGGAGAATTTGTGTGCGAGACGCCCGCCGACATCTCAGTGGCTGCGGGGGCACTGCGGGTGATTTATTCACAACGGTAGCGGCAGACCAGGGGGACGGGGCTTTGCCCCGTCCAAGCGGGGCGAAGCCCCACCACCACACGATCTAGTGCACTCGCCCGTAGCGTGCATCGAGCGCAAGATTCAGTTCAAGCACATTCACGCGCGGCTCACCCAGAAATCCGAATTGCCGGTTCTCGGAGTGCTCCAGCACGAGGCGTACGACTTCAGCTTCCGGAATCTTGCGTTCCGCAGCGACGCGTCGAATCTGGAACTCGGCCGCTGCCGGTGAGATATCCGGATCCAGTCCTGAGCCCGATGTCGTCACCAGATCGACGGGGATGGGAACGCCGGGATTTTCGGCTTGCAGCTTGGCGACGTCTCCATTGACGCGAGTAATCAACTGCGCGTTGGTCGGGCCGAGATTTGAACCGCTGGAGGCGGTGGCATCGTAGCCAGCGGCGCCCGCCGCGGATGGCCGCGAATGAAAGTAGCCCGGCCCCGAAAAGGGCTGCCCGATCAGGCGCGAGCCAATCACCACCCCGTCTTTCCCCTGGATCAGCCCACCGTTGGCTTGTTTTGGAAAGATCAGCTGCGCCAGTCCGGTTACCAGCAGGGGATAAAGAATTCCTAACAGGACCGTGGTCGCAATCGTCATAAGTACCGCTGTAATCAGATTTTTCTTCATAAGATCTTCTCTATAAGTGGATGGTGAGTAGTGGTTGGTGAGTAGCCAAAACCAAGCCACGAAAAACTATTCACTGACCATTATCCACTGTCCCTAAGCCAGTTTGATGCCGGTGATAAGCATGTCAATCAGCTTGATGCCTATGAACGGGACCACCAAGCCGCCGAATCCATACACCAGCAGATTTTGCCGCAGCAGAGATTCGGCGCTCATCGGCTTGTACGCGACCCCTCGCAGGGCCAGCGGAATCAGGGCAACGATGATGAGCGCGTTAAAAATAACGGCGGAAAGAATTGCGGACTGCGGCGTTTGCAGCCGCATGATGTTCAGCGCATTCAGCACCGGGAATGTTCCGGCAAACATCGCAGGAATGATCGCAAAATATTTGGCCACGTCATTCGCAATCGAAAACGTGGTGAGCGCTCCGCGCGTCATCAGCAATTGTTTGCCGATTGCCACCACCTCGATGAGCTTGGTGGGATTGGAATCCAGGTCCACCATGTTCCCGGCCTCTTTTGCTGCTTGCGTGCCCGTATTCATGGCCACGCCCACATCGGCCTGAGCCAGCGCGGGGGCATCGTTGGTGCCGTCGCCGGTCATGGCAACCAGTTTTCCGTCGCCCTGCTCGCGGCGAATCAAATCCATCTTGTCTTTCGGAGTCGCCTCTGCCAGAAAATCGTCCACGCCCGCCTCGCGCGCGATCGCCGCCGCGGTCAGAGGATTGTCGCCGGTGATCATGACCGTCTTGATCCCCATGGCGCGCAGTTGATTGAAGCGCTCGCGCATCCCGCCTTTGACGAT
>Ga0209415_10001683_pt1 | contig 42039 bp, 34 predicted proteins | sample PeaSoiSIISIP2007_FD_187696 | JGI IMG/M metagenome (GOLD analysis project Ga0209415, IMG submission 187696) | Peat soil microbial communities from Weissenstadt, Germany - SII-SIP-2007 (SPAdes) (version 2) | ecosystem: Environmental > Terrestrial > Soil > Wetlands > Peat | place: Germany...
ATCGCTCCAGCGACGCTCCCATCGGCTCATCCGACGCCAGATACGCATCGAACGCGCTCAACGCCGCAAAGAATGGCTCGACTTCCCGGTTCCATTCGAGCGGCGTAGAGTTGTGCCAAGTCTCCGCCCCGCGCGCGAGGGACAGCGCCCAATCGAACAAATCCCCCAGGTGCGCAAGAATCTGTGCGGGTGTTCGTGTCGAAGGTCCTGCCGCGAACGCCGCAAAACTTGCAGGCGCGCCCCGCAGCGACTTCCCCCCGCGGTACGCAACCGTCGCCACCGTGTGCCGCAACAATTCGCGCGCAGAATCTTTTGTAGGTGCCACTGGAAATCCCTCCGATTGAAGTCTTGCGCCTTTGAGGGTGGACTAGGGAGCGGGGTGTGTCAACGGCACCCGGCGCTTACTCGTGCCGCAGCGCCACCATCGGATCCACCTTTGTCGCCCGCCGCGCGGGGATGTAGCTCGCGAAAACGGCCACGCCTGCCAGCAGCAGCGAGACGCCGGCAAAGGTGAGCAGGTCCGTGGGCTGTACTCCATAAAGCATGCCGGACAACATGCGCGTGACCGCGAAGGCGGCTACCAGTCCGAGGCCAAGCCCGATGAGAACCGGCCGCAAACCCTGCACGATAAGGACGCGGAGCACGTTGCCCGGTTTGGCGCCCAAAGCCATGCGAATGCCGATCTCGTGCGTACGCCGCTTCACCGAGTGAGAGATCAATCCGTAGAGACCCAGAGTCGCGAGAAACAACGCGATCGCGCCTTGCGTGCCCGCGATCACTGCGCCAAAACGCATGGGAGCCATGGCCATTGGACTGCCGGCGATCTGCTGGTCCATGGTGCGAATGTTGTAGAGCGGGAGATCGGGATTCAACTGCGCGACGGCTTGTTGCACCGACAGAGTCAGTTGCGCGGGATCCATTCCCGTCCGCGCCACGATGGTGACGTTGCCCTCGTAATTCTGCGCGAGCGGGTAGAAAAGAAGCGGCCGATTCGTGTCGGTCATGGCCCAATAGCGCAAGTCGCCGATCTCGCCAACGACCTGAAGGTGGTCGCGCTGGAGCGTCAGGCGCTTCCCCACAGGATCGTCGTTCGGCCAAAGCTGTTCGGCCAGGGCCCGGTTGATGATGACCACACGCGGCGCGGAAGCGTCGTCGCGTTCATTAAAATCGCGCCCCTCCACAATGCGCGTCCCCAAGGTTTGCAGAAATGAATGATCGACGGCAAAGCAAGCGACGTTCATGAATTTCTGGCTCTCCGTCGGGGTTTGACCCTCCGGCCAGATGCCGGCGCGCATGCCTTTGCCCGTGTCGAATGGAACAGAATCCGCGAGGCTGGCATTGCGCACACCCGGCAAGGCGCGGACCTTTTCCAGCAATTGCTCTTGAAAGCGGCGGCCCCGGTCAGAGCTATAGCGTTGCAGCCGGAGATCGACGGAGGCAAGAAGGAGGTTATCGGTACGAAAACCAAGATTCACCTGCGACAGCTTCTGTACGCTGCGCAGCGCAAGTCCGGCGCAGATCAATACCACGCAGGAGATGGCCACCTGGCCAATCACCAACAAGCTCCGCAAGCGATGGCGGTTGCCCGCATTCGCGGGAGCATTCTTCAGCAACGGCAGGACGTCAATGCGCGTTGCCTTTAATGCGGGCAGCAGCCCCGCAAGGATGCCGGTGACCAGCGACGCCACAAAAGTGAAAACGAACAATCGCCAGTCCGTGCCGGTGTCGGACGGGGGCGCCATGTCGCCCGGCGCGATCACCTTGCTGAGAATGGGACTCAAGTTGACTGCGGCCATCGCCCCAATGACTCCGGCGGCGAGGGCGAGCAACGTGCTTTCGGCCAGCAGTTGGCGCAGCAACCGCCAGCGCGTGGCGCCCAGAGCGCCGCGAATCGCCACCTCTCGCTCGCGATCGGCGGCGCGCGCGTAGAGCAAATTGGTCACATTCGCCACCGTGATGCCCAGCACCAGCAGGGCCATGCCCATCAGGACAAAGGCAATCAGCGGCGTGTAATTGGCCACAAAGGGTGAGGGCCGGCTCATGGATTCGCGCAGAACGACCGCCTCGGCATGCAGCGGGTGCATCCCGGCATAGTCTTTGAGCAGGCGCGCCATGACAATCGCGGCCGCGGCGCGCGCTTGCTCCAGGCTTGCGCCGGACTGCAACCGGCCCATCATGAAAAACGCTGTATCGCCCCGGTCGGAAATCAAATAGGCACGATCCGGGATCATCTGGGGCAACATCGTAGCCGGCACAAAACCACTCAGAGCCGTGCCCCAGGAGGCGCCCACAAAGTTGGGCTGCGTGACTCCCACCACCGTGAGCGGCAGGCCGTTGAGTTTCACCGTTTGACCGATGATGCGCGGGTCGGCGGCAAAGCGGCTGCGCCAGGTGTCGTAGGTCAAGACGATGATCGGATCCGCGCCCACCGTACGGCCTTCATTGGGCAAAAACAGCCGACCCAGCATGGGCTGTGCGCCAAGCACCGTAAAATAATTGCCGCTGACCATGTGCACATACGTGCGTTCGGTAGCCTCGCCGGACAGGCTCAGATGTGCAGGCGTCTCCATATAGGCCATCACGCCTGAAAACGTCTTCGCCATCTCCGGAACTTCGTGGCCATCCCCTTCAGCCCAGCGCTGAAAGTCCAGGAAATCCTGATACGAAAACGGAAACATCATTTCCGACTGCGGAATCTTCTGGGCAATCACCACTAACCGCCCAGGATCGGTTGCCGGCAAAGGCCGCAGAAACAAGTCGTTGATGAAAACGAAAATGGTGGCGTTGACGGTGAGCCCCAACGCCAGCGTTAATATCGCAATGGCCGTGAAGCCGGGATTCTTGCGCAGCATGCGCGCGCCGAAACGCAAGTCTTGCCACAGCGTTTCGAGCCAGACGCCCGCCCGCACGCTTCTGACTTCTTCCTTCACCTGCTCGATTCCGCCCATCTCAACTCGCGCAGCCCGCCGCGCTTCCTGCCCGCTCATTCCCTGCTTCCCCTTTTCATCGGCCAGCATCTCGGCGTAGCCGCGCACTTCCGCATCGAGCTCTCGTTCGTCCGCTCCCCGATGAACGAGCCCCCGAAAGAAACTTCGCACGCGATTGAGCCAACGCATCGCCATTTCTCCTCAGCTCACGGCGAGCACGCGCGCAATGGCCGCCGAAACGCGCGCCCAACGCTGCGTTTCCGAACCGAGTTGCCGCCGGCCCGCGCGCGTGAGTTGATAAAACTTTGCGCGGCGATTGTTTTCCGACTCACCCCACGAGGAGGACAGCCAGCCTTCCTCTTCCATGCGATGCAACGCCGGAAAGAGCGAGCCCGGCTTCACCTGAAATGTTCCCCGAGTGACCTGCTCGATCCGCCGCGCGATCCCCAGGCCGTGGCGCGGTCCCAGCGCCAGCGCCTTCAAGATCAGCAAGTCCAGCGTTCCCTGCACCAATTCGGTGTTTTGCTCCGTCACGACGCTCTCCTATAGAGCGCCAATACGTATACACCTCGCTCCTATCGACTGTCAATAGGTACGCGAGCGCGCCCCGTCCATCGACAGCTGCGCCCGGGAATCTTCCGCGCCACCACTCGCTGTGCTAGACTCGCTTCGCAGATGGAAATCGCCGGTCGCACCGGGAATTTCCATCTGGCGATGCGTGGAACTTCGGGCTCTGTGCAACCAGGCCCCGCAAACTCCGCCAGGCCCGGAAGGGAGCAACGGTAGCGGGATCACCTCGTGTGCCGCGGAGTACCCGAAGTTCCTCTCATCGTTTCCATCGCGTCGCGCCCGAAGGTTTTAATGTAGCGCCGGGCTTAAGCCCAGCATCTGCAAAAACAAATGAGCTACCAAGTAATCGCGCGCAAGTGGCGGCCGCAGACGTTCGCGGAAGTCGTCGGACAGCAGCACGTCACGCGGACGCTCGCCAACGCCATCCTCGCGAACCGCGTGGCGCACGCCTACATTTTCAGCGGGGCGCGCGGCGTGGGAAAAACGACTACGGCGCGCATCCTGGCGAAAGCCCTCAATTGCGCGAAAGGCCCCGCCGCCGAGCCGTGCAACGAATGCGACTCCTGCCGCGAAATCGCCGCCGGCACTTCGCTCGACGTCATTGAGATTGACGCCGCATCGAATCGCGGCATCGACCAGATCCGCGAGCTGCGCGAAATGGTGCGTTACGCTCCGGCTTCATCGCGCTACAAAGTCATCATCCTCGACGAAGCGCACATGCTTACCGGCGAAGCCTCGAACGCGCTTCTCAAGACGCTGGAAGAACCGCCCGATCGCGTGATCTTCGTCATGGCCACGACGGAGCCGGACGAGCTCGAAGCGACCATCCGCTCCCGCTCGCAGCATTTCCATTTCCGCGCGCTCTCGTTCGCGGAAATCAGCAACGCCCTCGCCAACATCGCCGCGAAGGAATCGCTTACCGTCGAACCCGGCGCGATCGCCGTCATGGCGCGCGCCGCCGAAGGCAGCATCCGCGATTCTCTTTCTCTGCTCGAGCAGGCGCGCGCCTACGGCGGCGACGCCATCACCGACGCCCAAGTGCGCGAAATTCTCGGCGTCGTGCCCCAGGAAACACTCGAAGAACTCACCGCCGCCATCGAGGCGCAATCCGCCGAGCGCGTGCTTTCGCTGGTGCACAAACTCCTCGCCGACGGCCAAAATCTGGCCAGCTTCTGCCGCGAGGCCATCGGCCACTTTCGCAATCTCCTGATCGCGCGAGTGTGCGGCGCGGATTCCGAATTGATCGCCGCCCCGCCCGACGAGCGCCCGCGCATCGCGAAGTCCGCCGCAAATTTCAGCGAAGAAGATCTGACGCGATATTTTCAAATCCTCCTCGATACGCATGGGAGCCTGCGCTACCAGACCGACCAGCATTTGCATCTGGAAATGGGCCTGCTGCGCATGATCAACGCCGGGCGTCTGGCGCCACTCGAAGAATTGCTGGCGGAGTTGGGCGGAGAATCCTCGAATCGCGCGGCGCGAAGCGCGAGCAGTGCGGGCGCAGTGCCGTCCACAAAGCCTGTAGTCTCGTCGGCGGGGGTAAGTTCAATCGCCAGCGCAACGCGCCCCGCCAGCGCGGCGCCGTTTTCTCCTGTAGGGGCGGAGCTTGCCTCCGCCCGCTCCGCCGCGACGCCGACTCCAACACCACCGCCAATTGCCCTCACAGAAAAAGTTGCTCCAGCTTCCCCATCTGCGGCCGCGTCGGTAGCCGCACCCGAATCTCCCGCCCAAGGCCCGATTGCGCGCACGCCGGCCGGCGCCGTTGCGCAAATGGCGCAAATCGGCAGCGGACTGGAAGCCGCGCAAGTGGAAGCTGTGAAGGCCGCAGCCTTCTCGCAGCAAAAATTCTTGGCCGAACTTATCTCCCAAGCCAGCCGATGGGAGCGCGAAGGCGCGGAAGTCCGGCTTTTTTTTCCGACCGAGAGCCGCGCGCTCGCCGAAATGTTGCAGTCACGCGAACAGATGGAGAAACTTCGCAACATCGCGCAAAGCGTCTTCGGTCCAGGCGTCCGCGTCTGTGTTAAACTTGAGGTTGCGCCAGTGATGGCGACCGAAGTTCGCGCGGCGGCGGCGTCCCGCGAATTGCGCGCGCGCTTCGAGCGTGACCCGATCGTGCGCGCCATGCTCGAAAGGTTTGGCGGACAGATTTCCGACGTCAAACGCCACGGCGAGGACTAGACCATGGAAGTAAAGGCCATACAGCAATTGCTGTCTCAATTCCGCCAGGTGCAGGAGAACCTGCAAAAGCAGGTGGAGTCCGTGCACGTGGAAACTTCCGCCGGCGGCGGCATGGTCGTCGTCAAAATGAACGGGCAAAAGCAAGTCACCGACCTGCGCATCGAGCCCGACGTATTCAAAACCAAAGATCAGGAAATGCTGCAGGACCTCATCCGCGCCGCCGTGAATGAAGCCGGCCGCCGCGTGGACGAGGAACTCGCGAATCAGATGAAAAATCTGTCGGGCAGCATGCCGGGCCTCGCCGGTTTGAAACTCCCGGGACTCTTCTGATTCTCGTGACCTTATCGCGCCTCTTGCTTTCAGGATTTGTCGATCAAGTTCGCAATATACCGGCGTTGTGGTTCGTAGCGGCGACCTTCAAGTCGCCATTTTTTGGAGTGCGGCGGCTAGACGCCGCTTTGCTTTTTTCTGTTCCTGGTTTTGAGCGGGTGCCGCACCTTTCGTATCCAAGGGCGCGGGTTTTCTCAACCCAGTCTCGAATTCTCAGCCATGCCTGATTTCGCCGAACCCGTCTCGGAATTGATCGACCGCCTCAAGCGTCTCCCCGGCATCGGCCAGAAGACGGCGCAGCGGCTCGCATTTTTTCTCCTGCGCTCGAGCAAAGAAGACGCGCTCGCCCTGGCCGAAGCCATTCGCAACGCCAAAGATAAAATCCACTCCTGCTCGATCTGCTACAACATCACGGACACTGATCCCTGCCTTTACTGCACCAGCGCCACCCGCAATCGCAAAACGATTTGCGTCGTCGAGGAGCCCCACAACATTTCCGCAGTCGAAAAAACGCGGCAGTACACCGGCCTCTATCACGTGTTGGGCGGCTCGCTCTCACCGCTGCAAGGCGTCGGCCCGGATCAACTCCATCTCAAGAGCCTCATCGAACGCTTGAAGGGCAACACGGTGGAAGAGATCATCATCGCCACGAATCCCACCGCCGAAGGCGAAGCCACTGCGATGTACCTCTCGAAATTGCTGAAGCCCCTCGGCGTCAAGGTGACCCGCATAGGCGTAGGCATTCCCGTTGGTTCCGATTTGGAATATGCGGACGAGATCACCATGCTGAAAGCGATGGAAGGCCGCCGCGAATTGTGAAGCGCTGTTGTTCCATTTGAGAATTTGGGCCAGTACTCCTAGTACTTTTTATTAGCCTCAATCTTGTCAAGAATGCTTCACTGTTGAGGAAAAGTTTTCCTCTCAGACGGCAATCGTCAGGCCCGCCGTTCGCTCCAACTGAACCAATTTGGATCTCGTTCTCCCCAAGTTTCTCTAACTTATTGAATTAAAGCGGATTACAGACCGAGGGAAACTCCCGCACCCCCAAAATTCGTGGAACCCGCCGTGCACTCCCGGAACCGTCTCGAAGCCTTGACCTTTCGGAGATCAGCGAATGAGCTCCAGCGCCCAGCAAGGTCCCGCGTGGACGAATCCCCGCGCGACAGTTAGGCCTCAACCCGCACCAGTCAAGCAGATCCCACCGAAGAAGATCGCCGTCCGAACGATTGGCACTGTAGACGATGTCCAGCTTCCGCTGCTTCCCGTCGCACCTCCCTTGAGCTGCACGGAATGGCGCGACCCGATGTCCTCGGCCGTCGGCTGGCTCGTGGTGGATCGCCGCGTAAATGGAATCTCGGGCGGAGGCACGTTCCTCTGGCACGGCGCGACCGCGGAGGAGACACGCGGCATCGCCCGCACGATGAGCAAGAAATTCGCAATCTGTCCGAAGCCCATCGGCGGCGCGAAGGCCGGCATCCGTTGCGACTTGAAAGACCCGGTCGAACGCCGCGCCGTTCTTCGCAGATTCTTGCAGTCCATGCGGTCGGAACTCAAAGAGCGTTGGGTCACGGCCGGTGATTTCGGCACCAGCGACGCCTTCATCGACCAGACGATTCGCGAGTTGACCGGCAACAGCATGCAATGGGCGCTGTATCGCCAGACGGCCGGAGACGAAGCGAAGGCCCTCCGTTTGAGCGCGCGCGCTCCGGATTTATACCGGGTCAATATGTCGGAAGCTCTCCTCGATGCGGACGCCCGCCGCCCTGAATTCGAGATGCCGTTTGTCGAAGCCGCGGTCGGTTTCGGCATCGTCCAATCGACGCTGGCGACCTACACCAAACTCGAGCCTCGCCGTATCGGCCTCGAAAAGCCGCTGGAGGGTGTGCGCATCGCGGTCGCGGGTGCGGGTGCGGTGGGAACCGGCGTCATGCTGTACGCCTCGCGTCTCGGAGCGCAGATCATTGCCGTTTCCGATGGCGAAGGCCTCCTCTTCGATTCGCGCGGCCTGGATGTGGAACGAATGCTCCGCTTGCGCGCGCGATTCGTCTCGCGCCTTCCCGAGGAACAGCGCCTGCACGCCGGAAAACTTTTGTTCAAATATGTTGCCAACAGCTGCTACGCACCGGAGCGGCTCGTAACCAGAGCTTCCCTGGAAGCGGAGTCTCCAGAACTATCCAGATTCGTCGAACCGCTGCTCTCGCACATGCTGCGCAACGCGGAGGCGGCCAATGTCTTTGTGCCCGCGGCGTCACGATACCATTGGAACGTCATGGCGGCGGAAATGGCTACACAGGGACTGTGGAAATGCGCCGCACCACGGTTGCTGGTGGCCGGCGCGAACAATGTGTTCGGGGCCCCGGGCGACGATGGGAATGGAGTGGGACTGCCGCCGGCGGAGGCCGATTCCACCGAAATCCTCAAACGAATGTGCGAGCAGGGCGTCGTTCACGTCCCCGACTTCCGCGCCAACGGGGGCACCGCGCAACTGTTTCATTGCCACGCCGCCGGGGAGCTCGATTGGATTTTGGATGGCGCGCCCACAGGTGTGCCAGTGCTGTCGCGCGAGGACCAGAACTTGGCGCTCCACGCCACGAGTCACCGAATCCGCAAGGCCGTCCTCGAAGACCTCGATCTCTGCGACCCCGATTGCCTCGATTTGCCCCACAGAGCCGAAATCCGGGTGGCCAAGCAGCTAGCTGATCTCTGAGTGCTTGAAGACGCTCGGCGGTCTCCGGCTTAACTTAGGGTGATTCCTGAAGGTGGGAGTCCCTCTTGTGTGTGCGGCCGGGGGCGGAATTTAAGACGTAAAGAGCCCCACCTTTCGTGCTGGGCGCGAAAAGTGGGCCACCCGGAAATTCAAAGGCTGCGTAAAGTCAAAACCGTCCCAGTAAGGGCGGCGGTCTTTTCTCACGCTGCTTGTGAAGGGCATGCCACCCGCCAAGTCTACTCGGACGAAGGAGCCGACAACGTCATCTAATCAGCCCTATGATTTTGTTGGTGGCAATCATCATAGGAAGGGGCAGGTGGCGGCTTCACGCCCATTCGCCTCAGAGCTGGTCGGATGGAAGCGGCTGAAGTCAAATCTCCCTGAATGCAATCTACTTCAGGGAGTAAAGCCAAGAGCTTCGGAACTGCTGCTTTGGCCCTCCGTCCAAGATTTCCGAGCGCCGCAGCCGTCCAAAGACGGACAGAATCATCGGGAATATCTAAGAGAGAGATCATATCCGTGACGGTTTTATCGTCAACGGAAGCAGGGTTGACTCGATGCGTCAAATCGGCGAGGTGTTCCGCTGCTTCATATCGCGCCATTGATGGTTCATCTGAGCGCACCTTGGCGATAATCTCCTCAAGCTTGGCATTGAGGACAGGATCAGTTGCAGGGTGCGCCGTGCTAACCATCAGAAGCATCAACGCGAAAACGGTAGAGTATTGAATTTTACGTCCACACTTTGGCATATGTGGCCCTCGCTTTCCGTCATGGTGCCGTCCATGTTCTGTCCACGGGCGCTGTCGCGTCGTCCATTGGAAGGTTTGGATTAATGGCTGTCGCTGGCAGGTCGCCTCGCGGGTGGCCCTGGTTGCGGGTCGTCTTTTTCATAAGTAACACTCACGTGCCGAGTATAACATTGCGAGACGTACCCGTGGAGTACCGCGCGGGGGCCCTTCACCCCATTCAAATCTTAAATGACCTCAAATGTGAATCCGGGCACCCGCCAGCGCTTAGGGGGAGCGAAGCTGGAGGGCCACCCGCCCTCGCACTGGTGCGAAACCGCGAAACGTAGTAAATTCTCGCTGCCGAGGGGGAGTGCGTGGCTCCCCAGCCCACCCTTGGAAGGTATTTCTTTCGAACGGTTTACAAGGAGTAACCAAGCGTGGATACTTCTCCGAACCGCGAATTCGAAGCACAAAAACGACGCAGTCTGCGCATCGTCCAGGCCGTGCCCCTCACCGTCACCGGCGTGGATGCCCTCGGTCGTCCCTTCCAGGAACGCACTTCGACCCTGATCATTAACTGCCACGGCTGCCGCTACCAGTCGAAGCACTACGTTCTGAAAAACATGTGGGTCAATTTCGAGGTGCCGCATCCCGAGACGGGGCACGAGCCGCGCATCTTCCGTGGCCGCGTGACATGGATTCAGCGGCCCCGCACCGTCCGCGAACTTTTCCAGATTGCCGTCGAGCTGGAAACAGCGGGCAACGTCTGGGGTATCGCCTTCCCGCCTTCCGACTGGTTCCCTTTCGCGGACGCGCCTAGCGCTGAAATTCCCGCGCCGGCGCAGTCCCCCGAGGAAGATTGGGCCGTGCCCGCGATCGAACGGTCGGCACCCGCAATGGACCTGCCGGACGAGCCGGAGACCGCCGTGCGCGAATCGCAGCCGGAGGACAACGTGCGCGTGATGCCGGCGTCCAGCGGCACGGCAGTTACAGGAAGTGCCGACCCTTCGGTCCTCCTCGCGCGCCAGATGAGCCGTTTGCTGAACGAAGCACGGCAGCAACTTCAGGAAGCCGTGAAAGAAAGTAGCACTCGCGCGGTGGCGGCGGAAACGCGCCCATTGCTCGTGGCATTGCAAAATCAAATGCAGGCCGCGGCGGAAAGATCGGTGCACGCCGCGATTTCCGCCGAGCACGAGGAAATACTGGCTGAATCGCGCGCGCGGCTCGAAGAAGCGCGGAAAGCCGAGCTTGATTCGCTCTCCGCCGAGTGGTCCGCCGGCGCCGACGAGCGCCTGCGCAGCGCCACGCAACGCCTCGAGACCGAACTGGCGACCCTCGAACAGTCCTACCGGACGGGACTCGACCAGCGCGTGAAGGAGCAGCTCGAACAGTCGCTCTCGGAAATTCAGCGCGCGACTGCGGCGTTCGCACTCGAAATTCAATCCGCGCAGGCGCGTCTCGAAGAATCCCGGCAAGCGGCGCAATCCTCGACTTCGACTGAAATTCGCCGGCTGCAGGAAATGTCGGAAGGCGCCGTGGCCGATGCGCGCGCCCGCACGAGCGAGCTCGAGCAGGCGACTGCGCAATTGCGCGAGCAGATCGCCGCGGCTACCGAGGAAGCGCAATCGGCTTGGCGCGGGCGACTGGACACCGAGATCGCTTCGGCGGGAGTGCGCTGGGACCAGCGCGTGGAGACGTCGCTCGAAAGCGCCGCCCGGGCCGTGGCGGATCGCCTCGCTCACAATTCCGAATCGCTCACGCAGGGGATCGAGCAGCGGGTCGCGGGGCGAATCGAGGAACTTGGACAACGCGTGACGCATGCGGCGGGCGAAGCCGAAGCGAGTCTCGCGCGGCTGAAAGAGGCTCTCGAAGCGGAATCCTCCCGGGCGCAAACCGCGATCGGCGAATTGCGCGAGGCTGCTGCCCGCGCGGAAGACCACGCGGCCGCGCTCGAAGAATTGAAGCGCGCCTCGACGGACGAGTTGGCGCGGCGCGGCGAAGCGCTGGTGGAAGCGAATAGCGCTGAGATGAGCCGCCGTGCCGATGGCGCTGCCAACTCGATGGCGGAGCGTCTGGAACGCGCGCTGGAGACGGCAGCGCAGGAATTGCTGCATCGCCTCGCCACAGAATTCGAGCAGCGGCTCGCTCCCGAACTGGATCGCGCGCGCGGCGCGATCGACGAATTGCAGTCGAATGCGCAGACGTTCGAGGAAACCCTGCAAACGCATCAGGACAGCCTGCGCGAAGCCGCGGAGGTGTCGCTCCAGGAGGCGCTCGGGCGCACCCGGGACGGCTTGCGCGAACTGGAGGAGGAATTCCACAAGATTGCGCGGGATTCCCAGGCCAAGTGGCTGGCCGAAATCGAAGCGAAAGCCACGGAATCGACGCACGTCGCGTTCGAGTCCATGTTTAAGACGGCGGAGTGGTACGAGAAAAAAGTTCAGACGCAAATGCAATCCTCGCTCGAAAAGGGCCTCGAACAGGCGCACGAAGAGCTGCGCACGAAAGCCGGCGAAATGTCCGGGGCCTTCGCGACCGAGCTCGATCATTACAGCCGGAGCTACGTCGCACACTCGAAAGAGCAAATTGAGGAGATCCTTCGCGATGCCTCCGAGCGCGTCCGGGACGACGTGCAGCAAGCGGCGAACGGCGTTGCTGCCGGCTTCCACCAGCGCGCCGCGGAAATTGCCGCGCAACAAGAGGCGGGCTTTGCGGCGAGCGTGCGCGCCGCCGCTGAGGAAACAGCCTCTCGCATCCAATCGAGCGCCGCGGAAAGCCTGGCGAATTTGGACGCCGCGCGGCGGGATGCGGACGCGGCGTTCCGCGAAGGCCTCGCCGCGCAGACTCGCGAAGGCGTCGCCGCCGCACGAAATCAGCTGGACGCGGAGGCTGCCGCGCTTGCGGAATCCTGGAAGACGGCCCGCGCCGAACTCGCCGAACAGGGAAGACAGGAGTTGGCGCGCTTGGGTGAAACCGCGATCGAAGACTACAAGCATCGGTTGGAGAATGCGTCGAATTCGTGGCTGGTGACGTCGGTGGCCAATCTGCATCAACAATCGGGCGAACTCATCGAGCGGCTGGCGGCCGAGGCGGAAGAGCGAGTGCGGACCGCCTGCTCGAACGTTTTCACTGAAATCGGCGCCGCGCTGAAGCAGCGCCTGCTCGGCCCGAACGCCGCGCCGCCGCAGCCGGACAACACCTGATTCCAGTTTTGGCCGCTTCTTGCTGAGCCGGGCGTAGCGCGGCAAATCAAAGCATCACGACCTGTATAATCTGAACTATGGCGAATCGTGCTTACGCGGTGCTGTGGCTGCACGACCTCACCGACGACGAACAACTCACGGGCTTCGAGCGATTCCTGCGGACCGTGCCCTTTGCGGCGACGCGGCAGGGATTTGAGTCGCTGGTTGTGCGCGCCGTGGCCCCCAACGAAACACCGCTCGCGTACCACAACCTGCGCTCGAATCCCGCCACGTCGGTGGAAATCATGGAACTCGCGCGCGAACATGCGAGCCCCGACTCCGCATTCGAGGTGGAAGCCTATTGGGACCTTTGGGTGCGCGATGCGGAGAGCGGCGTGTGGTGCGAGCAGCCGCAAAAGTTGGAGATCCTCGCGCAGGGACTCGATTATGACGACGGCGCCGCCGCCGAAGCCGGAAATTTCGTCAGCGATTTGGGCTTCGAGCATCTGTTCACCGGGCACGCGCATTTGCTCGCGGGGGCGGCAATCGGAAGATCGAGCGCCGGAAGCGAAGCGCCGCAGCATCCGATGGAAGCGAAATTCCTGGAGGACATGTCGCATCCGGCGGCCTTGCGTGAATACCGCGAAAAAACATGCGAAAACATTCGCCGCCTGATGAACTGGATGCGCGCGGCTGAAACATCCGTGCCGGCCGAGCGCGGCCGGCTGTGGTCGGAAGGGGAAGAGAATTTTGAAGCGCTCCTCGATGAAATACTTTCTGCTCGCTAGCGCGGCGGCGGCGTTGCTCACGGCCGCGGTTTCCGCGAGCGCGCAGGAAGACCCCGCAACGAGGATTCCGCGCGCCAACGAATTGACGCTGCTGGGGCTGCGTCCCGGGAAGGACACCTTGGCGTACGCGGAACACCGTCTGCGCAGCAAGCCGGATGCGCAAACGAACGACGGAACAACGGCGTGGAGCGATTCCTGCACAGGGCGCGCGATTAAGCTGGAGGTCGACAAGAAAGGCGTGATTCAAAGCGTGACCATTTCCGCGATCGCGTCGGACACCGGCGCCTGTAAAGGAAACCGTAAACTCGTCGACGACAAGGACTGGCAGACGGGACACGGTTTGAGGCTTGGCGATTCGCAGGATCGGGTATTCGAGCTCTACGGCGACGCAAATTCGGCCGGGCCTTCCGTGAAGGGGGACCGCGAGCTAGAATTGCTGTACTACGCGTTTGATTGGGCCGGCAGCGACGTGCCGCAAGTGATGGAAATCCTGTGCGCGCGCGAGTCCGGACGCGTCATGGAGATCACGCTCGCGTATCCGAGCCTGTAGCGCCGCGTTGATTTGTCGCGACAGCTTGGCGTAGAAATAATTCAGCTCCCTGCGTATGACTCTAAATGCCTTTTGAATCGAAGCAATCGGTTGGAGATGCCGCGCTGAACGCGCGCCCCGCGGCCTCGCGCTTCGGCTGGTGCGCCCTGGCACTCTCGGCCGTATTGTTTTCGGCGGCCTGCTCCTCGAGCGGGCCGAGCGGCCAGCCGGCAGCGGCACAAGCGGCCGCAGCTTCGACTCCAGCCGTGCCGGCGGAATATGCTGCGGGTGCGAAGAATTTTCTGGGTCCCAGCGCGGAAGTGCTCGCGTTCGGCGACTTGGCGCTCAATGGCGGCAAGCAAATTCTCGTTGTTGACCCAACCCCTGGCGCCTCAAGCGGCGCTTCGACGGAATTTGACATTGTCCGGGCCGCCATCCTGGAAAATCAGGGCGACACCTGGAAGGAGATCTTCCGCTGCGACGAGCGCCTCACAAATGAAAAGGGGTACCTGATCGGAACGCCCACCAGCCCGCTGAGCGCCTGGCAACTGGAGTTTACGCAAGATCCCTCGCTGGGGCTCGAGCTGAAGTTCACGGAATCGGCCGCTGGTTCGAATGCGGCATCGGACGCGAATCATTCTGCAACTTATGTCGTCCGTTGGAATCAAAAGGTAGAGCGTTACGAGTGTCTCGATAAGAAAGGCGACCGGTTCCTCGGCGAGCTACCCGCTTTGGGAGACCCGGTTCCCAGAAATCTGCTGAGATGAGCGCCACCGCACATACGGTGAACGTCGCGCCTCTGTCCGCAAAAACGGCTCCCGCGAAGCGTGTGCCCGGCTGGAAACACCTCACGCGCTTACTGCCCTACCTGCGCAGCCACAAGTTTTCCATCGCCGTGGGAATTGTGATGCAGGCAGGCATGGGTTTTGCCGGCACGATCCTGCCGTTGGTCATCGGCATCGCGGTGGAATGCATTCAGGGCACGGCGCAGCCGATCGCCCAACTCGGGCGCTTGGGCGTGTGGGTCCTGCGCATTTTGCCCGCGTATCATCCCCGCGAACGCCACGCTCTGATCATGTTGTGCGCGGCGATGCTGCTGTGGGTGGCGATCAAGGGATTTTTTTCATACTGGACGCGCTGGATCCTCATCGGCATTTCGCGCGACATCGAATACGACTTGCGCAACGATCTGCTCGCGCGCCTGGTGGAGTTGGAACCGGAATTTTACGTGCGCAATCCCACGGGCGAGCTGATGTCGCGCTGCACCAACGACCTCAACTCCGTGCGCATGGTGCTGGGGCCGGGCATCATGTACGCCGCGAACACGGTCGCGACGATGGTGCTCGCCTTGGTGCTGATGTTCTGGCTCTCGCCGCATCTGAGCATCTGGGTGCTGACGCCCGTGCCGGTGGTGGCGGTCTCCGTCTGGTTTTTCGGCCGGGCAATCCATTCTTTGTACGCCAAAATTCAGGCTTCGCTGGCCACACTTTCGGCGAAGGCGCAGGAGAATCTCGCCGGAGTGCGCGTGGTGCGCGCCTACGCGCAGGAAGAAGCCGAGAAGCGCGCCTTCGATCAGCCGAATCGCGAGTACATCCGCTGGAATCTCCGCATGATCTATTACTGGAGCTTGTTCATGCCCATGCTCCAGACGCTGATCGGGTTTTGCTTCCTGCTCGTCCTGTGGCGAGGTGGACGGGAAGTCATGCTGGGCGAAATCTCGCTCGGCGAACTGGTGGTTTTTTTCCTGTTCATGACGCAGCTCATTTTCCCGATGATCGCGCTGGGGTTCGTCACCAACATCTGGCAGCGCGGCGCGGCTTCGATGGGGCGGCTGAACTACATCCTGGATGCGAGGCCTTCGATCAACGACGCCTCGGCGGTTGCGAATCCGGCAGGAGAGATTCAGGGCGCGATCGAGGTCCGCGACCTCACGTTCATTTACCCGACGACGCGAAACGCGCCAAACGGCGCGGCGAAAACTGTCGACGGCCCAAAGAGCGGCGCTGGCGGCCCGGTGCTGCAGGGCATTTCACTTTCCATTCCGGCCGGCTCGACGCTTGCGATCGTCGGCCCCACCGGGAGCGGGAAATCCACGCTCGCGGCGATGTTCGCGCGATTGTGGGACGCTCCTCCGGGCACCATTTTTCTCGACGGCCGGCCGATTCGCCAGTGGCCGCTGGCGACACTGCGCAGCGCGCTGGGATTCGTGCCCCAAGACTCATTTCTCTTCAGCGAAACGATTCGTGAAAATATCGCGTTGGGCGTAGGGGAGTCCACGCCGGCGCAGATCGCCGCAGCCGCGGACATCGCCAGCATCGCCGCGGAAATCGCGGATTTCCCCAAGGGCTACGAGACGCTGCTCGGCGAGCGCGGCATTACGCTTTCCGGCGGGCAGAAGCAGCGCACGACGCTCGCGCGCGCCGTCATGCGCGATCCAAAAATCCTGATCCTCGACGACGCGCTCTCGAGCGTGGATACCGAGACCGAAGAGCGCATCTTGCGCCGGCTCCGCGAATTCATGCGCGGGCGCACCACGATCCTGATTTCGCATCGCTGCTCGACGGTTCGCCAGGCCGATCAAATCGCGGTGCTGCACGCAGGACGCATCGTGGAACGCGGAACGCACGATCAATTGCTGGAACTCAAAGGCTACTACGCGGATCTGTACCAGAAGCAGCTGCTCGAGGAAGAATTGGAACGCGCATGAGCGATTTCCGCGAAGAAGAGAAAATCGGCAAGGTTTACGACTCGCAGCTGGCGTGGCGACTGGTTGGATACTTGCGTCCCTACCGCTGGAGCGTCGTGTTGGCGCTGGCCCTGACGATTCTGGTGACGCCGTTCAGCTTGGCGGGCCCCTGGCTTTTCCACATCGGCGTCGACCGCTTCATCGATCCTGCCGTATCTCACAAAATTTCGCTTCAGACAGGGATGCGCGGGCTTTCGCTTGTGACGCTCGCGTTTACCGCCTCGCTGCTCCTGGGCTTCGCCGTGCAGTATTTGCAGATGCGCATCATGCAGAACGTGGGCCAGAAGACACTCTACGACCTGCGCAATCAAATCTTCGCGCGGCTGCAGATTCTGCCGATGAGCTTTTACGATCGCAGCCCGGTGGGGCGGCTCGTCACCCGCGTGACCACCGACGTGGACGCGCTCAACGATCTATTCGCATCGGGAATCGCCATGATGGTGAACGACGTGGTGCAACTGGCGGGGATCGGCGGCGTATTGTTGTGGATGAACTACCGGCTCGCCCTGGCCACGTTTACTGCGCTGCCGCTGATTCTGGTGGCGACGATGATCTTTCGCACCAAGGTGCGCGACGCGAACCGCCGCATCCGCGTCGCCATCGCGCGCATCAACTCGTTTCTCCAGGAGTACATCAGCGGAATGACGGTGGTGCAACTCTTCAATCGCGAAAAGCGCGGCCGCGACGAATTTGCCGAGTACAACCGCCGGCACATGGAGGCCTTCAAGGACACCATTCTGGCCTTCGCTTTGTATTATCCCGCCGTCGAACTTTTCAGCATCGCGGCAATCGCCATGGTCTTCTGGTATGGCGGCATACGCGCATTGGCGGGGACGATTCAGGTCGGCATACTCATCGCATTCATGCAGTACGCGCAGCAGTTCTTCCGCCCGATTCAGGATTTGAGCGAGAAATTCAATATCCTGCAGTCGGCGATGGCGTCCTCAGAGCGCATTTTCAAGTTACTGGACGAGCCGGTGCCGCAAGTGACGCTTGCCGGCACACGCCGCCTTTTGAATCCGCGCGGCGAAATTGAATTCCGCAACGTCTGGCACGCCTATACCGGCGGCGACAATCCCGGCGATGAGGATTGGGTGCTGCGCGACGTCTCATTCAAGATCGCGCCGAATCAGACCGCGGCCATCGTTGGACACACGGGCGCGGGCAAGACCACACTGATCGGTCTCTTGCTGCGCTTCTACGAATTTCAGAAGGGCGCGATTCTTCTCGACGGCGTGGACATCCGCGAGTACAACATCCAGGATCTGCGCCGCCAATTCGGCATCGTGCTGCAGGATCCGTTCCTATTCAGCGGCACGCTGGAATCGAACGTGCGCCTCGGCACGGGGGGCATCGATCGCGCGCGCGTGGAAAACGCGCTGCGGGAGGTCGGCCTTTCACCGCTGGTGCAATCGTTGCCGCAAGGAGTGGAAACCGCGGTGTCTGAGCGCGGCGCGACGTTCTCCGTCGGCCAGCGCCAACTCGTGAGCTTTGCACGCGCGCTCGCGCACAATCCGCGCTTCCTGATTCTCGACGAAGCCACCTCGAGCGTGGACACGAAGACCGAATTGCTGATTCGTGACGCGCTCGACCGTTTGCTCGAAGGCCGCACAGCCCTGGTGGTGGCGCACCGGTTGAGCACCATTCAGCACGCTGATCGCATTCTCGTGTTTCACAAGGGGCGGCTGCGCGAACAAGGCTCGCACCAGGAGTTGCTCGCGTTGCGCGGAATCTACTTCCGCCTGTACCAACTGCAGTATAAGGATCAGGAATTCGCCGTGCCCGGCACTACGACCGCGGAAGTCGCTCTGCCCGGGAGCGCGGGCCGGACGGAGCCGGGGGCGCTTCCCGCGGAGGCCTTGCCGTCGGAGGGCTGAGGCGCCCCGCCCCGCGCCGGCTCGCGATTCATGCCGCAAACACAAATCATGATTTCGGCGGGCGAAGCCTCCGGCGACATGTATGCCGCGCGGCTCGCGGCCGAGTTGCAGAAGCGTTTGCCGGTCCATTTATTCGGGATGGGCGGGCCGGGGATGCGCGAAGCAGGAGTCGAGCTGATCGCGGATTCCAAAGAAGTCGCCGTCGTCGGGATTTTGGAGACTTGGGCGAAGGTTCCGCAACTGGCCGGAATTTTGAGTCGCGTGGTGAATGAGACCAAGCGGCGCAAGCCCGCGCTCGCCATCCTCACGGATTTTCCGGGATTTCATTTGCGCGTGGCGCGAAAATTGAAGCCCTCCAATATTCCGGTGGTCTATTTTATTTGCCCGCAATTCTGGGCGTGGCGGCCGTGGCGCGCGAACCTGGTGCGCCGGCGATTTGTGCGCGGTCTGTGCATTTTCCCGTTTGAGGAGAAGTGGTACCGGGATCGCGGCGTGGCGGCGGATTTCATCGGTCATCCGTTGGTAGGCGAAGTGCGGGCCACCCAGACGCGCGAGCAATTCGCCGCCGCCCACGGCCTCGACCCGGCGCGCCCGATCGTCGCGCTCTTGCCCGGCAGCCGGCCCAGCGAGCTCGCGCAGCACATGCCGGTGCTGATGGCGGCTTGCCCGGCCATCGCGCAGGGGCGGAACGCACAATTCGTTCTGGCCGTTGCGCCGGACGTGCAACCCGAAGAGTTATCGCGCTTCCTGCGGCCGGACATGAATGTGACGCTGGTCAGCGGCGCTACCTACGACGCGGTAGCGGCGGCCGACGTGGCGATTGTCTCCAGCGGCACGGCGACGGTCGAGACGGCGTTATTGGGCACGCCGATGGTGGTGATCTATCGCGTGTCCGCGCTGACGGCGGCGCTGGCGCGGCGCCTGATTCGGACGCCCATGATCGCCATGGTCAATCTGATCGCGGGAAGTCGCGTCGTGCCGGAACTGATTCAATCCGACTTCACGGCCGAGCGTGTGGCCGCGGAAGCGGGCCGTCTGCTGGATTCGCCGGAAGCCCGCGAGCAGATGCGCAAGGATCTGGCCGAGGTGCGCGCACGGCTCGGCCCCCCGGGAGCCATCGGGCGCGCGGCGGATATCATCGTCGGAATGCTCTCATGAAGCCGAGTGGCCGGGGCAACTCCAAGGCGGCAGTCTGGTATCCTATGAGAGGAACGCACGCGCCTATTCGCGAGATACTGCTCAAGTCTCTATGCTCAAGCTATCTGGCCCGCTACTGACGACCATTCTTCTCTGCTCGGCATCCGCGTTTGCGCAGGCTCCGGGCGTGCCCCAGGCGCCGCCGCCGCAACAGGAACAGGGACCCGCGTTTCGCGCCACCCATTACGATATCCGCGTCTCGCTGAACTCCGACACGCAATCCATCACGGCGGACGCCAAAGTGGACTTCGAAGCCAGCGCGCCATCGCACATCATCGACGTCGAACTGCACCCAAATTTGAAAATCACCGACCTTCGCAGCACCACGAAAGTTGTGAGTTACGAGCGCGACGGCCAGAATCCGTTGCTCTTGCACATCACGCTGGCGGACGCGGTGGCCACCGGCGGCAAGGTTTCCATCGAGTTCTTTTACAACGGGCCGCTGGCCAACGAGGAAAATAGCCCCGTCCGCGGCGTGACGCTCGCTTCCATCACCCGGACGGGCGCCTACTTGCTTTTGCCCGCGCGCTGGTTTCCGCTGACCAATTATCCTGCGAATCGCTACACCGCCGTGTACAGCATCGAGGTCCCGCAAGAATTTGCCGTGGCCGGAACGGGCGCGACACCGCCGGCGCTCACGGTGTTGCCCGGCAAAGGCGGGCTGCCGCAGCGGCTGCTCTACGTATTTCATGCGGATCAGCCCGCAGCTTCCGGCTCATTTGTCGCGGGCTCGCTGCAGTTCAATCCGAACAAAGTCGAGGGAATGGATTTCCCGGTCTACACGCCGCCGAGCGCCGCCTCGACAGCGCAGGAGTACGCGCAGACGGTTTCGCACATCGAGGATTTTTACAACGACCAGTGGGGGCCGCTGCCGCAGCCAAGTTTGACGGTGGCGCAACTCCCCGATGGAACGTTGTCGAGTTTTGCGGCGCCGGGATTGCTGCTGATCAGTCAACGAAGTTGGACGCCCAAGCCGGACGATCACCTGCTCGCGAATCTGGTGGCCTCGCAGTGGTGGGGCGGCCAGGTGGCGCCCGCGACATCGAACGACGGCTGGATCACGGACGGGCTGGCGCGCTATTCCGAAGCGCTTTACGTCGAGGACAATGCCAACAAGGGCGCGATGGATCGCACGCTCGAGGAGTTTGCCGTCGGCGCGCTGATGTTTGAGGATGCCGCGCCGGTGGCGGAAGCGTCGCACCTGCAGCCTTACACGGAACAATATCGCTCGGTGGTGGTGAACAAGGGCGCGATGGTGTTCCACATGCTTCGCGCACAGATGGGCGACGACCCGTTTCGCGCGCTACTGAAACAGTTTTACGTGAAATACGCCGGCCACGCCGCAACCGACGAGAATTTTGAAGACATGGCCGTGGCCGCGGGCGCCGCGATTCCGGTTCAAGCGCCTGCGACCAATGGCCCCGCGCTCATCATCGGTAACGGACCCCACACGACGGCTGCGCCCGACGCGGGAGGGCCCCTCAACCTGCGCCCCTTTTTCGCGCAGTGGCTGCACTCTACGGGCGTGCCCGAATTCAATCTCGATTACGTCGTCTACCGGACGAGGACGGGATTCAAAATCGTCGGCAAGGTGACGCAAAACCTCGACTTCTTCCACATGCCGATGGAACTCGAAGTGGAAACCGAGGGAAATCCTGAGTACAAGACGATCGAAGTCGCCGGAACATCGTCGAGCTTCACGGTGGACACCTTCGGACGGCCGAAGCCGAACGGGGTACACCTCGACCCGCACGATTACATTTTGAAATCCAGCCCGCAGCTGCGCATTCGTGCGATCATCGCCCGCGGCGAGGACCTCGCGCAGCAGGGCAAATTCTACGACGCCGTCCGCCAGTACCAGTTGGCGCTGGATCAGCAGAAGACGAACGCCCTCGCGAATTTCCGCATGGGCGAAGCTTTCTTTTACGAGCGCAATTATGCCGCTGCCGCGCAGTCGTTCCGCGATGCGCTCGACGGCGATTACGACGTCACCACCAAGTGGACCGAGGTGTGGGCGCACATCTATCTCGGCAAAATCTACGACATCAGCGGCGAGCGCAGCCGCGCGGTAAACGAGTATCAAAAAGCCAAGCAGACCGGCGACGACACCGGCGGCGCGCAGGCGGAAGCGCAACGGTACATCGCCAAGCCGTACTCCGACGCCGGCACCTCCGCTTCCAGATAAGCCTGTAAACTCATTTGGATTTGTTGACATCCATGTTGTCCTGCTACCTACCGCACGCTTGTCATCCCGAATCCCCGCGAATTCTGCGGGGTGAGGGATCTGCTTTTCGGCCCTCCACGACCTGAATCTCGGGATGTCAACAGAGCCAATTCATTTCTTAGAGCGGCGCCAAACCCGTGAGCTTCGGCCGCTCGATTCCCTTGTGCTGCACGAACACCTGAAATGTCGCGCCGAGTCCTTCGGGATGGATGAGCGTCTTGAACAGCAGCCGCGCGCGAATGCGATCCGTCTCGCTCATGCTGTCATCTTCGAGGTCGGCGAGTTCGTTCGCTTGGGCAAGTGCCACGAGAAAATGCGATTGCGTTTCGAGGCCCGTGCGCGCTAGTCCAGCGCGGCGGCCCGCCAGGTCCAGCGCCGTAAAGCTGACATGCGCGGTTAAGTCCTGCTCACCGGGGGCGTCGAACCAATTTTCGCCGGCCCGATGACGCTCGTAGGCGAGCATCGTCCCGCGCGCATGACGCTCGTTGTAAAGCTCGTTCGCTTCGTGGCCGTAGTCGATCGTCAGCACAAATCCGCGATCGAGTGCGCGCGCGGCTTCTTCGAGCCAACGGCAGGCATCGAGTCCGGCCTCCGCCTGCTGCCCTTCCACCAATGCGACTGCCTGCTCTCGAAAATACGCTGCAATCTCGTGCGTAGAGAGTGGCCCCCGCCGCTCGACGAAGTGTTCGCCTTCCAGCGCGACGTAGATCTCCTCGAGCGCGCCATTCGCAGCCACCACGCGGTGAACCGGCAACGCGTCCAGAAGTTCATTCGAGAAAATGCAACCGTTCGCGATCCGCACGGGCAGAGAGGCTAACGAGTGAACCTTTCCCGCCGCAACGTGCGGCGCGAGATTCCTTGCGTGTTCTGCTCGCCGCGCGGCGGAGACCTCCACCGCCGCGTAGCGCAGCGCCGCGTAAAAATCGGGCAGCGCGCGCGCCGCGAAATCCAGAATCTGCGCTGCGAGACGGCCCACGCCGGCCGCTGCTTCCACCACCTGAAATTCGCGCGGCGCCCCGAGCACCTGCCACATTTCGCCGAGTTGGCGCGCGAGCAATCGTCCAAAGATCGGATGCACATCCACGCTGGTGTAGTAATCGTTGAAACGGCGCGCTTCCGGCTTGCTGTAGTAGCCGTGCGTTTCGTCATACAGGCAGGCGCGCATGTACTCCGCGAACGTGATCGGACCGTTCGCGCGAATGCGTTCCGCCAAGATGGCCGCGAGCGGCGTCGCACCCGCTGCGCTCGGCATCAATCCTTCTCCTGCTGATTGCGCGTGAACATTTCAATGACGTAATCGTGCAAGCAGTTGTAGAGCTGGCTCTGAAGCGTCCACGGAAATTGGCTCTGCTCGATCTCGCGCGGGCGCAGGAGAAAGACGTAGGTGTGCACGGGCGGAGATTCCGGGCGAAACTTGATCACGACCTCGACGCCTTCGGCCGCGGACCGCGCATCGAACAGAAAAAGAGGATGCTCGTAGCGGGCCAGCTCGGCGCGCACTTTTTCGACGAGGTCGGTCATGGCGTTTCGCGCGGGATCAGGACGGCGCCGCCGCGCCCGCTTCGTCCAGGTCGCCGCGTGCCTTCATCGCCGCAAGCTCGCTCTGGAACGCGCGCAGGGCGCGATCGTCGAAGAGTACGAAGTAAACTTTTTCGAGCGACGTGGCGCGTCGCAGGTGCTCGGCAACTTCGCGCAGCATGATGGCCGCGCATTCCGCGAGCGGAAAACCGGCGATGCCGGTGCCCACGGCGGGAAACGCAACCGTGTGCAGACCGAGCTCCTCGGCAATGCGCAGCGTGTGAGCCGTCGAGCCGCGCAGCGCGCGCGCCGTGGTCTGGCCGCCCAGCGCCATGCTCGCGGCGTGAATCACGTGCCGCGCCTTTAAGTTCCCTCCTCCGGTGATGGCCGCCCCGCCGATGGGAATCGAGCCGATCTCGTTGCACTCGCGCTGAATTGAATCGCCGCCCTTGCGCCGGATCGCGCCTGCAACGCCGCCACCGAGTTGCAAATCGTTGTTCGCGGCGTTGACGATGGCGTCCACCTCCATCTCGGTGATGTCGCCCTGCTGCAGGATAATTTTATCGGCGAGGCTCATTGCCGGCCCCATGATAGCAGAGGGCGCCGCAACGCCCTTGCTCGCGGCCGCGGAAAAATGCGGGGTTGCATGGCTCTAGCCGCCTCCGGACGGTTCGCTGCAAACCGACGAACCCCATCCCAAACGAGCGGCGAATTCGCAGCACGCGGCGACGGCGGAGTCCAGCGTGTGCGGCGAGCGCACAAGTTCCAGCGCGGCGCGTCCGTCAATCTTCCTAACGCGCAGCCCAATGCAGAGTTCCGGCCGGTAGGTAATGGCGCCCAACTCGGCGATGGAAATGGAAGTCGCGTTCGTCGCGCAGATGGCCCCGGGAAACGCGAACTTGTCGAGCAGCGTAAAAATCTCGAGTTTCAATTCCACTTCGTCCGTAGTGCAATCGAGAATGAGGCTCGCGCCTTCGCGGCAGGCGTCCTCGACCGTGCGCGCAGAACGAAAGCGCGCGAGCGCGGAATCTCCGGCCGCGAGGCGCACGGCGGCCATGGCCTCCCGCAAAAAATCGGCGCGAAAATCCTCAAACACCACGCGATAACGCGCGCGCAGCGCGGCGGCGGCGAGCGTGCGGCCTTCAGCAGTCGCTCCTAAAACTGCGATCGTCTGCGTTTCCATTCAGAGTTTATCGAGGGGCGCGCTTCACTCGGCGAGCGCGGCGAGCGCGCCCTCGTCGAATCCAAGGACGATCCGCTCTCCGCGAATCACCACGGGCCGCCGAATCAAATTCGGTTCGCGGGCCATCAATCGCAAGGCTTCGGCGCGTGTCGGCGGATTCTTGCCCATCTTGCGCTTGCGGTAAAGCTCGTTGCGCGTATTCAGAAAGGCGCGGTAGTCGCGCGAGCCGATCAGCCGGTCAAGTTCAGCGGCGGTGAACCGCTCTTTTCCCAAATCGCGCAATTCCAGCGCGCAGCCGCGGCCTTCGAGAAACGCTTTCGCCTTGCGGCAACTCGTACAGGTCGGCTTCTGAATGAATTTGATGCTTGGCTTGGGCATGGTTTTCTCGAAGCGTCGCGGGTCGCGCCGCCGGGAGATTCTAAGGGAAGCCCGGACGCGCCTCAATATCCGAAGTCGGCGGCGGCGGAATAGGCGTGCTTTTTCACAGCGAGCGATTCGCGTCGCGCCGCGCCAAGCTGCTCGAGATATTCCGGGCGACCGGCCGGGCGCGTGACCCACTCCGCTAGCCACGACTCGAAGCCATCCACAGTGCGGCTGCGCTCGTGATAGTCGGCGAAGAACGCGTTGTCGCGGCCGTAATAGCCCTGCACCGGCGAGGGATGCGCGCCCCGCGGCTCGTGCACGACGGCCGATACCATGAATCCGGGAATCAGCGTGCGGTTCGGATCCGAAGCGACCACTTCCGGCTCGACAATTTCCTCCGCCGTGACAATTACTCTTCGCGAGGCGCGCGCCCCGTCCACCGCGACGCCGAGATTGCCCCAAAGATGCGTATTGCCGAAGCGATCGGCGCGCTGCGCGTGGATGATGGCAACGTCTGGCTTGAGCGCGCGGACGGCAATCAGCTTCTCCTCGTTCACCGGCGAAGGAAACTCGCGCAGGTTGCCGTTGCGCTTCAGGATTTCGCTTCCTTGCGCGGAATACGTCGGCATGAACGGCACTCCCAGCGCGGCCGCGTGCAGCGCAAGCGCCAACGTAAAATTCGTGTAGTCCACCGTGGCGACCGGTTTCGGAATGCCCTGCTCGACCGCGCGCCGAAAACAGTGGCCCAGGCCTTCCGAAGCGTTGCCCACCCACGCGGCCATGACGCGTTCGACGGTTCCCACCCCGATCATCTGATCGAACAGCGCGTCGGAAATCGGGCCGACGAGCGTGAGCTTGCGGCGGCCCTGGCGGATTATTTCGTGCGCGGCCGCGAACGGAATTGCATGTTCCAGTTGCGCGCCGAGCAGGACCATCGAGCCCGAAGGAACGTGCGCTTCGATCGCCGCCGCGAGTGTCACCAGTTTGTTTGCAGTGTTCGTCATGGGCGTTGCAGGCCTCAGGCGGCGGTCCAGAAGCCGCCGGGATCGATGGCGCGAATCGCAGCGAGTTCTTCCGCGGAAGGCGGCGGAGTTTCGCGGATCGCGTCCGAAACCCGCAGCGGCCATCCCGCCGAGTTGAGCGCATCCTCAACGCTCACGCCGGGATGCACGGCCGCCAGGAATGCTTCGCCATCCTCGCCAAAACGCAAAATGCCTCTTGTGGTGATAATCGCCGAAGGGCCGGAATTCGCGGGCAGTCCCTGAGCGCGCCGCCAGCCCTCGCCCGTGCCGAAGCCCGGCGAAGTGCGAAATCCTGTGTGTTCGACCAGGCGCGAGCGCTCGTGCGGAATGAGAACCACCGTGCGCTGCGCAAGGCACGCGAGATCACACGCGCCGCCGGATCCCGGCAGGCGCACATCTTTGCCCTCGCGGTGTCCCCACGTCGTATTCAAATTGCCGAAGCGATCCACTTCCGCCGCGCCCAGGAACGCCACCTGCACGCGGCCCTGCTGGAGAAAACCCATCACGTCCAGCATCGTGCCGCAAAGCGTGGCGCCTTGAAGATTCGCGGGATCGCCCATGGTGTACAGCATCTCGGCCGCGGGAGCTTCGCGAATCACGCCGTTCTCGAAAAGGGCGATCGCATGGGGTGCATGCGTGCGTTTCGCGACGGCGAACGCCAGCATCGGCATTCTCATCCCGACAAAGACCAGTTCTTCATCGCGAATCTCGCGCGCCGCGGCAATCGCCATCATTTCGCCGCTCGAATACGTGCGCTGAATCATTTGAGCCTTAGGCTGGGCCGGCATCTGGGACGAATCCTACTCCTCGCGGCACGCCGCAACTACGGCAAGCCGGGAAAATTGGAACCTCTGCTCGAGAGCAACTGGCGAGCGGGACGAGCGCTGGGCAGTTCAGTTTCCCAAACTACTCATCAACTTTGCAAGCTGGCGGAAGTAGCGGAGCTTTGGCCCGCGGCCGGTGGCGTTTTGGCCGCTGGTGGAGGGAAGAACGAAAACCCTTGCGCCGTAGATGGTCTCCTTTTGCAGACCGAGTTTGCACTCACGCTGGGCGAATTTCTCGTAGACCAGTTTTCCGTTGAACGCGATGATCCGCGGGGAAAATTGTTCGAGTTTCTGCCCGAGCAGGACGCGCCCTTCGGCAAATTCCTGGCGTTCGAGTTCTTCGATTCCGCGCGTGGGGCGTTTCACCATGTCCGTCATGCCGATGCCGAATTCGATGAGGCGCTTGTCGTCGCGATATTCCAGCGGCTCCGGGACTACTCCCGAATCGTACAGCAGCGGCCAGAATATGTTCCCGCGCCCCGCGTAATAATGGCCTACGCGCGCCGATTGCTCGCCGGGGTTCGATCCCACGATGACGAGTTTCATTCCTTTGCGCAGATAATCGGGAAGGGTACGCATAATTGTATGTATGACCGCCGATGAATGACCTTTGAAAGGCAAGTCTACCCGATTCGCGGCGGGCAGGTGAATGCCTGCGTAATGCGAGTGATGCAACTAGATAACGCACGACCTACGCTGGCGATAGAGTCTGGCCGCCGGCGAATCTCCGGTACAGAGGCAGCTTCCGATTGGGGTGCTCTTAGGCACTGCGTGCGATCACCGTTATTTAATACAAGCGTTCAATTGCGAACGTGGTCGCGGCGTAGCCTGCGGCACTGGCGATCAGCGAAGCAATTATTGCTGACTCCAGGCCACGACGCATGTAAAGCCACCCGAGAGCAACGCCAGCAGGGACTATTTTCAGGAGTGGGCGCGTGACAATCATCCAGAATGGATCGCTCGGTAACCAAATTCCGCCGAGAGCATCCATCATTAATCTATGGAATATGTGTTGCCAAGCCAGATTGAGAGTAGCACCAACGGCTATTGCGAGAAAAATGGAGGTCCAAACCAACGTCCGGGAACCCGCATCTGGGGCAGTTCGCGTAGCTTTAGCCAAAATCCAGACAATGCCCGAGAGAAGGAACAAACGCGCAGCTAACTCTCCTTGAATTACATCACACACGTCTAAGAGTGCCAGCTCAGAAGTCGTGAGTCCCGGCCCGCTCGTTCTATTCAGAAATTCGTCGATCTTCGCTCCTGCGGGGGAGTTGAGAATTTTCTCTGCCTCGTCAATCGTCGATTGACGATTCGGGTGAAAGATAGGGAGATTTGGCACGACTACCCACAGGCCGATCAATACGCCTACTACAAGCGCTGGGACAAACACGGACCGCAAATGGGGACGGATTGGTTCGCCGCGCAGCCACTTCTCTAGAATTGGCGCACCCGAACCCACAGCGTGCGCGGCCAAGAGCCCTAGTCCAATGAAGAGCGTAAGCTCGATGGCAGATTCTGCCGCTGCGAAGCCCAGAGCCACAGGTCTTCGCAGGTTGTCTTTCACAAACAAGAACATTGCAACCGGCGTCGTCGGGGGACCCGAAATAGCCAAAAGTATCAGATCAGCGATCGTCCCCGTACAGAACAAGATCGAGAATTCACGCCAGAATAATCGCCTCTCAATCGCCGAACCAGAGGTTCTCATATTTGAAGAATACTTCGGATTATCGGTTTCGTCATTGCATGATGATAAGTGTCGTTTACTCATGCGGAGCGCGGGCACCACGCGGAATCGCGGCATTCGCGAATCGTAATGCTCGGCTTGTCGAACTGCCGGAAACTGCCCCGAATTTTTGCATCGCTTCGCAAGAATCGGCATCCAATGTTACAGTCGTAGCAACGGTCAAGGCATTTGACGTGAACGCGCCCAATGCAAAACCCGCTGCCTCACTGATTGCCCGCGACGACGAAAGCGCACTGGTGTCCGCCGCGAAGGCTGGAGATGTGTCCGCCTTCACGGAGCTGGTGACGCGTTACGAACGCAAGATTTACCGGCTGACGTTGAACATCACGCAAAATCGCGAAGATGCCGAAGACGCGATGCAGGACGCATTCTTGAAATCCTACCAGCACCTGGACGGCTTCGAGGGCGGCTCGCGTTTCTACACCTGGCTCGTGCGCATCGCCGTCAACGAGGCGCTGATGAAGCTGCGCAAGCGCCGGCCCAACCAATTCTCCCTCGACGAGCCCGTCACCACCGATGAGGAATCCTTCCCGCGCGAAATCCAGGACTGGGGTCCCTCGCCCGAGCAGAAATTCGCGCGCGTGGAGCTCAACGAAATCCTGAATGGCGCCGTCACTGAACTCGACCCCGCCTACCGCGTCGCGTTTCTGCTGCGCGACGTCGAAGAACTTTCCACCGAGGAGACGGCCAAGATGCTAGGCATCTCCGTCCCCGCTGTGAAGTCCCGTTTGTTGCGCGCCCGGTTGAAGTTACGCCAGAAACTGAATCCCTATTTTCGGAGCACAACGTCGTGAACTGCCGTGGAGTCATTGCGGAGCTTTCGAGTTATTTCGACGACGCCCTTGATCCTCAAGTCGCCGCCGATCTCGAGCGTCACCTGCAAGGTTGCAGGAAATGCCGCGTCATCGTAGACACCACGCGGAAGACGATCGAGATCTATTGCAACGCCGAACCTGTGCCTCTGCCGGACGATGTACGACAGCGATTGCACAATGTGCTGCGCGAGCGCCTGGGGATGAAGGCGAACTGAACGCGCCGCGGATTCACTCGCTTTGCTGCCAGAGAGGAACGGCCACTCCGCGCTTCTCGGCGACGGCGCGCTCGTAAACCCGGGCCGCAACCGCTATATCCCACGCTGCAATCCCCACTGATTTGAAGAGCGTAATCTCTTTTGCGGACGTGCGTCCCGCCGTGCGGCCCGCGACAATTCCCGCGAGTTCGCGCACCGTTTCCCAGCGCGCGGAATCTCCCGCGAACGCCTGAATCAAATCGCCCGCTTCCATCTTTGCCGCCGCGACGGAGTCCACTGCGATCACGCTTGCGCGCCTCACGGCGTCATCATCAAGCTCGCGCTTGTGCGCCCAATTCACGCCCATGGCGTTCACATGCGCGCCGTCGGCCAGCCACTTCCCTTCCAGGACGGGACGCGCCGAACCTGTGGCCGTGACGACGATTTCCGCATCGCGCACCGCCTGCTGGGCCGATTCCACGGCTTCGATGACGAGTCCCAACTTCGCGCTCATGTCGCGCGCAAAGGTAGCGCGCCGCGCGGGATCGCGCCCATAGACGCGCATACTTTCCAGTTCTCGCACTGAGGCGACGGCTTCGAGTTGCGTGCGCGCCTGGTAGCCGCTCCCGATCATCCCGAGCGTGCGCGCGTCGGGCCGCGCCAGAAACTTTGTCGCCACGCCGCTGGCCGCGCCCGTGCGCATCTGGCCGAGCGCATCCGCCTCAATCAACGCGAGCAGTTGGCTCGTTTCGGCGCTATAAAGCAGAACGAGAAAGCGCGCGGGGCCGCGCCCCGTGGCATAGAGTTTTGCGCCGAAGTAACCACCTGCGCAGTCCGCGGCGGCCATCGAATGCAGGAACGCGCGCTCGGCGAATTCAATGCGGCGGCGCGGCTCGACGGCGATTTCGCCCTTGCCCTGCCGCACGAAGCATTCCTCCACGGCTTCGAGCGCGAGCTTCATCGGCAACAGCTCGCGGACGTCTCTTTCGGTGAGAAGCAACGCCATGGCGAAAACCTCAGAGATGGATGTGAATTCTCAGCACGCGGCACGCCTGCGCATCGAGCAGCAGCAGATCGCCAGAATGAAAATCGTAAGCGAGCGCGGAGGCGCGAAATTCGGACGTCAAGTGTGCGGCCTGGAGCACGTCGGGGTCGATCGGAATTTCCGTACCGTCCAGCGACCAGATGCGCAGTGGAGAAACCGCGTCGCCCACGGTGAAAATATCCTTCCCGGAAACCGCCACTTCCGCCGCACCGGATTGCGAAGGCGCGGCTGCGCCGGTTGCGGGCGCCTGGCCAAATGCCGCGAGGAAGGCGCCGTCGGAAGAAAATTTCTGCACGCGCGCGCCGCCGGCGTCGGCGACGAACACGGAACCATCGTGGCCGACCGCCACTCCGGACGGAGCCAGAAATTCACCGTTCGCCGGCCCGCACTGTCCCCAGACTTTCTTGAATTTGCCCCGCCAATCGAAGGATTCCACGCGGCAGGCTCCGCGATCCACAACGAAAAAATCTCCCTCATCGCCGACGGCGATGCCCGCGGCCTCGCGAAATGGCGCTTTCGGTCCGCCGTGCGTCGCGCGCAGAAAATCGCCTTCCGGCCAATACACCAAAATCCGGTTCTCGACGCTGGCGTAAATTCCGCCGCCGCGGTCCACGGCGATCCCGCCGGGGCGCGTCAACGCGGCGTACGAGAACGAAAGCAGCGGGCCGCCTTTGGATGAGAATTTGTTGATGGAATGCGTGGCGGCGTCGGCAATAAAAATATTTCCGAAACCGTCCGTGGCGATTCCCACCGGCGATTCAAGCTGGCCGGGAGCCGTGCCGCGCGTCCCCCAAGCATCCGCAAACTCCAGCGCCGGCAATTGTGCCGCGGCCGCGGGAGCGACGTGGCGATCGCAACCGGAGAAAAAGCAAGCGCCGAAGAACAAGAGGGCGACGCCGATGGTGCGTCGCGCGTCCGCCAATATGCGGCTGGCATTTGAGACGTATGCCGTGAGGGCCGGGTCGCGATTCATCGTTTTGGCAATTCCCTTGTTCTCCGCATCGGCTAACGGCGTTTCGGCGGCGCAGGCTTCTTGCCTTCGTCCATCCGCCGGACGACTGTTTGATGCATGTCATAAACGCGCTCGCCGCCGGAGTCCTCGTCGGCAAATCGGAATTCCGGGCCGTTCGGCGTCTGCGACACACGAATCGGCAATTTGCCGCAGAGGTTTCCTTCGACGTAGGCCGTCTCGTACTCTTTGCGCTTTTCTCCCCAGCTGTAAACGCGCAACAACGTGAAATCGCATGGCTGGCCTTCGGGCCCGCGCGTGCCCGCCACCACGTACTGCGGCACCTCGCCGGAATCGAGCAGCACGCGATTCAGTTCCACCCACGAGACGACGCGGAGGTCCGACGAGAGCGCATAGTCGTGCACCGGTCCGGGTGCGTCGAATTCGATAAAACGCGCCAGCACCCATCCGGCAACATCGGCGGGCGGCGCGGCGGATTGCTGCGTGCCTCCCGGACCCGAATTCGCGGCAACCCCATTCTCTCCAGACATTTCCTGCGGAGAATAAGACGGCATCACGAGCAGCCAGTCCTCAAGCCGCGATTTCTGATCATCGCTGCTCCCGGGAGCAGAAGTGGGAGAAGGCGTGGCAGGAGGCGCTGCAGCGGATGAAGTTGCACCCGTCGGTGCCGGCGCTTCGCCGACGGCCCGCCCCACCACGACGACCGGAACGTCGCGGCTGAGCTGAAAGATATGATTGGTGTCGCGCCCGGGCAGAATGTGCAAATTCGTGAGCGTCTTGGTGTGGCCGCGCGCCTGAACCGGCATCTTTTTCGCCTGTGCAAGCAACGACACGGTTTGCTGCCACAGCGCGGGCTCCATCAGGTCCACGGAATCCATCCATCCCGTTGCGCCGGAAGCCGTGCGCACCTCCGAAACCGTGCCGGTGCGGGCCAGAATCGTAACGTGATCGCCATAGTGCACCACGCCGGCTTGCTCCCGAACTTCCGCGGTGCTGCTCCACAGCGTGACGGCTTTCTCCGAAACGAACGCATCGCCAATGCTGACCGGACCGCGCGAATGAAACCAAATGTACGTCGCGGCGGCCACCACCATCAGCAACGGCACGAACCAGCGGTTGCGCGAGACCCATCCCGCCATCAGATTTCTCCCGCTGGAGCGAAATCTGCTTGCGCTATGCGAGCTGGATCAACTGAGAATTCGGCCGCTGCCGTGCGCGCGCAAAAACATATTGCAAAGACTCTCTCAGGCAATTTTCCTCTCCGAACGCATTCATCATCTTATCACTATCGAACCCGGCGAAATGCGCGACGTCGCGCCGCTGCGCCGTGCGTTGCGCTCTGATACAATGCGCGGGTTCCACGCGGAGGAATCATGCGGGCGCTTGAAAACCTGAAACCGCTGTCGCTGCTGGTGTTGCGAGCGGCGCTGGGCGTCGTTTTCATGTTTCACGGCTATCCTAAAATTCTTGGCGATCCTAAAGCCTGGGTCGTGAATTTCGGCCACATGGGTTTCCCCACCTATTTCGCTTACATCTCCGGCATCCTGGAATTTTTCGGCGGGATTCTGCTGCTCCTCGGGCTTTTCACGCGGGTGACGGCCTTGCTCCTGGCCATCGAAATGGGAATTGCGCTGGCGAAGGTGCACATCCCGCAGTCGGGACTCTATGCGGTCGGCAAATACGAGCTTCCGCTGGCGCTCTGCGGCGGGGCGTTTGCGCTGGCGACGGTGGGCGCGGGGCTGGTCTCCGTGGACAACTTCACATTTGAAGGTGGCCGCAAGGCGCCGAAGAAGAATAAGTCCCGCGAATAGGCGAGGCCCCGTGGCGCCGCGGCACACTCCAACCGGCGTGTGTGCAGATTCACACCTCAGAGTAAGCAATTGGTGACACGCCCGGAAACGCCCTCCTTTCCCTCGGAAGCTGTGCCCTAGACTTGAATCAGAGAATTGCCTTCCTTGGAGGAGTTTGCGTGGTGATCTTCCCCGGCGCATCGAGCCTCTTACGGTCTACGGCCAGCAATGGGAATTCGCCGGTGGTCTGGGCCGGAATCGGTGCGATTGCGGGCGTGGTGTTTTTCGTTCAGGGCTTCCGGATGCTGCGATTCAAGCGGATCATCCTCAATACGCCGGCGTCAAAAGTGCGCAGCGCGTCGATGGGGCTGGTCGAGGTGACCGGCATGGCGGACGGCCCGGCGACGATTCCCGCCGGGATTACGGGCGAGGCTTGCTTCTACTATCGCGCGCTCGCATCGCAAGTGAAGGGCTCGGGCAAAAACCGGCATTGGCAAACGGTGGCGGACGAGCGGCTGTTCGTTCCCTTTTTCGTCGAGGACGGCACCGGGCAAATGCTGGTGAATCCGCAGGGCGCGGACATGGATCTTCACTCGAATTTCAAAGACGAGATCGGCTCGTCGTTCTTCAGCAATCGCGATATGGTTCCCGAGAATATCTCGAAGTTTCTGGCGCGCCACGGCATCGATCTTTCAACGGAAGTGCGGCTGCAAGAGTGGTGCGTGAAGCCGTCCGAGCCGTTATTCGTTTTGGGGACGCTCGGCGAGCGGACATCGGACCCGAAGTGGTCGGCGCTGCCGCACTCGTCTGGGGCGCCGCTATCGCTTTTAATGGGTTACGGCCTCGCCAGCCGGAACCAAAGCAAACTGGTGAATTCCATCAGCTTCTTGCCAGGCGTCAGCCTTTCGCTTGCGCCGAGCGTTGGGCAGATGAACGCGCCGCACGCTGTGCAGCCGCAGTCTCCGACGCCGGCTCTAGCCCCAACGCCCGCGGCCGCCGTTTGGAAATCGGTGTCGTGGGAAGAAGGCACGCAAGCTCGCGTGATCATGGCCGCAGCGGCTGAACGAAAGGCTGCGGCAGATGCAACGCCTTCCGCGCCGGTCGCAGATGGGGTGGATGCAAGCTCGCAGGACGATTTGCAAGGTGCCGTCGCGCCGCAGGCGGCAATTGGTCTGGCGTCGGATCCTCCGGCTGAAGCGGCCGTGGATGCGCCGCAGGAACAAGAATCACGATTCAGAATGGCGTGTCCCGGGGAAATTGGCAAAGGTGCATCGGGCCAACCGTTCTTCATCTCGTACCGGAGCCAACGGGAAGTGGCGCGATCGTTCGCGTGGAAATCGGCGCTGTGCATTTGGGGCGGGCCGATCCTGACCTTGGTGAGCCTGTATTTCTTGTCGGAGTACTTTAACTGGCTGTAATCGCGAAGCGAGGGAGATCTCATGAGCATGATTCCGTGGCTGTTGGCACTGTTCGTCGTAGCCGGGGCGATCGCCTACCTCGTCACCCTTTATAACGGGCTGATCGGCGTCAAGAACAACGTGGACAAGGCTTGGGCCAATATCGACGTGCTGCTGAAACAACGCCACGACGAGCTGCCCAACTTGCTGGAAGTCTGCAAGGGCTACATGAAGTATGAAGGCGAAACGCTCCAGCGCGTCACCGAAGCCCGTTCGCGCTATTCGCAGGCCGCCACGGTGGACCAAAAGGCGCAAGCGGGAGCGGAAATGACTTCGGCGCTCGGCCGCCTGTTGGCGACCGCGGAGAACTATCCGGACTTGAAGGCCAATAACGACTTCATGCACTTGCAGTCGCGCATCACGGAACTCGAAAGTGAAATCGCCGACCGGCGCGAGTTCTACAACGACGCGGTGAACATTTACAACACGCGCATTCAGGAGATGCCGGATACGCTGCTCGCGGGCAGCATGAACCTCAAGCCGCGGCAGATGTATCAGGTGGCCGAGACGGACAAAGCGCCCGTGGCCATCTCCTTCGCAGACGTCTCGCACTGATCGATTCCGGCGCGGTGTAGTAGGACAGGCACTCCTGCCTGTCCTCCGATCCCCGCACTCGAACGAAAGCCCTGGACAGGCAGGAGTGCCTGTCCTACCGTAGCCCGCAGTGGCTCAGTGCGCGGGCGAAGGCCCCGGCTCCGCGGCAACCGTCTGCAGCGGCGCGGGCTGCGGCACCGGCAGCGGTGCCAGCGGCATCACGATCCACGCGACGAAATACATAACCGTGCCAATCACCAGCCCGCTGAAAACTGTGACCAGCGCCCAGACTAAACGCACGATTGTCGGATCCAAGTCCAAATAATCGGCGATTCCGCCGCACACGCCGCCCAACCTGGAATTCGTGGCCGAGCGCATCAGCAGTTTGCGCCCTGCGGCATGCGTGTAGGTCGCGACCACCGGCTGCTGCTTCGTGCCGCAGAAATAGCAGAAATTGGAATAGTCGGCGATCTCTCGATTGCAACTATGACAGACCATCTCGCCCTCCTAGAAACTCGAACCCCATTCTATGTACGTGCCAACCGAAATAAAAGTTTCCTCGCCGCATGAGTCGAATCACTTTCTCCCTCGGGTGCGCGAGGAATGGCCGCAAAGCCGAAATTCCCAGAATCGGGCAGTTTGGGGGTACCCCCCCAGTGTTTCTTGTAAGTGTTGCAACTGCAGGAGTTACAGCGGAAAAACGCGAATCTGTTTGAAAACGCAAGTACTTAAAAGTGCTTGTTTTCAATGAGATGCGAGGTGTCTTGCAAGTGCAGAATCTAAAGGACTTAGAGTCGCTTGTAGTGGATGACTTACGAGGGAGGCGGCGCGGGGTCGAGACTTGTGGCGTCATCGGAGTCTGGCGCGAGGGAGCGCGTCCTTGATTTCATCGGCAGCGTAGCGCAGTCTATCTGCATTGTAAATACTACTTCGAAGTATATGTTTTCGAACTGTGGAGATTATTTCGGATGGCGCGGAAGTTCAGCAGAATGAATGGGAAGGGAGCCGCCCCTTCGCTCGCGAAGGGGCGGGCACCCGTAAAGGCAAAGGCTGGCCCACCCGCCTGGCCGCGGCGAATCACGACGCTGCTGCGCACAGCGTGCGCGAGCCCGGGGGGGACAGACGCTACTTTTTCTGGTGCTGATTTGTTGCCGGCTGTTTCGTGTGCAATGTTTCGTGCTCTCAGAAAAGGGTGAACTTCCCGCCTGTTCCCCTCCTTCACCCGCCCGACGGGAAAAGGACGCGCCACCCGCCAGCGCGGGCTGGGGGAGGAAAGAGCCGCCTCTCCGCTCAGAATGACTCATTTTTGCTGCGAGCGAGCGGCGGGCCCGCCAGCAACCGGCGAGGCTGGTGCAACTTTCGCGCTGCGGTCGGGATTACGAGAGTTATTTTTCCGGGGGCGTGATATCCGTGACGGGAAGATCCCAGTGGGCCAATAAGATCTCGAACCGCCGCTGTTCTTCGCGCTCGAACGTCTCCTGATCGGGCCAGAGCTGCTTCTTAAGGGATTTTTCCTGAGGGTTCGATGTGGTCGCCGCGGTTGAGTTCTTGAATTTAATCGTGACGCGATAGTCCCAGCGCGCATCCTCGGTCATGTGGTGGGCGGGGGTCTCAATCTTTACGGAAATCATGCGACCGCTCTCCACGCCCTTTTTGAGCAGCGGATAGTGGTTCTTCAGAAAAAGTTGCAGGAACTCCTGTTGGTGTCCCCATCGAAGTTTGTAGTAGTACTCCATGGTGTAGGGCTGGTCCGACGCAACTTGTGGCGGAGCGCCCTCCGCAAGCGCAAAAAGCGGCGACGCGAACGCAGAAACCAACAGCGCAGAAAGTATGTCCCTCATGGATCCTCCGAGGAGCGAGTCTCCGGGATTGTAGTCGGTCCAGATAGCGCTCAGCAATCTCCGGCGGAAGTGATTTGATTGGCGAGCTGCTGAACCACGAGAGCCCGGGGAGTGGGGCCGGTGGCTTCGGAACGGTGCCAAATTTCGCAGGGAGCTGGCCCCCGCCTCGGCCCCGTTCGACGGCGAAATTTTGGAGCGGACGGCAGAGCGGACGGCAGTAAGGATTTGTGCCGCCCCTCCGGGGCTCTGGGGAATTTGCCACGCATACCCAGGGTTTCCACCCTGGGCTAGATTGTGCCGCCCCGCGTGCGGGGCTGGGGAAAGTGCGGGCAGACCCGCCTTCGCCCGAACCCGGGGCGACGGCGCGGCGAGTGGCCCGCCAGCAACCGGCAAGGCTATCGCGCTGCGTTCGGGATGACGGAGTGGGGAGGGGCAGGAGAGGCAGGGTGCAAAGAGGGATTCTTCGACTGCGAGGCGGCTCGGCCGCTGCGCGGCCTTGCGGAGGACAGAGCCGCCTCTCCGCTCAGAATGACTCATTTTGGTAGAGGCGCACGGAAAGAGACGGGCGGAGACAACCTCCCTTCGGCTTCGCTCGCCGACAGGGCCGGGGCAGGCAGGACAAGCCGCCCCTACAGGGGAGAACGGCACACAGTCAAAAGTGACTGTGCCACCAAGATCGTGATCAGGGGGTTTTTGGGGCTTGGCCGCCGACCAGGCGCTTGAATTCAGGGTCGTCGTAGAGAATTCGCAGATCGGGATCCTGCCTGCACCAATCCATGTGGGAATAACCGGCGGCTACGCAACGCTTGAAGGCGTCAAGCGCTTCGATTTTCATGCGCAGGAGGCCGTAGGTGCAGGCGGCGTTGTAGAGGATGTTGGCGTCCGAGGGACGCATGGCGACGGCGATTTTGGTGTGCATCGCGGCGCCTTCTAAATCGCCGAGATTGGCCAAATCCGCGGCCAATAGGATTCTAGCGCGGACGTCGTCCGGGAAATGCTGGAGCTGATCCTGGAGGACTTCCGTTTCGCGGCGGCGCAATTTTTCGGCGTCGTCCTTGCGGCCTAATTTTTCCAGCGAATTGATGAGCGGCACCAGGGCGTTGTAATCGTTGCTGACGATTTCGAGCGCGCTTTCGGCGAGCCGCGCGGCTTCGTCGTAGCGGCCCATCGAGAAATAGGCGCGGCCCAGAACGTCATGCGCGCCTTCGCATTCGGGCTGCTCGGCAATCGCGCGCAGGGCGAGCTGGATGCACTTCTCATACTGTTGCTGCGCGTAAAAGAGGCGCGCCCGGGCGGAGAGAACCTCGGGCAGATCCGGCGCGAGCCATTCGGCCTTCTGGCACGCTTCCACGCCCTTTTCGACGTACTCCTTGCTTTGATCGCGGAACTCGTGCATCCCGCCCCAGACGTGCGCGATTCCGACGTAACCCAGCGCAAAATTCGGATCGAGCTTCACGGCCTCCTGATACATCGCCAGCGCGTACTCGAACTGCTTCTGGCGCAGGTAATTGCGTCCGCGCAGATAAAAATCGTACGCCTGGGGATTGGCCGTGGGTTTTTTTGCGATGACTTTTTCTTCCTGCGGCGTGAGCGTGATGCGCAAAGCCTGCGCGATGCTGCGGGCGATTTCTTCCTGGATGGCGAAGACGTCTTCGAGCTGGCGATCGTAACGCTCGGCCCAGACGGAATGTTTTTTCGAGGCTTCGACGAGCTGCGCGGTGATGCGCACGCGATTGCCCGCGCGGCGAATCGAGCCTTCGAGCACGTAGGCGGCGCCGAGCTGCTGTCCCACCTGTTGCGCCGTCACCTGCCGGTCGCGGAAGGCGAGGACTTCGGAGCGCGGAAAAATCTCGAGTTGGGCGATCTTGGAGAGCTCCGTGACGATGTCTTCGGTGATGCCGTCGCGGAAATACTCGTCCTCTTTGGCGCCACTCTGATTTTCAAAATAGAGGACGGCGACCGAGCGTTGCTTCACCGGAATCGCTTGCGGCCCGGAAGCGGCAGGGCCTCTTTCGGCGGCGGGCCGGTGGCTCGAATCGATGTCGCGCTTGAGGCGTTTGAGATCGGCGCGAAGTTCGGCTGCGGTCTGGTAACGCAGGTCGGCGTCTTTTTCGAGCGCCTTGGCGAAGATATTTTCCATGGCCGCCGGCAATTTGGGATTCAACTTCGTCGGCGGGGCCGGCACCGCGTTCAGAATTCCATTGAAGATGACGGCGGCCGTCTGGCCGGCGAACGGCACCATGCCTGTGGCCATCTCGTAAAGAACCACGCCGAGGGAAAATAGATCCGAGCGCGCGTCCAAATCCTCGCCGCGCGCCTGCTCCGGCGACATGTAGGCGACCGTGCCCATCGAGCTGCCGGGGCTGGTCAATTGCTCGAACGGCACATGCGTGAGCGTTTGCTGGGACGCGGCCGCCCCGGCGGACGATCCGGCGGCCTGCGGGACGGCGGGCGCGAGCTTGGCGAGGCCGAAATCGAGAATTTTCGCCTGGCCTTTTTCGACGAGAAAAATATTCGCGGGCTTGACGTCGCGATGAACGATCGCCTTCGCGTGGGCCGCGTCGAGGCCGTTCGCGATTTCGATGCCCGTCTCGAGAAGTTCCGAAATCTCGATGGGACGGCCGTTGATGCGGTGCTTGAGCGTCTGGCCTTCGAGCAATTCCATGGCGATGAATGGGCGGCCTTCAAATTCGCCGATATCGTGGATGGTGCAGATATTGGGATGATTCAGGGACGACGCGGCGCGCGCCTCACGGCGAAACCGCTCGACGGCTTGCGGGTCCTGGGCGATGTCGTCGGGAAGAAATTTCAGGGCGACACTGCGGCCGAGGCGCGTGTCCTTGGCTTTGTAGACCACGCCCATTCCGCCGCCGCCCAATTTTTCGACGACGGTGTAATGGGAGACGGCGCGGCCGACCATGGAAGAAGGATCCGTCACAAGGCGTGCATTTTACGTCAGGGCTGAGGGGCAGGCAAACGGGCGGGGGAGTAGGAAAGACCTTCCTGCCTGTCCAATTCTCGCGCTTCAGAAGAGCTGACGGAATCGAGAAGAAAGCGGCGTCGAGCCGCCGCACTCCATACGCCATTGAGGTGGCTATTCGATTTGGAGGCGCGATCTCATCAAGACTACTACGTAGGGATTCTGTGTGGACATTACGAAATAGAGATCGAGTTCGGAGCCGCGGACTTTGGTCCAGCGCTCGATGACGTAGGGAGCGTAGGCGCCGCCGCGGACTTTGTCGGGATCGTCCTGCTGGCGCGGAAGGAAGACAGGACCGGCGAGCCCGTCATCCGGCTGTGCTTGCGGATTGTGGATGTATTTTCCGAAAGCGCCATCCACGACGGCGTTGAAGATGAGTTCCGCCTCGCTCCACGGGCCCCAGGGCGTGCGGGAATAGGAGAACGCGATGCCGTTGGGATCGGTGCGGCGATCATAGGTCATGAGCCACAAGCCGAGATCCTGGCACCAAGTGACGGAGACGTCGCCCATCGTGCCGTCCTTGAGCACGGGCTGGGCGTCCGATTCGTTGTCGCTCCACTGCGGCGCGCCGGCGGAATCCAAGCCCGCGAAATATTTGGTGCCCGTGCCGGATTCAAATTGCGCGACCGGAGTGATCGCGAGGTACGCGTCGCTCTGACGAAACACGCCCGTGCCCCACATGAAAACGAACGGCCCGCCGGGAGGAAGACCGGCGATGGAGCCTGTCTGCTTGTGCAGCGACATTTTTATGAAATGCCCGGAAGGCAATTGCGAAATTGTGCGCAGAGTCTGGAACGTCGAGGGAGCGACGAACTTGGTGACCACGGAATGAAAATCGGACCGGTCGCGCGGATTATGAGTGCGGACGACGACGTACATCTGGCCGCCGAGGCTGATTCCGGCGACTGGAACAGAACCGGGCCCCATGAAGAGGCCAGCCGGTTGGATGGCGAGATATTGGCCCGCGCCCCCCGTGAGAAAATCGAGGGAAACGCCGGAGTCGGGGTCGGTCGTGCTGGTTGTTGCAATTGTGTCGGCGCCGCGCTCGGCGCCGCCGACAGCATCGCCGAAAAGAAAGTATGCTCGTCCATCGTGCTCGAACGAATAGCCAAGCTCCGCGCCTTCCAAACCGTAGCGCGTGGAGGTCTGATTGCGCGTGGGCTGGTGGCGCTCCTTGTCTTCGTCGCCGATTAATTGCTCCAGCTTGATGGTGGCGCCGGGCGTCTGATGGAAGACGAGATTGTACGTGTGCGCCGGGACCGGCGCGGGCTTCGGAACAGCGGCGGGCAGATTCGGCTGGCCGGACGATGCTGAGCTAACGGGCTGGGCGGGCTTTGGCGCTGCGGAAGAGAGCGCGCTCGCTTTGGCCGCTGGGGCGGGCGCCACGGCAGCGGGTGCGGAAGTTGGCGCCGGTGCCGAAGTGGATTGCGAGCCGGGCGGCGTGAGCGTTTGCGGAGTGGCGGAAGGAGTCGCCGGTTTATTCAGCAAGCGAAAAGTCAAAGCGCCAAGTGCGACGACCGCCAGGACCAGCGCGCCAATCAGCGCGTACACCCAGAATGGCCGCGCGGGAGTGACGCTGGATGGCGCAGCCGTAGCGGCGGATGGTGCAGCGGGCGTGACGCGAGTGACCGAAGGATCGGTCCGCGGAACGGAGGCGTGGCGGGCGGAATCGATGTCGCGCTTGATGCGTTTCAAGTCGGCGCGCAGTTCGGCGGCGGTCTGGTAGCGCAGGTCGGGATCTTTTTCGAGCGACTTGCTGATGATGTGCTCCATCGC
>Ga0209415_10001684_pt1 | contig 42028 bp, 37 predicted proteins | sample PeaSoiSIISIP2007_FD_187696 | JGI IMG/M metagenome (GOLD analysis project Ga0209415, IMG submission 187696) | Peat soil microbial communities from Weissenstadt, Germany - SII-SIP-2007 (SPAdes) (version 2) | ecosystem: Environmental > Terrestrial > Soil > Wetlands > Peat | place: Germany...
CGCGCCGCCGCGCAATCTCGCTTCCCCCCTCCGGCGTCGAGACCTGCAGCGCGTAGACGGCACGCAAGGGATAAGGCCGCGTCGGGGCGCCGACGCGCGTGAGCGGCACGTGGAACTTGTCGAGGCCCTCGATGGCGCGCTCGAGCCCCGCGCTGTCATGGCCGAAGTTTTCCGCCGCCTCCCGCCACAGCTTCAGCCGCGGCAGCCCGGGCCAGGCGAACGGGCGCCCGCTCTCGTCACGGGAGACGACGCAGATGTCGTCGCACAGCACCTCGTAGCCGGCGCGCGAAAAATGCGCCGCGAGCGTCGATTTGCCGGCGCCCGATGCGCCGACGAAGGCCACGGCGCAACCGTTGGCCACGATGGCGTTGGCGTGCAGGGGCAACAGCCCCCGCTGGTGGCAGAGCAGGCCGATGGCGGAGCCGAGCAGAAACAGGCGCACGTTGCGCCGGGTGCTGTCGGGCGCCGGCTCGATGATGATCTCGCGCCCGTCGCGGATGCGGTAGCGGGCGATGTCGTGGACGTTGAGCTGCACCTCGCCGTCGCCGACATGCATGCTGCGCAGCTTGCGGTGCGAATTGGCGAGTTCGCTGGCCACCGGGCCGAGCTTGATTTCGATTGCCGGCTGCTCGGCGTCCGCCGCCGGCTCGTGCCGGTTGCCGAGCTCGGGAAGCGCCATGTCCGAGCGGATGTACAGGCCGAAGCAGGAATAAGCGTAGTGATCCCCCGATGCTGCTGCGCTTTCCATCGTCTCCCCGCGGTTGCGCGGCCCCAAAGACCACCGTGCCCGGTCCGATCGAGGGTCCCGGGCTCCCCGCAGCTAAAGGGGATGCGAATCGAGGGTCCGTCAACCGCGCGCCGCCGTCATCCCCGGGAACGGCCGCGCAGGGCCCGCGAGGCGCACGCAGGGCGGCTCGCCTCCGAACCCTGGGCGTCAAGCTATGGCTTTGATTGTATTCAGGCTTTCTCAGAGAGCCGGGCGCGCACGCCGGTTATGCCTTCCACCAGCCAGGCGAGGCCTGCGGCCGTGAACAGCGCCGCCAGCGCGTAGCCGCCGGGCCCCGTCGCCGTCAGGGCAAAATGTGCAGCCTTGACGAGGATGAGCACGCCGAGCAACGACCTCAGCGCGAACCACGACATCGGCTTCGCCGCCAGCTTGGCGTCGTCGCGCTTAACCCACCTCTGAATGGCAGACATGAAACCTCCGGATCTGTGAAGCCGCATGGCGGCGATGGCGGAGGATCGGGCGTGCGCGATCATTGCGCTGTTCCGCGGGGAACCAGGTCGGGGTGGGGTAAGGGGAGACTGGTCCGGCAGCTACCGCAGCCAGCGCCGCTGCCGGCAGGCGCCTGCACCAGATCAGATCGTCCTCGAGCGGCGCGAGTGCGCCCGATCGCGGGATTAGCGATGATGTGAAAATCTTGGCGCTAGCTACTCCGCCGCGTGGGGGCGTGCGCCTCCGATGCGGTTGCCGACCCACATCAGTAGATAGGCCCCCGCCACGGCCCCGCCGACGAGGCCCACGAGCGACAGGATCGTCTCCTGCAGGCCGATCCAGCCGAACAGGAAATAGAGCGCCACGGCGCCGAGAAGCCCCCCGATCGAGCCCAGGATCGTCGAGACAATGCTGCCGCCCGCGAGCCCCATCAGGAAGCCGACCGCGATGGCGGGATAGAGCGATGGCCAGAAATGATCGTCCATGTCGGGGTCTCCTGTCGTTTCGCGCACGCCAGCCTATACGCCGGCTGAATGACGCGCCACTTTATCCCCAATATAGCTGTCGAAACAGGCGGCGATCGCGCGCACGAAGGGGCGTCCCCGCTCGGTGATGCGGAAAGCCTCTCCGTCGGGCTCGATGAGCCGGTCTCGATCGGCCTCGATGAGCGCGTGGGCCTGCTCGAGCAGCGGCGCCGCCGCGCTGCCGAAGCGGCGATGGAGCTCGGCTGAGGGAAACGCGAGGTCGCACATCAGGCGCTCGATCACGAAGCCGCGCATGCGATCGCCGTCGCTCAGGCGGAAGCCGCGCACCGTCGCTAGCCCGCGCTCGGCGATGCGGCGGCGGTAGTCGCCCACCGCCACGCTGTTCTGCACGTAGCCCTCGGGCAGGCGGCCGATCGCGGAGGCGCCGAGCCCGATGAGGGCGTCGGCCGCGTCGGTCGTGTAGCCCTGGAAATTGCGGTTGACCGGCCCGCAGGCGAGCGGGTCGTCGGGGCGCGCGAAATGATCGAGGCCGATGCGCACGTAGCCGGCGGCCGTCAGCAGATGTGCCAGGCGGTTGGACTGCGCGAAGCGCTCCACCGTGCCCGGCAGCGCCGCCTCGTCGATGAGCGCCTGGTGCTTCAGGCGCGCGGGAAGGTGCGCGTAGCCGAAGGCGGCGATGCGTGCGGGCTCGAGTGCCAGCACCTTCCTGACCGTCTCTCCGACGCTGTCGCGCGTCTGGTGCGGGAGGCCGTAGACGAGGTCGATGTTGATCGCGCCGATGCCGTGCTCGCGCAGCCCCGCCACCGCCGCCTGCGTGGTCGCGAACGACTGCCGGCGGTTGATCGCCGCCTGCACCGTCTCGTCGAAATCCTGCACGCCGATGGAGACGCGGGTGACGCCGGCGCGGGCGAATGCCGCGATGCGCTCGCGATCGAGGCCGCGCGGGTCGATTTCGACGGCGAATTCCGCGCCCTGCGCCACGTTGAAGCTGGCCCGCGTCGCCTCGGCGAGCGCCAGGATGTCGTCGGGTTCCAGGATGTTCGGCGAGCCGCCGCCCCAGTGCACGTGCCCGGCCCCGTGGCCCGGCGGCAGGCGCGCGGCAACGCTGGCGATCTCGGACCGTAGCGAGGCGAGGTAGCTCGCGACGGGCTCGTAGCGGTTGACTGCCTTGGTCGAGCAGCCGCAGTACCAGCACAGAGCGCTGCAGAAGGGGATGTGAAGGTAGAGCGAGAGGCGGGCGCTGTGCGGCAGCGCCGCGAGCCAGGCCGCATACTGCGTCTCGCCGACCTCGTCGGAGAAGTGAGGTGCGGTCGGATAGCTCGTGTAGCGGGGAACCGGCCCCGCGTAGCGCTTGACCAGCTCCGGGCTCATGCGTCCACCTGAACGGGGGCGGGCGCCGCGTAGGCTTGCGGCTGTGTGCCATCGACGATGGCCGCCAGCACGTCGGGCCGGTGCACGATGAGGCTGCGCGTATTGCCGGCACTGATCACGCCACCCTCGCGCAGCCGCGCGAGCTGCCGGCTCACGGTCTCGATCGTCAGCCCGAGGTAGTCGGCGATCTCGGTACGCGACAGCGGCAGCTCGATTGCCCGGTCGCGCGCCAACACGCGTGCGGCCCGGGCTTCGGGCGCGGTGCGCAGCACCTGCAGGAGGAACACGGCCATCTTCTGCTCCGCCGTCATGCGGCCGAGCAGCACGATCCACTCCTGCGCCTTCTCGAGCTCGTCGGTGATGGCCTCGAGCAGCCAGTCCTTCACCGCGCCCGACGAGGCTGCGAGGCTTTCGATGGTCGCGCGCGGGAACCAGCAGATCTCAACCTCGCTCGCCGCGATCGCGGTGGCGCGCGCCTCGCCGCCGAACGGGCGTCCGAGGAAATCGCCGGCCCCGTACAGCCCCACGATCTGCTGGCGGCCGTTGGGCAGGCTCTTCATCAGCTTCACGACGCCGGAGACGATGGCGCAGAAGGAGGGGGGCACCTCGCCCTCGATGTGGATCGCCTCGCCGGCGCGAAGCCGCCGTTGGCGGCTGACCGAGCCGAGGCGGCAAAGGTCATCGTCGGCGAGGGCGCCGCACAGGCCTTTTTCGCGCGACGGACAGCCGGGGCAGCTCGATCGGGGTTTGCGCATTCGAAAGCATCTCGCCTGCAAGCGGCATGAAGCGACAGCAGCGATGCTATAGCCTCGCCACACCTTCCCTTCAGGCGGCAATTGGCCGCCGTTCGCCTTGATCTGGATCAAATGGGGAACGCCCCGCGCGGCCACCTTCGCCGCACCGGGATCGAGGGGGAGACGCGCGATGCGCGACGCAAAGGACGAGCGGGTGGCGGATGCCTCCGCCCCCGGCGAGGCCTGCAAGGGCGGCGGCAACTGCACGCAATGCCAGTCCGCGCGTGCGCTCGCCGCGATAGTGGCGCACGCCCCCGGCGGCGAGAGATCCGCCGGCTGCGCTGGGCCTCAGTTGACGCGCACGACCTCGACGAGATTGTCGGAGAACGTGGGCGCACGGCCCAAGCCCGACCACGCGTCCGAGGAAATCGAGTTGACCGAGCCATCCGAGCGGTTGAGCGAACGCCAGTAGCCGAGCGTCGCCACCACGATGCCGGGGTTCACGTCCTCGGTCACGCGCGCCACGCCCTCGAAGTCGCCGCGCGCGTTGTGTACGCGCACGGGATCGCCCTCGCGGATGTTGCGCGTGGCCGCGTCCGTGGGCGAGATCATCACGAACTGCTCGCCCTGGCCCCGGATCTTGTGCGGCTCATTGGCGTAGCACGAGTTGAGGAACCCGTGGCTCTTGGGCGAGATGATGTTGAGCGGATAGACCTTCGCCAATTCCGGGTTGGTCTGCGGGGATTCGCGCACCGGCACGTAGCCGGGAAGGGGATCGACCGGCTCGCCCGATTGCTCGCCGTCGTACATGGCGCGGAACGGCCCGGCGACGAAGTTCTTGGCGTCCTTCAACAGCATCTCGACCTTGCCCGAGGGGGTCGGGAACTTGCCCTGCGCATGCGGCGTGCGCGTATCGGCGCTTCCGACGTCGATCTTGAAGTAGCCGTGCTCTTTGAAATAGTCCATGTCGACGCCGCCCATCTTGGGGTCGTCCCAGTTGATATAGGCGGCGCACAGCTCGCTGTCGGTCATTTTGAAGATGGGGTCGTCGAAGCCCATCTCAGCGGCCAGGAGCCGCCACATCTCGCTCGTCGGCTTGCACTCGCCGGGCGGGTCGATGGCCTTCTGGTTATAGGTCAAATAGAAGTGCCCCCACGACCACATCATGTCCTCGGCTTCGCCCGCCATGGCGGAGGGAAGGATGATGTCGGCATACTTCGCCGTGTCGGTGATGAAGTGCTCGGCCACGACCGTGAACAGGTCCTCGCGCTTCAGGCCGGCGACGATCTTGTTGGTCTCGGGCGTCTGGCTCACGGGGTTGGTGCAGAACACCAACAGGCTCTTGATCGGCGGATCGAGCTTCATCTCGCCGGTGAGCGCCGCGCCCAGGCGCAGGTTGTTGACGACGCGGGTGCCCGGCTTGATGAAGTCGGGGCGCGCGGCCTTCACCCAGTCGACCGGGAACTCCCACAGCGGCAGCTGCAGCACCCCACCGCCGACGTGGCGCCACGACCCCGCCAGCGCCGGCAGGCAATAGATGGCGCGCGAGGCCTGCGCGCCGCCGGCGGAGCGCTCGATGGCCACGCCGATGCGGATGGCGGAAGGCTGCGCCGTCGCGAACTCACGCGCGAATTTGCGCACATCGTCCGCCTTCACGCCGGTGATCTGCTCGACGTATTCGGGCGTGAACTCCTTGGCGCGCTCCTTTAACTCCGGGAAGCCTACGGTGTACTTGTCGACGTAGTCCTGATCGACCAGGCCCTGCTCGATCATCGAGTTGATGAAGCCCATGGCGAGCGCGCCGTCGGTGCCGGGCCTGGGGCAGATATGCCAGTCGCCGGCCTTAGCGGTGCGCGAGCGGTAGGAGTCGATGACGACGACCTTGGCGCCGCGCTTCTGGGCTTCGAGCACGAACGGCCAGTGGTGCAGGTTGGTCGAGATCGAGTTGCAGGCCCAGATCACGATGTACTTGCAGTGCACGAAGCTCTCGGGGTCGACGCCGCCGGTCGGCCCGACCGTCAGGAGCCACGCCGTCGAGGAGCCGGAGGTGCAGAAGGTCTTCTCGTTGACGGTGGTGCCGAGCTTGTTGAAGAACGGATCGCCCGAGTTGATGCCCTGCACCAGGCCCATGTTGCCCAGATAGCTGTAGGGCATGATGGCCTGGCTGCCGTGCTCGGCGATGATGTCGCGCCAGCGCCGGCCGATCTCGGCGATCGCCTCGTCCCAGGTGATGCGCTCGAACTGCTTGGAGCCCTTCGGACCCGTGCGCCGCAGCGGATACATGAGCCGGTCGGGATTGGCGTGGTGGTCGTGGAAGTCCTTGAGCTTCACGCACAGGGTGCCGCGCGTGATCGGGTGCTCCTTGTTGCCGCGGACGTTGACGAGCTTGCCGTCCGCCACCTCGTAGACCATGGCGCAGGTGTCGGGACAGTCGTGCGGACACGCGCCGAAAAAGGTTTGCGGCTGGACCTGCTCGTTCATGCGTTTTCTCCCCTGTGCCGGGCCTTTGCGGCCTTGTGCGCGTTGCGTCACTCTGACCCAGATCAGGGTCCGCCGCAACAGGGGCTCAGGCGGCGCCGGCGGAGGGGAGCGCGCAGCAATCCACGTACGCGTGGGCATTTCCGCGCGCGTCCTCGATGGTGTAGCCGCCGGTGCCGGGATCTTGCGCGATGTACGCCGGGGCCGCCGGCACCTTGCCGTGCGCGCCGGGGATGTCGAGCACGTACAGCGGCAGCGCGAGCCCCGATAGCTGCTCGCGCAGCGCGCGCATCAGCGCCTGGCCTTCGGCGATGGTCGTGCGCAGGTGCGCGGTTCCCGGCGCGAGATCGCCGTGGTGGAGGTAGTAGGGCTTCACGCGCGCCTCCACGAAGGCGCGCATCAGCGCCTCCAACGTGGCCGCATCGTCGTTGACGCCGCGCAAGAGCACGGTCTGGCTCACCATGGCGATGCCGGCGTCGACGAGGCGGGCGCAGGCTGCGCGCGCAGCCGCCGTCATCTCGCGCGGGTGATTGGCGTGGAGCGCGACGAACACCGACTGCTTGTTGGAGCGCAGGCTGGCGACGAGCCCCGGCGTCACGCGTTCCGGTGCCACGGCGGGAACGCGTGTGTGCCAGCGCAGCACCTTCACGTGCGCGATTCCGCCGAGCGCTGCCGTCACCTCGGCGATGCGGCGCGGCGACAGGATGAGCGGATCGCCGCCGGTCAGGATCACCTCCCAGATCTCGGGGCGCGCGCCGATGTAGTCGAGCGCGACGGCGAGCTGCGCGTCCGACAGCGTCGGGCTCTTGCCCGGGCCCACCATCTCGCGGCGGAAGCAGAAGCGGCAATAGACGGGGCAGGCGGATACGAGCTTCACGAGCACGCGGTCGCGGTAGCGATGGACGAGGCCGTCGAGCGGGCTCTTGGCGCCGTCGCCGATGGGGTCGTCGCGCTCCTCCTCGCGCCGCTCGAGCTCGCGCGGATCGGGAATGAACTGGCGCGCGATCGGGTCATCGGGATCGCCGGCATCGATGAGCGCGGCCATCGCCGGGCTGACCGCGACCGCGTAGCGCTCGGCGACCGGCGCGATCGCAGCCGCGCGCGAGCGCGAGACGACCCCCGCGTCCGCGAGGTCGCTTGCGCTTTTCAGCGTCTGCCGGAACGCGGTCATGGCTCACTCCGTGAGGATGTTGGGACGTCGCTCCGTGAGGATGCCCGAACGATTAGAGGCGGTTGGGCGCGCTTGTGCCGCCATTACCACACCCGCCGGGCATCGGCCCGGGCCTTGTTGATATCGGGGACATGATTCGCCGGTGCCGATACCGAGCGCGCGTTTTGGCGTAGGCAGAGCATCCGTTTCAGTGGCGCATCGGTAACGAATAAGAGGGGTAGGGGTCATGCGTCGTATCCAGTTGGTGCTTGTGCTGTGCGTGGCGTTCTTGTTTGCGATTGGCCCGCAGAGCAGCATCGCTGGGCCGTACACGACACCAGAAGTGCTTCCCATCCATAACTGGAGCGGCTTCTACCTCGGAGCCAACCTCGGCGGCGCGTGGGGTAGCACCACCGCCTACGACAACAACGGCATTAACACGGCCAACGATTATTGGAGCTGGGCGCCAAGCGGGTTCACCGGCGGCGTGCAGCTCGGCTACAACTGGCAGATCGGCCCGGTGCTCTATGGCCTAGAAGGCGACCTCGGCGAGCTGGGGCTCGGCGGGAGTACGACGCAGGCGTACGTTCCCTTCATCTACAACACGTCCACCAGCACGGACATCGACTTCTACCTGACGCTGCGCGGCAGGCTCGGCATCCTGTTCAACCAGTGGCTGCTCTACGGCACCTTCGGATACATGGGCGCCGACACCACGGCATCCGTGGTCACCGCGTGCACGTTTCCGCCGTGCACGGTGGCCGTCAATGCGCAGAACGAATCCTTCCGCAACGGCTGGACGCTGGGCGGCGGGTTCGAGACGGCTTTGAGCGGACAGTGGACGGTGAAGGTCGAGTATCTCTACTTCGATTTCGGCTCGGTCAACGTGTCGGGCGTTTCCAACGGCAACACGTACTCGTGGAAGCTCGACACCGACGGTAGCCTCGTCCGCGCCGGCATCAACTACCAGTTCGGGTGGTGGAACGGGTTCAACAATTAGCGCGCCGGGCTGACGCTTCGACAAGGCCCCATCAAAGCGATCAGCCGCCGCCGGCGAAGAAATACGCCAGCAGCGCCAGGATCGCCGCGACGTGCGCGGCGAAGATGATCGTGTAGCGCACGAACGTTCGGTAGGTGCGGACGTGGGCGGCAAGGTCGGCATTCTCGGGTGCCGGAAACGCGTAGCCGGGATCGACATAGCTTCTGCGCGTTTGCTCATAGGCTGCGATCGCCATTGTCTACCTCCAATTCTCGATTTTATTCGGCGGTTTTTTTTACGCGCCCGCCGTTACGCTGATCGTCTGCGTGCGGGAAAGACGCACGCGCGGGTGCGGCGGTTCCTGTGCCGTTTTGGCGCTGCTTTGGGCTGGCGTTTGCGCAACCGCAATTGCCACCGGGTGTCCGCTTGGAACCGGATGGCATTCGCGGCGTTGCCGATTTCGCAAGTCCAGATCGCCGCTTGTCGGCCAGCCCGCCCAGGAGTGCGGCCATGCTTCAGTTGGTGTTCAGCATTTGCTCGATCGTCGAGGGCGCTGCGTGCTACGAGCTGCCGCCCATCCCGCTCAAGGAAGAGACGACGATGATAGGCTGCCTCATGGCCTCGCAGATCGAAGGCGCCAAGTGGGTCGCGGCGCATCCCAATACCTACATCCGCAAGATCACCTGTCAGCCCGCCGGACGCTTCGCGAAGATTTGAGGGTGGCCGTCGTGCTGCAACCTCACGCGCACATCACGCTTGCCCTGTCGCAGTTCTTCCAGAACGACGACCCCGGCTTGGCTTGGGCGCATGCGCTGCAGTCGGACACGCCCGAACAGGCGACCGCCGCGCCGCCGTCGAGCTGCCGGCCTGCTGCGCCGATCGATGCGCCGGATGCCGGCACGGAGGCGGCGCCGGCCTGACGCGCACGCTGCGGCCTAGGCGCCGGCGCGGCTGCGCTCGAGCTCCACTTCCGCCCGCAGGCTGGCAAGGTCGCGCCCCACCGTCGCCACGGCCACTTTGCGCCCGCTCTCGAAATACGCGACCTCGCAATTGCGATCGGCGGGCTTGCCGTCGATCTCGATGCGCTCCCAGCGTTCGGCGTGGCCCACGTAGTTGATCTGCACGTCGTAGTGCTGGCTCCAGAAGAATGGCACCGCGTCGAAGGCCTCGCGGCCCCCGACCATGTTGCGCGCCGCCGTCTGCCCCTGGCGCTCGGCGACCACCCAGTGCTCGACGCGGATGCGTGCGCCTGTATGCGGGTCGGGCCAGCGCGCGATGTCGCCGGCGGCGAAGATGCCGGGCGCGCTCGTCTGCAGGTAGGCGTCCACGAGCACGCCGTTGTCGACGCTGAGGCCGGCTTGCTCGGCGAGCCCCGTCTCGGGGCGCACGCCGATGCCGGCGACGACGAGGTCGGAGGCAATGCGCTCGCCGGATTTGAGCGTCACTGCCTCGCGGTCGATAGCGGTCGCGCTGGCGTTGAACCGGAAGACGACGCCGTGCTGCTCGTGGATCTGCTTGATCATGTCGCCGAGCTCGGGGCCCAAGACGCGCTCGAGCGGACGCGCCTGCGGTCCGACGACGTGCACCTCCAGCCCGCGCTCGCGCAGCGCCGCTGCCGTTTCGAGCCCGATGAAGCTCGCGCCGATGACGACGACGCGGCGCGCGCGCTCGGCCGCGGCGATGAGCGCGTTGCTGTCGTCGAGCGTGCGCACGTAGTGCACATGGGCAAGGTCGGAGCCCGGCACGTCGAGGCGCACGACGCGCGCCCCTGTCGCCAGCAGCAGGGCATCGAAGGGGACACGGCTGGCGTCCGAGAGGACGACGGCGCGGCCGTTGGCATCGATGGAGGCGACGGAGGCGTCGAGCCGCACGTCGATCTGCTTCTTCTCGTAGAAGTCCGCCGAGCGCAGCGGGATCCAGTCCGCCGGCGCCTTGCCGGCGAGGTAGTCCTTCGACAGGTTCGGCCGGTCGTAGGGCACGGCGTCGTCGGCGCTGAGCATGGCGATTGAGCCGCCGAAGCCTTCGCGCCTCAGCATCTCGGCCGCCGCGTTGCCGGCAGCGCCGCCGCCGACGATGACGATCGACCGCGGCGTGGCTGCCGATGCAACACGCGGCCCCGCCGCCGGCCGCTTTGCCTTCTCGCGCACGAAGATGTTGCCGCCGCTCTGCTCCACGCGCCAGCAGACGACGGGGTTGAGCGCGGGGGTACGCACCGCCTCACCGGTGCGCAAACTGAAGCAGGCGTGATGCCAGGGGCAGCGCACCGTGTCGTCCACCAGCAGCCCCTCGGCGAGCGGGCCGTTGTAATGGGTGCACACCGCGCCGATGGCGAAAACGTCGGAGCCGCGGCGCGCGAGCAGCACCGCCTCGCCGTTGGCGTATCCGAGCAGCATGGCGCCGTCGGCGAGGCGCGAGGCCTCGACCCCTTGCGTGAAATCCGGCCCGCTCAGCTGGGCTTCCTCTGCGCTCATCGCACGCCTCCTCAGATGCCCCAGCCGGTGACCGCGACCACCTGCCCGGTGATGCCTTCGGACGCGGGCGAGGCGAGGAACACCACCGCCTCCGCGATGTCGTCGCGCTTGGCCCAGCGTTTGGTGTCCTTGGGCTTCATGGCCGCGGATGTTGGACTCCGTGTCGACGAGCCCCGGCGCCACCGCGTTGACGCGGATGCCGGCATCGCGGCCCTCGAGCGCAAACGTGCGCGTCAGCGCCTCCACGCCCGCCTTGGCGCAATTGTAGGCGACCATGTTCGCCTGCGGGAGCCCGGCGCGCGCGAAGTTGACGATTGCGCCGGAGCGGGCCTTGGCTAGATGCGGGAAGGCCGAGCGCGAGACGAGGAACGCGCTCAGCAGGTTGTTGTTGAGCTCGGTGTTCCAGTCCGCGAGGCTGAACTCGACCGCCGGCTTGTAGAGCGTCAGCCCGCCTGCGAGATTGACCACGATGTCGATGCGCGAATATTCCGCGAGCATCCGTTCGATGAGGCGGGCGACCTGCGCCTCATCGGTGAGCGAGGCGGCGACGGGGAGCACGCGCGCTCCCGCCTCGCGCAGCTCGGCTGCGCGCGCCTCCACGTTCGCCGGCGTGCGCGCGCAGATCGTAAGCGCCGCACCCTTCGCGGCTAGGTCCCTGGCGACCGCCTGCCCCACCTGGCCCGCGTGGCTGACCCCCGTGACGACGGCAACCTTGCCTTCGAGACTACCCGGCATTTCGCTCACCCGCTGCTGTTGTTGCGCTGTTGTTGGTGGTCGCGCGCGGCGGCCTTGACCCCGCGCCTGCAAATGACGACGCTCCCCATCATATAGCCAAGCCGCGGCGGGCGAACACCCCGCGCCGGAACGACCCGAGGGACAACCCGATGAGCTGGCAGCCCGACAACGATCCCATCCCCGGCAACCCCCGCTCGTGCGACGCCATCGAGCAGGTGATCGTGCCGCGCGCCCGCGACCTTGGCGGCTTTTCCGTGCGCCGGGCGCTGCCGGCGGCGGGCAAGCAGATGGTCGGGCCCTTCATCTTCTTCGACCAGATGGGCCCGGCCGAGTTCCTCATCGGCTCGGGCATCGACGTGCGCCCGCACCCGCACATCGGGCTCGCCACCGTCACCTACCTGTTCGACGGCGAGATCGTGCACCGCGACAGCCTCGGCACCGCGCTCCCGATCAAGCCCGGCGAGCTGAACCTCATGTCGGCCGGCAGCGGCATCGTGCATTCCGAGCGCACCGGGGCGGAGGAGCGCAAGAAGGGCCCGCGGCTGTTCGGCATCCAGGCGTGGGCGGCGCTGCCGCAGTCGCACGAGGAGGACGCGCCCGCCTTCGCCCATCACGCCGCCGGCGAGCTGCCGCGCATCGCCGGCGACGGCAAGACGGTGCGCGTCATTTTGGGGTCGCTCTACGGGGAGACCTCGCCCGCCGCCTTCCCGCACCCGAGCTTCTATGCCGAAGCCGTGCTGGCGCCCGGCGCCGTCCTGCCGCTCGATCCCGACTACGACGAGCGCGCCGTGTTCATCGCCTCGGGCGAGATCGACATCGCGGGCGAGACGTTCGCGGCCGGTCGGCTGCTCGTCTTCCACCCCGGGGACCGCATCTCCATCCTCGCCGTGTCGCAGACGCGGCTGATGCTGCTCGGCGGCGAGCCGATGGACGGCCCGCGCCACATCTGGTGGAACTTCGTCTCATCCTCGAAGGATCGCATCGACGCCGCCAAGGCCGACTGGAAGGCGAGGCGCTTCGCCACCGTGCCGGGCGACGCGGCCGAGTTCATCCCGCTGCCGGAGTGAGGGCTGCCCCTCACCCTAACCCTCTCCCCATGAAAAATGGGGAGAGGGGATTTGGGAGACGCCGCAAATCTCCCTCTCCCCGCGAGCGGGGAGAGGGTCATGGCGGAGCCATGCCTCCGGCATGAGGTGAGGGGCCGAAACACCCCCAGCCCCTCCGCAAAATGCTCACTCACTTCTGGTCGAGGAAGGCGCGGATGGCCGCGACGGTGGCGGCCGGCTGCTCCTCCATCAGCCAATGCCCGGAGTTGGCAATCACTGCGCCGCTGACATTGTCGGCGACAAAACGGAGGTCGTCCGCCATCGCCGTGCCGAACGATTTCTCCGCGCCGATGGCCAGCACCGGCATCGTGAGCTTGCCTCGGGCTACAAGCTCCTTGTTGTCCACCGCATCCTGCGCGAACGCCGCGAACTGGCTGAACGCCGAATGCATGGCGCCGGGGCGCGCGTAAAGCTCGGCGTAGTGCTGGCGCGTCTCCTCGTCGATGCCCTTGGGGTCGGCCGACAGCTCGTTGTAGAAGCGGTCGAGGTAGATGCGCTCGCGCCCGGCGACGAGACGCTCGGCGTCCGGTCCGCGGAAATTGAAGTGCCACAGCAGCGGGTTCTTGAGGAACTCGTCCCACGGCCCGATGCCCGGCAGCGGCGCGTCCATGGCGACCCACCGCGAGACGCGGTCGGGATACTGCGCCGCGAACGCGTAGCCGACCATGTTGCCGATGTCGTGGGTGACGAGATCGGCCTTGGCGATGTTCAAGGCGTCGAGCACGCGCGCGATGCCGTGCGCCTGCGTCTTCTTCTCGTAGCCGCTCTGCGGGTGCGAGGAGAGGCCCATGCCGCGCAGATCGGGCACGACCACCGTGTGATCGCGCACGAGCTCCACCGCCAGCGGCGCCCACATGTCGCCGGTGTCGCCGAAGCCGTGCAACAGCACGACCGCGGGGCCCTGCCCGCCGATGCGGGTATGGATGGTCGCGCCGTCGGTCTCGATCTCCTGCGTGCGAAAGCCGTCGGGGAAGGGGAGCACCTTCGCCAGCGCCGGCAGCGGCAGAACGAGCGGTACGAGGAGGCACGCCGCGAAGCGGAGCTTGCGTCGCATCATGCGGTGCGCTGCTTGCGGTATTCGCCGGGCGAGCACCCGTACTCGGCCTTGAAGCGGCGGCCGAAGTGCGACAGGTCCGAGAAGCCCCAGCAGAAGGCGATGTCGCCGATGGCTCGGCGCGCCTGCATCGGATCCTCCAGCGCGCGCCGGCAGCGCTCGAGCCGCCGGGTGATGATGTAGGCCTCGAGCCCGGTCTGCTCCTGCGCCAGCAGCGCGTTGGCGTAGCGCACGCTGATGCCGGCCGCGGCCGCGGCCGTGAACGGCTTCAGGTTGGGATCGTGCAGGCGGGATTCGATGGCGGTCTTCAGGATCGTCAGGGCCGCAGTGCGGGGGGCCGAGAGGCTCGCCTTGCTCTCGGCCCGGTTTGAGTAGGCGAGGGCTACGAGATCGAGGACCTGCTCGGCGATCTTCGGCGCGGCCGCCGCGTCGATCCCGTCCAGGCGATCGGGAAGCATCGCTAAGAAGCCGAAGGTGAGGCCTGCCACGGCGTCTTGCGTATCCAAGGTGAGTGACAACAGTTGCCCGACCGGCCCGACGCGGGCTTCTACCTCCCCGCGCGCAGCGCGGATGGTGACTATGCTTCCACGCGTCTCGAGGCGTCCGATGAAGGGGCGCCGCAGGTCGGCAAGAAAAAACTCCCCTTCATTGATCACAGTCTCGCGGTCGCCCTGGACATGCGTCGATCGGCCCCTGCATTGCAGACAGATGAAGCAGTCGTCCCCGTGCGAGTGGGCGATTTCGGCTCGGCCGCGATGGATTTCGAAGGGATCACTCTCGGTCCTCGAAACACCGATCGAGCCGATCGAGCCTACTGTGAGGCTGCCGTTGAAGGGCTCGTTCGCGGGCACTTTGAGCTTCGCGAAACCCCTTATGACGTTCGTGTCCCAATAGGACACGCGCTCGCGCGGGTGGACGTCCTCTGTCGAGAAGCTTGCCACGGAACACCCCCGGGTTCACCTGAACGAAACATTGTTGCTCGCCGTATTAGTACCAGCGAGTCGAGCCCGCACGAGAGAGGAATCGGCGCGCGGCTGAGCCATTCGGCGGACGCAGTTAAATCAATCGCGCCCAGCTAATTGAACGGAGTCCAGACGACTTGCTCGATGCGCGTCGCCCCCGTCGCCAGCATGACGAGTCGGTCGAATCCGAGCGCGCAGCCCGCGGCCGGCGGCATGTGAGCCAGCGCGCTCAGGAAATCTTCGTCGAGAGGATAGCGCTCGCCGTAGCGTTCCTCCTTCTTAACCATCTCTTGGTTTAGCCGCCGGCGTTGCTCGTCCGTATCGGTCAGCTCGCCAAAGCCGTTGGCGAGCTCGACCCCGCAACAGTGGAGCTCGAAGCGTTCCGCGAGGCGGGTATCGTGGGGCGTGCGCCGGGCGAGCGCGGATTCGCTCGCGGGGTATTCGGTGAGCAGCGTGGCGCGTCCGTTTCCGAGCTTGGGCTCGACCAGCGCCGTCAATAGCTTGGAGAAGATGTCGCTCCAGGTGTCGTCGCTGCGCGGCGCGATGCCGGCGGCCTCGGCCATGGCGGCGAGCCTCGCCGCGTCGTTGCCGCTGTCGCTCATGCTGGCGAGGAGATCGACGCCGGCGTAGCGCCCGAAGGCCTCGGCTACCGTCAGCCGCTCGGGCGCCGCGCGCGGGTTGGCGGTCACGCCGCGAAAGGAGACGAAGCGATTGTCGGCCGTCTCGGCCGCGAGCTTCAGGATCGCCGCGGCGTCGGCCATGGCCGCCTCGTAGGGCTCGTCGGCGCGATACCACTCGAGCATGGTGAACTCGGGCGCGTGCAGCGCCCCGCGCTCGCGGTTGCGGAACACGGGCGCGAAGGTGAAGATCTTGCGCTCACCCGCCGCCAGCAGCTTCTTGCAGGCAAGCTCGGGCGAGGTGTGGAGGTAGCGCGTCGTGCGCTTAAGGTCGGGCCCGACGAGCTCGGTCTTGAAGGCCTGCAGATGCGCCTCGTTGCCGGGCGAGACCTGCAAGACGCCCGTCTCGACCTCGACGAAGCCTTGCCCCTCGAACCAGGCGCGGACCGCGCTTTTGATGCGCGCGCGCAGGGCGAGGATCGGGCGGCGGTCGGCGTGCGCCTCGGGGCTCCACCAGGGACAGTCGCTGCTCATGGCGTTTCTCTAGACCATCCGGCGCCAATGCGCACACCGCTGTCATCCCGGAAGCCCGAGCGGTCAGCGAGGGCTATCCGGGACCCCGCGCACAGCGGGCGCAGCGCGCCTTGGCCTTTCGGCTGGGAAAGGGTATGAGAGCGCCGAGCTTCCCCCTATCGGCCGTTCGCGAGCGCGCCCAGCGCCGGCGCCGGCCTCTACAATGGAGACGTTACGTGTCAAAGGTCATCGCCTCATCGGTGCGCAAGGGCAACGTGCTCGATCTCGACGGCAAGCTCGCCGTCGTCATCCACGCCGAGAACATCCACCCCGGCAAGGGCACGCCCGTCACGCACCTCGAGATGCGCCGCATCGCCGACGGCGTGAAGGTGACCGAGCGCTACCGCACGACCGATCAGGTCGAGCGCGCCTACCTCGACGAGAAGGACTATAATTATCTGTTCGAGGACGATCACGGCTACACCTTCATGCACCCGGAAACGTTCGAGCAAATCACGGTCTCGAAAGACGTGATGGGCGACCAGGCGCAGTGGCTGCAGGAAGGCATGACCTGCTCGGTGTCGCTGCACGAGGGCATCCCCATTGCGATCGAGCTGCCGCAGCGCGTGACGCTGGAGATCGTCGAGGCCGACCCCGTGGTCAAGGGGCAGACGGCGTCATCATCCTACAAGCCGGCGAAGCTCGCCAACGGCGCGCGCATCATGGTGCCGCCCCACATCGGCGCCGGCACGCGCGTCGTCATCATGACGGCGGACGGCTCCTACGTGGAACGCGCCAAGGACTGAGCCGCTCGCGCGCGAACCCAATACGCGATCGCCCGATCAGAAGTTGTGAAGCGGATTGCGGCCGGGAGACGCCTGTGATGGCCAACATCGAAACGCAAGTCGCGATCAACGCTCCTGCGAGCAAGGTCTGGGCGATCCTCACCGACTTTGCCGCGATGCAGGCGTGGAACCCGTTCATTCGGTCTATCAGCGGATCGCCGTCTCCTGGCGGCCGCCTCAGCGTGCAAATCGCGCTGCCCGGCCAAGCGGCCATGACATTTAACCCGACGGTGCTGGTCGCATCGCCCGAGCGCGAGCTTCGCTGGCGCGGCACATTGATGGGACGCTGGATTTTCGCCGGCGAGCACTATTTCGTGCTCGATCAGGTCGGCCCTCGCATGACGCGCTTCACGCACGGCGAATACTTCTCTGGGCTGTTGGCGCCACTTATCATGCGCGGCTCGGCGCTGGCGGCGACGCAGCAAGGCTTCGCCGCGATGAATGACGCGCTGAAGCGGCGCGCCGAGTGAAGCGTCGGCGCAGATGCGCCGGCCCCCCGCGCTCACACCCCGGCGTTGCCAATCCCAGCCGACCTGCGCCATTGTGGGCTGGGGAAAGCTCACCGTGGGGGGTTGCGTGGCCCAGGAGTCTGCATTCACGCCGTCGATCTGGCCGACCGTGAAGAACGTGGTCCGGGTTTGCGGCTCCTACGCCGTGGCCCAAGCGGCCCACGCCGGCGTGAACGCGACCGCCTACTTCGGCTGCGCCAGCTCGCGCCAGTCGCGCAGCTGCAGCGCACGCGCACCGACATGGTCGAGCATGCACCGCGCCGCGATCGGCTGGGCCATGGTGCCACCCTCGAAGATGTCGTAGGCGACGTGGCAGTCGGCATCGCGCGTCGCCAGCCACGCACGCTCGGCCGAGCGCACGCTGTCGGCCGCCGCTTTCGGCAGCGCGCCGAGCAGGCGGTTGTACTCATCGTTGAGAATCTCGTCCCAGACCTTGGTCTCGCGGTCGAGGCATTGCACCATGCCCAGCGTCGACTGACCGTCGGGGGCATCGAGGCATTTGTCCGCGATGCGCCCGATGCAATCGTGGCCGTCGCGCTCGGCGTCGCGCTGGCTTTGCAGGCAGGCGGCGATCTGCTCCTCGTCGGCGGGAGTGGGGCTTTGCGCGCATGCAGGCCCGAGCGCCAGGGCACCAAGGATCGCGGCACAGTAGATCGCGGCAAGCGGGATCGGGGCGAGGCTGCGCAGGCTCATGCGGGTGCGCCGTGGCTGAAAAACCGTGGGGATCGAAATCGCGTCAGACGCCGAGCGAGCGGCGCACCTCGAATACCTCCATTATGCGCGCGCCGCGATGCGGCCCATCGACCACGAAGGTCCAGCGTCCCTCGGTGTAGGTGTCGCACATCTTCACGCCCTTGACGAGAATCCAGTGCCCTTCCTTGCCCTTGTGGACGGCGAGGATGTAGTGCGCCCACACGTTGCGCGGACGCTGCATCCAGCTCCACAGCGTCGGCCGCTCCTTGCGCGGGCGACTCATGTAGCTGTCCTTCAGCGTCATCTCGTAGTCGAAATGCGCCAGCGCCTCCGACACCTCGTCGGCCGCCATGCCCTTGACCACGGTCTTGCGCGTGCTGTTGCGCTGAGCGCGGATCACTTCCTCGATCTTGCTGATGGAGTAGCCGGTGATGGCGGAGAGCACGTAGGGTCCGCAGAAGGCGACGCGCCCGGTGTCGTTCCTCGCGTCCGCGAGGCTCGAGGTGGTGCGGTCCGGGCTCGGCAAGGTTTCCATTAGAACTTGGGGGACGACTGGGGGGACGACCGGGGCTGCAGCGCGATGGTTAACGAAATGTCACGGCAACCGGTTTAGGAACGGTTAACGTATGTCCTCATGAATCGCGGGTGCGGGCAAACACTTTAGGCCGTTGGCGGTAGCGAAAGCCGAGCGGGTGAGTCCATGCAGCAGCAGGGCGCGTTCGTGGTCGCAGTGTTCCTCGAGGCCGAGCGGGGTCACGAGGACGACATGCGCGCGGCGCTTATCACCTATGCCCGCATATGCGTGGAGCGCGAACCTGGCTGCCGCCGCTACGACGTCTGCCTCGATCCGGTCGATGGCACCGCCTTCCTGCTTTATCAGGTCTACGACAACGAGGCGGCCTATCTCGCCCACCGCGAGCTGCCCCACTACGCCGAATTCCGCATCCTCGCCGACCCCTGGACGCGGTCGCGGCGCGTCTTGACCCACGAGGGCGTCGTGCTGTCCAACACCGCTTGAGGGACTGCGCGATCCCCGTTACCTGCCGTAAGATGGCCGCATCGGCGCGAGGCGCGGGCGAGGTGGAAGGTCTGGGGACGTGAACGTTTCTTTCCTGCAGGAGCTGTTGAGCTCGATCGCCGACCAGGGGCGTGCGCTGCTGCCGCGCTCGCTGTTCGGGGCCGGCGCCGAGGCCGACGTCGAGGAGCTCGCCCGCGTGCTCATCCCCGGGCGCGGCGAGGCTTCGGGTGTCGCCCTCGCCAGCGAGCTGCTCGACCGCTACGCGCAACTCGACCCCGAGGATCGACTGACCTTCTTCCACTTCCTCGCAACCGAGCTGCGGCCCGACGCCTCGCGCGTCGCGCACGCCGCGCAAGCCTACCTCGACGATCCCTCCGACGTGACGCTGGCGCGGCTGCAAAAGGCGCTCGACAGCCCGCGGCTGGAGTTCTTCCGGCGCCTCAATCTGGCGCCCGGCGCCACCGCCCAGATCGTCGCCATGCGCCGCGACCTGCTCGCCGCGCCCCGCGAGGATCCCGCCCTTGCCGCCGTCGACGCCGATCTGCGCCGCCTGCTTTATTCGTGGTTCAACCGCGGCTTTCTGGTCTTGCGGCGCATCGACTGGAACACGCCGGCGGCGATCCTGGAGAAGATCATCCGCTACGAGGCCGTGCACGAGATCAAGAGCTGGGACGACCTGCGCCGCCGCCTCGATCCGGCCGACCGGCGCTGCTTTGCGTTCTTCCATCCCTCGCTCGTCGACGAGCCGCTGGTGTTCGTCGAGGTGGCGCTGATGCGCGACATCCCCGAGGTGATCGGCGAGGTGCTCGACATGCCGCAGCCGGATGCATCGGCCGGCGCGCCGACGACGGCGGTATTCGATCTCCAACTGCCAGGACGGCCTGCGCAGCATCTCGTTCGGCAACTTCCTCCTGAAGCAAGTGGTCGAGGAGGTGGCGCGCGAGGAGCCGCGCTTGAAGACGTTCGTCACGCTGTCGCCGATGCCGGGGTTCGCGGCCTGGCTGGCGCGCGCCGCCGAGGGCCGGGAGGGCGACGTGCCGGAGGCGATTGCCGCGCAGGCGCGCGCTGTGCTCGGCGAGGCGGCGCCGGAGCCGGCCGACGAGGAGGCCGAGGAGGACGAGCGCAAGTCCGATCTGCTCGCGCTCGCGGCCTACTACTTCCTGGAGGCCAAGCGCCGCGACGGCCGGCCCGTCGATTCCGTGGCCCGCTTCCACCTCGGCAACGGCGCCCGCCTGGAACGCATCAACTGGATGGGCGATGCCTCGCCCAAGAGCCTCGCCGAGGCGTTCGGGCTGATGGTCAACTATCGCTACGATTTGAAGGAGATCGAGCGCAACCACGAGGCCTTCGCCAACGAGGGGACGATCGCCGCCTCGCGCGCCGTGCGCTCCCTGCTGAAGCCGCTCGTCCAGGCCAGAACTAAGGCCAAGACGACGGCCGTCGCACCGGCTCGCTCGACGCCCGCGCTGCCGCCGCCGCTCCCCGTCAAGTGAGGGTCTTGAACAACCGTTGCCCGGTCCCGCCAGCGGACCCTTGTCAGCGCCGCTAATCCGCGCACAATGCCATAAACGACGCGTCCGCGCCGGGCCGGCCCTGGCGTTTGCTTAGGGCGGCTGCGACAAGGGCGGAGAGAGGCATGCGCTACGGGCAAGATGATCGCGAAAGCGACAATGTCGAGGATCGGCGCGGCGAGGGCGGGCCGATGTTTCCCTTCCCCGGCAGCGGCGGCGAGGGGCGCACGGTCCAGATCCCGCTCACCGGCGGCAGCCTCGGCACGCTGATCGTCATCGGGCTCATCCTGTGGGCCATGGGCATCAATCCGCTCGAGCTCTTGAGCGAGGGCAACTTCCCGCAGGTGCAGATCCCGCAATCCGAGCAGCCCGACCGGCCGCGCCCGGTCGCGCGCCAGTCGCCGACCGACATCCCGGGCCTGCCCGGGGGCACGGCCGTGCACACCGAGGACGACATGAAGCGGTTCGTCTCGCAGGTGCTGGCCGACACCGAGGACGTATGGACGCGGGAGTTCGCGAGCATCGGCAAGAAGTACGTCGACCCGCAGATGGTGCTGTTCTCCGACGCGACGCGCACTGCGTGCGGCGTTGGCGTCTCCGCCATGGGCCCGTTCTATTGCCCGCTCGACCGCAAGGTCTACATCGACCTGTCGTTCTACGATCAGCTGAAGCGCCGCTTCAACGCGCCGGGCGACTTCGCCCAGGCCTACGTGATCGCGCACGAGGTCGGCCATCACGTGCAGAAGCTGTTCGGCATCGCCGACAAGGTGCAGGAGCTGAAGGACAACTCCGACCAGGCCGGCGCCAACGCCCTGCAGGTGCGCATGGAGCTGCAGGCCGACTGCTTCGCGGGCGTGTGGGCCAACCTCAACGATCAGGTGAAGAAGCGGCTGCAGCCGGGCGACGTCGAGGCCGGCCTCAACGCCGCGAGCCAGATCGGCGACGACATGATCCAGAAGCGGACGCAGGGGCGGGTGGTGCCGGAATCCTTCACGCACGGCACCTCGGCGCAGCGCGTCAAGTGGTTCAAGGCGGGGCTGGAGTCGGGCGATATCAACTCCTGCGACACGTTCAGCAATAGCCCCTGAGTCCGGCGTGAGCGGTGAGGCCGTCGCGGGCGGCGGGCGGATCGACGGCGGGATTGGCGGGCTTTGCTAGGCAAGGGCTAGAGCATGAGGCTGGCGCTCGCATGCGCTGCGCGGTGACCGCAACGACAAGTCTCTCCATCGCCGCCGTCGCCGCGGCGACGCTCGCTTGGGCCGGCGAGGCCGCGCCGACGACCGCGTCCAATGCCATGCGCATCGACGCCCCCGCAGCCGCCTCGGAGAGCGGCGTTCCACCCCCCGAGCTGCGCCTGCGCGCCATCGTCGCGCGCGCGCTCGACGACTCCATCGCCACCTGGAAGCGGCTCGTCGCCGCGAACGCGCTCGAGGTCGGCACCGTGAACGTGGCCTTCGTCACCCACCTCGCGCCGTCGAACTGCTTCGGCCTCTATTCCGGCGATGGCCCGGCCTACTGCAGCGGCAACGCCACCGTCTTCGTCGGCGTCGGCGCGGCCAACCACCTGATGACGCGCTTCGGCCCCGCGAGCGAGGCCGGCATCACCTTCCTCATCGGGCACGAGATCGGCCACCACATCCAGAACATCTTCGGCCGCTTCGCGGTGCTCAACTACATGGTTCGGTCCTCGCCGGCGCGCCGCGTCGAGTTCCTGCGCCGCTTCGAGCTGGAGGCGGATTGCTATGCCGGCGTGTGGGCGCAGGCGAGCGATGCGTGGGGCAAGTCCGACCGCTTCCGCGCCGACATGCGCGCCGTGGTCGGCAGCATCGGCGACGACAGCATGCTGGGGGAGGCGCGGAGCGAGGGCAAGGCCGTGGAAGGCGTGCACGGCAGCTCCGAGCAGCGCCTGCGCTGGTTCGAGCGCGGCCTCGGCAGCGGAAGCCTGCAGGCCTGCGATACCTTCGCCGCGCCGAACCTCTAGAGTGCGCTCGCGATCAGAACGCGGTCCCGCGGTAGGTGCTGACCTTGCAGGCGAGCCCGCGGTCGAGCATCAGCTTGCACAGCGTCTTGGCCTGCTCGGGCGACGCCACCGGACCCGCCAGCAGCGCGTAGCTGCGCTCGGCGCCCTTGCCCTGCGCCACGTAGCGCGGATGCAGGTTGTGCACGGCATCGCCGTTGCGGTCGTTGAGGATGGTCCAGTTGAGCTTGAGCGCATCGACCGAGGGCGCGCTGCCGAGCAGCAGCCCGACCTGCGCCGGCTTGGCGGCCGCTGCCGCCTTGTCGTCCTTGTGAGCGATGCTGCCCGTCTCGATGGCCGTGGTCTTGGGCGCCGCGGCCTTCTTGGTCTTGATCGGCGCCACCACCGCGACCTCCTGCGGATCTGCTGGCACCGGCATGACATTCTCCGACGATTTCGGGCCGCCCGCCACCGTCTTGTGCGCCGTCTGCGGCTTGGTCGCTGGGGGGGGCGCCGGCTCGGCCTGCGCGACCTTGGGCTGCGCCGCCGCGTTCTCGATCGTCGCCACCTTGTCGAGCAGGAGCTGGTCGCGCTCGACGGCCTGCTGCTGCGCCGTCTTGAGGCCGGCGACGTCGGCCTTGATCTGCCCGACGCTCTCCTTCAACGGGTCGATGTCGGCGAAGGCGCGCGTCACCTCGTGCTGGGTCTGCACCAGCAGCTGCTCGAGATCGGGGCCGCTCTTGGCGCTCGCGAACATATCGGGGTGCGTGCCCAGCACCGCGAGGTAGATCGCCGCGAAAGTTGCCCCCAAGACCCAGAACAGCACGTAGGCGTTGAGGATCCGGCGGCGCGGCTTCAGGATTTGGTCCGACATTTGTTTTTCCGCTTCCGAGGTTTGGACGTTCGACGGTTGAGACCGATTCGCTTGATTGAACAAACGCGCAAACCACCTGGCAGCTACCGGATTGCCAGGGAATCGAGTTGGATGGTGGTTGAGTCTCGCAGTTTGGGTCAACGCAGGGTCGGCGGAATTGTCTGCACAGCTTGTGGACGATGACGGGCGCTAAGGCGGGCCCAACGAATCAAAGGCCTTACGGACGCGGCTGTGATGGGATTGCAACAAGCTAAAACCGGCGGCGGGGCGTCCGATCGCCCCAAAAGCGGCCGCTTGTTGCCGACCGGCGGTGGGCGGTATGAAACTTGCTCCTTTCTGTGGCGCCCGACCTGTGTCAATTGCGCAAACATAGTTACCGGGCTTTATGCCCCTGACCCCTGAGGCCGGATGACCGCCCGCCCGCTACTCATCGTCGTACTCGCCGCGGGCCTCGGCACGCGCATGAAATCGGCGCTGCCGAAGGTGCTGCACAAGATCGCCGGGCGCTCGATGCTGGCGCACGCGCTCGCCGCCGCTCGCGAACTCGGCGCCTCTGCGCTCGCCGTCGTCATCGGCCCCGACATGGAGGGCGTCAGGGCCGAGGCTGTGCGCGAGGAGCCCTCGGCGCAGGTGTTCGTGCAGGCGCAGCGCAACGGCACGGCCGACGCGGTGCTCGCCGCCCGCGAGGCGATCGCGCGCCACAAGGGCGATGTGCTCGTCCTCTACGCCGACACCCCGCTGCTGACCGCGCCAACGCTGCAACGGTTGCTCGCTACGCTCGATTCCGGCGCCGGCATCGCTGTGCTCGGGTTCGAGGCCGCCGACGCGACCGGCTACGGCCGATTGTTGACCGTTGCGGGCGGCTGGCTCGCCGCCATCCGCGAGGACAAGGATGCAAGCGAGGAGGAGCGCCGCATCCGCCTGTGCAACTCGGGCGTCATGGGCTTCCGCCTCGACGACCTGCTCGGCGTGCTCGGCCGCATCGGCACGGCCAACGCCAAGGGCGAGTTCTATCTGACGGATGCCATCGAGATCGCTGGCAAGAGCGGCGCGCGGGCCGCCGTCGTCACCTGCGCGGAGGAGGAGGTGCTGGGCATTAATTCGCGCGACCAGCTCGCGGCCGCCGAGGCGATCTTCCAGCGGCGCGCGCGCCTTGCGGCCATGCGCGAAGGCGTGACGCTGATCGCGCCGGAAACGGTCTGGCTGTCCTGGGACACCAAGCTCGGCCGCGACGTCGTCATCGAGCCCAACGTGTTCTTCGGCCCCGGCGTGACGGTGGAGGACGGCGCCGAGATCAAGGCCAATTGCTACATCGAGCGCTCCCACATTGGGCGCGCGGCCCGCGTCGGCCCGTTCGCGCGGCTGCGGCCCAACGCCAATCTCGGACCGCGCGTGCACGTCGGCAACTTCGTCGAGATCAAGAATTCGACGCTGGCCGAAGGGGCCAAGGCCAATCATCTCTCCTACGTGGGAGACGGCGACGTCGGCGCGGGCGCCAACATCGGCGCCGGCACCATCTTCTGCAACTACGACGGCTTCAACAAGCACCGCACCGAGATCGGCGCCGGCGCTTTCATCGGCTCCAATTCCTCCCTCGTCGCGCCGGTCAAGATCGGCGAGGGCGCCTACATCGGCTCGGGCAGCGTCATTACCAAGGACGTGGCGGCAGGCGCGCTGGCGCTCGAGCGCGCGCCGCAGACGGAGCGCCCCGGCTGGGCGGCCAAGTTCCGCGCCATGATGGGGCGGCGTAAGGCGAAAGCGGGATGACAGAACGAGGCAGTTGCGCGGGGCAGCCCAAGCGGACAATCTTCTGCAACACAGAGTGATTTGAGCGACATATTAATCAAACGATAGCACTATCGGACGCGCGCAAGCTTCAGGTCGGAAACGGTCACAGGATACCATCAGCCATGTGCGGCATTGTCGGCATCATCGGGCAGAAGGCGGTCGCGACCGACATCATCGACGCGCTGCGCCGGCTCGAGTATCGCGGCTATGATTCAGCCGGCATCGCCACGGTGGAGAACGGCCACCTGGAGCGCCGCCGCGCCGAGGGCAAGTTGCGCAATCTCGAAGGCCGCCTCCTGAAGGAGCCGCTCAACGGCCACACCGGCATCGGGCACACGCGCTGGGCCACGCACGGCCGCCCCACCGAGCGCAACGCGCATCCGCACATGAACGGCCAGGTCTCGGTCGTGCACAACGGCATCATCGAGAACTTCCGCGAGCTCAAGGCCGAGCTCACCGCCAAGGGCCACGTCTTCGAGAGCGATACCGACACCGAGGCGATCGTCCACGTCATCACCGACGAACTCGGCAAGGGCGCCGCGCCGGAAGCCGCGGTCAAAGCCGCGCTCGCGCGCCTGCAGGGGGCCTTCGCGCTCGCCATCATCTTCGCCGGCCACGACGACCTCATGATCGCCGCGCGCCAGGGCAGCCCGCTCGCCATCGGCCACGGCACCGGCGCCATGTACCTGGGCTCCGACGCCATCGCGCTGGCGCCCTTCACCGACACCATCACCTACCTCGAGGAGGGCGACTGGGCGGTGCTGCGCCGCACCGGCGTCGAGATCTTCGATCGCGCCGGGGCGCACGTCGAGCGCCCGCTCGTCAAGTCGGTCGCGAGCTCGCTGCTCGTCGACAAGGGCAACCACCGCCACTTCATGGCCAAGGAGATCCACGAGCAGCCCGAGGTCATCAGCCACACGCTGTCGAACTACCTCGACATGGCCGCCGGCACCGTGAAGGTCCCCCCGCTCGGGATCGACATGGCCACGCTCGCGCGCGTCACGCTGTCGGCGTGCGGCACCGCCTACTACGCCGGCCTCGTCGGCAAGTACTGGATCGAGCGCTACGGGCGCCTGCCGGTCGAGATCGACGTCGCCTCCGAGATGCGCTACCGCGAGCCGCCGCTGGGCAAGGGCGGGCTGTCGCTGTTCGTCTCGCAGTCGGGCGAGACCGCCGACACGCTTGCCACGCTGCGCTATGCCAAGGCCGAGGGCCAGCGCATCGCGTCCATCGTCAACGTGCGCACCTCCTCGATCGCCCGCGAGTCCGATGTCGCGCTGCCGACGCTCGCCGGGCCCGAGATCGGCGTTGCCTCGACCAAGGCCTTCACCTGCCAGCTTGCGGTGCTCGCCTGCCTCGCGCTCGCGCTCGGCCGCGAGCGCGGCGTGCTCGACAAGGAGCAGGAGCGCGCGCTCGTCAAGGCGCTCGTCGAGGTGCCGCGCCACATCTCCACCGTGCTGCGCAACGAGCAGCAGTACGAGGCGATCGCTCACATTCTCTCGAAGGCGCGCGACGTGCTCTACCTCGGCCGCGGGACGAGCTACCCGCTCGCGCTCGAGGGCGCGCTCAAATTGAAGGAGATCTCCTACCTGCATGCCGAGGGCTATGCCGCGGGCGAGCTCAAGCATGGGCCCATCGCGCTCATCGACGAGAACGTGCCCGTCATCGTCGTCGCCCCGCAGGACGAGCTGTTCGAGAAGACGGTCTCCAACATGCAGGAGGTCGCCACGCGCGGCGGCCAGATCATCCTCATCTCGGACGCTTCCCCCGAGCAGGTCGGCTGCAAGGTCGCCGCCCACATCGCGATGCCGACGGCGTCCACCTTCACCAACCCGCTGATCTATGCCGTTCCGGTGCAGCTCCTCGCCTATCACACGGCCGTCATCATGGGCACCGACGTCGATCAGCCCCGTAATCTCGCCAAATCGGTCACGGTGGAATAGCCGGGAAAACCCGACTTAAGCGCCGGCCGCGGATTTGCCTCGATCGGCCGCTTAACATAGGCTTGGTCTGCGGCTGGGGGCCGTGGCCGCAACCGGCATTTGGGTAGGGGACGTATGGGGCAGTTTGCGCGCATCCTGGTGGCACTCGCGATATTCGCGGCGGGTACGCTTCCGCTTGCCGCCTTCGATGGCCCCACGCAGACCACCGCGCCCAAGAAGAAGGCCGGCGCCGCCGACAAGCCCGGCGCTGCCGCGGCCGATCAAGGCAACAGCGCCCAGGACGATACCCAGAGAATCGCGGAGCTGGCGCAGCGCACCCTCGATGCCGGCATCAAGGCCTTCCAGGCCGGCAAGTCCGACGAGGCGATCAAGGGGTTCGACGCGGCGCTGCACGGCGGCCTCAAGGGCCAGCAAATTGCGCGCGCGCTCTACTATCGCGGTCTCGCCAACCGCAAGCTCGGCAAGCCCGGGCTCGCGATCTCAGATCTCACCAGCGCGCTGTGGCTCAAGGATGGCCTCGTCGGCCCCGAGCGCGACGCCGCTTTGAAAAGCCGCGCCGCCGCCTACGAGGAGGCCGGCATCAGCAACGTACCCGACGTGCCGCAGTCGTCGTTCTCGGCCGACACCTCGAGTACGACGGGCTGGCAGACGGCCACGAACGGCAAGCCGACTGCGTCGGCTCCACCGGCCGCACCCCCAGCTTCTGCCGCCGTCGCGCCCGTTCGGCCGGCCGCCGCGAGCGCGCCCGTCAAGACCGCCACCGTCCCCGGCTATTTGTCCTCCATCGCCGGCCACGACGCCGGCGTTCCCGCTCCCGCGGCCGAGGCGCCCGCACCGCAAGCGGCACGCACGCCCGGCTCCTCGCTCGCCGCGACGTCGTCGAGCCAGGCCGGTCCGCAGCCGTCGTCCGGCGGCATCGGCGGCTTCTTCAGCAGCATCGGCAGCGTGTTCGGCATCGGCTCGTCGAGCAGCACGCCCAACGCCAACGACGGCGCCGTGACGACGTCCTCGATCGCTCCGCCGCCGCCGCAGCCGGCCGTCGCGCCCGTGCCGCAGACGTCGAGCTGGAGCCAGACGACGCAGGTGACCGTGACGGCGAGCACCGATCCCGGCTCCGCCTTCGTCACCAGGGTCTCGAACGCCCGCCCCGAGAAGGTCGTCGCCCCGCGCGGGCCCGCGGGCAAATTCCGCCTGCAGGTCGCCGCCGTGCGCTCGCGCAGCGAGGCCGACGCGCTTGCCGCGAGCCTCGTCGAGAAGCATGGCGGCGAGCTCGGCGAGCGCCAGCCCGAGATTTCCGAGGCCGTGCTCGGCAACATGGGCACATTCTACCGCGTGCGCGTCGGGCCCTACGCCAGCGCCAAGGAGCCGCAGCAGCTCTGCAGCGGGTTGCGCTCGAGCGGCTTCGACTGCCTGGTTGTGACACAGTAGCGCTGGCCTCTTTTCCCGCCTCCTTCGGCCACCCCGACAGCTCGTCTCTTCTTATCGGCGCCGAACCGTGGGATGATCGCCCACCGGCGGACCGCTTGCACAGCGCCCGGCCGCCCAGGCCCGCACCTGTGGATCGCCGCATGAACGATCAAGACCGCAACGAGGGCAGGCCGAGCAGTCCGTCCTGGCAGCTGCGGGTCGGCCTGCAGCGGCTCGCGAAGGAGGGCAGCCCGCCCGGTTGGCACCTCGGCGCGCGGCTGCGCAACTACTTTCTCACCGGCCTCGTCATCGTCGGGCCCGTGACCATCACGCTCTACTTCGCGTGGTGGTTCATCAACGTGACCGACGCCTGGATCAAGCCGTTCCTGCCCAAGGCCTACCTGCCCGACACCTATCTCCCGTTCGCCGTGCCGGGCTTCGGCCTCATCGTCGGCATCGTAGCGCTGACGCTGATCGGGGCGCTCGCCGCCAACCTGCTCGGGCGCACGCTCATCTCGTTCGGCGAGCAGATGGTCGGCGGCATGCCCATCGTGCGCAACGTCTATCGCGCGCTGAAGCAGATCTTCGAATCCGTCATCAGCGCCACCGGGCCCGGCCAGGGCATCCAGAAGGTCGGGCTCATCGAGTTTCCCTCCAAGGGGCTGTGGTCGATCGTGTTCGTGACCGGTGACACGACGGGCGAGGTTGGCGCCGTAAAGCCGGGCGGGGAGAGCGACCTCCTCAGCGTATTCATGCCGACCGGCATCGTGCCGCCGACGGGGTTCGTGTGCTTCCTGCCGCGGCGCAACGTTATCTTTCTCGACATGAGCATCGAGGACGCGGCGAAGGTCGTCATCTCGGGGGGCATGGTGACGCCGGAGAGCCAGGCCAAGCTCAAGGAGCTCGCCGAGCAGGCGCGCGCGCGCACCGGCAAGACGCGGCCGCCCACGATCACGTCGAGCTAGCTATCAGACCCTCCGGGTCTGACACCGCCGGCATGGCATTTGCGGAGAGTGGCGTGGGTCCCGCTCTTCAGCGGGATGACGGTAGAGTTGAGGCACCCGCTGAACGCAACCTCTGACGTCATTCCCGCGGAGGCGGGAACCCAGGACACCTGGACGGTTGCGCGCGTTGCGAGTGCTGCTGCATCCGACCCTCCGGGAAACATGTCTGGGTCCCCGCCGTCATGGCGTAGCCATGCTGCGCATGGACGCGGGGACGACGTTTTTGTTTGGGCAGTTGGCGCAGCTCAAGCAGCGTAGAAGAGGCGCACGGCCTCGTCGCACTCGAAGATGTAGAGCAGCGTGCGCAGCGCTTGGCCGCGCGCGCTGGCGAGCAGCGGATCGCTCGCCAGCACCAGGCCCGCGTCGTCGCGCGCGGCCGTCAGCAGCGCCTCGAAGTTCGGCACCTCCGCGATGCGGAAGCCCTCCTCGCCGCTCTGGCGCGCACCGAGCATTTCGCCGCCGCCGCGCAATTCGAGGTCCTTCTCGGCGATGAGGAAACCGTCCTCGGTGTGCTCCATCATCTCCAAGCGCTGGCGCGCGGTCTCGCCGAGCGGCGCCTTGTACAGCAGCATGCAGAAGCTCTCGCGGGTGCCGCGGCCGACGCGTCCGCGCAGCTGATGCAACTGGGCGAGCCCGAAGCGCTCGGCGTGCTCGATCACCATGATGTTGGCGTTGGGCACGTTGACCCCGACCTCGATCACGGTGGTCGCGACGAGAATCTGCAGCCGCCCCTCGGAAAAATTCTCCATGGCGGCATCCTTGGCCTTGTCCGCCATGCCCCCGTGCAGCAGCCCGACGTTCTGCGCACCGAACACCTGCGCAAGGTGCGCGTGTCGCTCCTCCGCCGCCGCGAGGTCCGACTTATCCGAGCTCTCGATCAGCGGGCACACCCAGTAGATCTGTGCGCCATCCTTGAGCTGCACGCGCAAACGGTCGATCAGCTTTTCCATGGAATCGACAGGAACAGCCTTGGTGACGACCGGCTTGCGACCGGGCGGCTTCTCCCTGAGCCGCGATACGTCGAGGTCGCCGTAGTGCGTCATCAAAAGCGTGCGCGGGATCGGCGTCGCCGTCATCACCAGCACGTCGGTGCCCGTGCCGTTGCCCTTCGACTGCAGCGACAGCCGCTGATGCACGCCGAAGCGGTGCTGCTCGTCGATGACGGCGAAGGCGAGGTCGCGGAAAACCACGTCGGATTGAAACAGCGCGTGCGTGCCGATGAGGATGTCGATCTCGCCCGCGGCCAGGCGGTCGAGCAGGTCTTTGCGCGAGCGGCCCTTCTCGCGCCCGGTGAGCAGCGCGATGCGCAGGCCGGCCTTCTCGGCGAGCGGCGCGATCGTATCCAGGTGCTGGCGCGCGAGCACCTCGGTCGGTGCCATCAGCGCGGCCTGGGCGCCGGCCTCCACGGCGACCGCCATGGCGAGCAGCGCGACCACCGTCTTGCCGGAGCCGACGTCGCCCTGCAAGAGCCGCAGCATGCGGCGCGGCGCGGCCATGTCGGCCTCGATCTCGCGCATGGCCTCGCGCTGGGAACGCGTCAGCGAGAAGGGGAGCGCGTCGGCAATGGCCGCGCGGATGTGGCCGTCGCCCTTGACGCTGCGGCCGGGGCGCGCCTTGAAGCTCTGGCGCACGAGGCCGAGCGCGAGCTGGCCCGCGAGCAGCTCGTCGTAGGCGAGCCGCTGCCAGGGCAGCGCGCCGGGCGACGCGTCGCTGGCGTCGAGTGGCCGGTGCAGGCGCTGCAGCGCCTCCACGAAGCCCGGCCAGCCGCGCGCTTTCAGCCACGCCGCGTCCTGCCATTCCGGCACCGCGCGTAAGCGCTCGAGCGCCTGGCGCGAGGCCTTCTGCACGATTTTGCCGGAGAGGCCCGCCGTGAGCGGATAGACCGGCTCGAGCAGCGGCAGCTCGTCGCGCTGGGCCGGCGCCACGATGTAGTCGGGATGCGACATCTGCAGCGTCTCGCCGTAGCGCTCGACGCGCCCCGACACGTAGCGCTCCTCGCCCACCGGGAGCTGGCGCTCGATGAACTTGCGCTCGGCGTGGAAGAAGATGAGATCGAGGCGGCCGCTGTCGTCCTCGGTCTGCACCTTGTAGGGCGCTCTGGTGTTGCCGCGCGGGGGCGGCTTGTGCTTCAGCACGCGTACTTTCAGCGTGGCGATGCTGCCCGGCACGGCTTCCGCCACCTTGGGCTCGGCGCGGCGATCGATCACCCCGTTGGGCAGGTGCCACAGGAGATCGAGCACGCGCGGCTCGGTGACGCCGGGCGGCAGCGGCAGGCATTTGCGCAAAAGCACGATCAGCCGCGGGCCGATGCCGGTCAACGCCTGCAGCGACGCGAAGAGGGGCGTGAGCTCGTTTGGCCGCATGGGGCTGTTCTGCACATCCAAGAAGCGACGGCTGCCATGCCGATGGGCAGGTCCGCAGCGCGCCGCGCCTGCCCGCGCCGGCACCCTTTGCGCGGGGCGCAACGGGCGCTATATCAACGGCCCGACTACGCGTGAGGGTGGCGGGCGCGCCGCGTGGCGTCAAGCCTTGTGCCCCCGGTTATCCAACAGAGCCCCGTTCGCCCCAGATCGTTCCCAGATCGTCGCAGGATCGTCGCCCATGACCGATGACATCGAGATACGCCGCCGCCGCGCGGCTTATCGTGCGTGTCATCGCGGCACCAAGGAGATGGATTTGGTGCTCGGACGTTTTGCGCACGCGCGGCTTCCCGCCATGACGGCGGAGGAGCTTGACGATTTCGAGCGGCTGCTCGCGCTTCCCGATCCGCTGCTGACGCAGTGGTTCCAAGCGGGAGAGGGGCCGGAGGAGGCCGCGTTCGCGGCGCTGATCGGCGCCCTGCGCACGTATCACGGACTGGCGGCCACGTGAGATGGAGCGCGAGCGAGACAATGAGCGATTACCCCCTCACCCGGCTGTCGCGCTGACGCGCGTCCAGCCGACCTCTCCCCCTGGGAGAGGTAAGTGGAGCGAGGCGGCTCAGCCGCAATCCACCTCTCCCAGGGGGAGAGGTCGGGCCGGCATGCACGGCATGGCGGACCGGGTGAGGGGATGAAAGCTGGAAGTTAGAGGCAAGGCCGAAGCGAACTGCAGAGCACGATGAAGCCTGGCGACACAGAGAGCAAAGCGCGCGGCGAGCGCACGATCACCGGCGTCCCGGAAGGGCTCGACGCGCTGGTGCTCGCGCAGCTCGTCGCGGAGGCCGGCAGCCAAGCCGCGCCCGGCACGCTGCTGCACGTCGCCCGCGACGACCGCCGTGTCGACGCGCTCGAGCGCGCGCTCGCGTTCTTCGCCCCGCAGCTGCGCGTCGTCTCGTTTCCGGCCTGGGACACGGTGCCCTACGACCGCGTCGGCCCCAATGCCGACATCGTGGCCAAGCGCATCGCGGCGCTCGCGCGCCTGGGCCTGGCGGCGCGCAAGCACCCCACCGTCGTGCTGACCACCGTCAACGCGGTGCTGCAGCGGGTGCCGCCGCGCGCGTTCCTGAAGCGCGCCATCAAGCCGATCGCGCCGGGCCAGCGCATCGACATGGGCCACCTGACGCAGCGGCTCGCGCTCATGGGCTACCAGCGCAGCGGCACCGTCATGGAGCCGGGCGAGTTCGCCGTGCGCGGCGGCATCCTCGATCTCTTCCCGCCCGGCCGCTCGACGCCTGTCCGTCTCGACTTCTTCGGCGACACGCTGGAGACGATCAAGGCCTTCGAGGTGCAGACGCAGAGAACGACCAAGCCGCTGCAGAAGCTCGCGCTGCTGCCGGTGAGCGAGGTCGCGTTCGGCGAGGAGGGCGAGAAGCTGTTCCGCAGCCGCTACGTCGAGCTGTTCGGCGGCGCCACCGGCGATGATCCGCTCTACGAGGCCGTCAGCGCCGGCCGGCGCTATCCGGGCCAGGAGCACTGGCTGCCGCTGTTCCACGATCATATGGAGACGCTGCTCGACTACCTGCCGGGCGTGCCGGTGAGCTTCGACCAGATGGCCGAGGAAGCCGTCAAGCAGCGCTTCGAGCAGATCTCGGAGCACTACGACGCGCGGCTGGAATCGCTGGAGCAGCAGGCCTTCGGCGCGCCGCCCTACAAGCCGGTCCCGCCGCAGCCCATGTTCCTCGACGAGAAATCGTGGGCCGCCGCGCTCAAGGAGCATGACCTCAACCACCTCACGCCGTTCGAGGAGGCCGCGGGCGCGCACGTGCGCTCCTGGCGCGGGCGCGCCGGGCGCAGCTTCGCCGCCGAGCGCCAGCAGGGCGACGTGAACGTGTTTGACGCCGTCGTCGGGCACGTGCGGCGCCTGCACGCCGAGAGCCGCCGCGTCGTCATCGCCGCGTGGACGCCGGGTGCGCGCGAGCGGCTGTCGGCGCTGCTTTCCGATCACGGGCTCGGCGAGCTGGCAAAGGTGGAGAGCTACGCCGAGGCGCTGGCGCTGCCGGGCTCGGCCACCGCGCTCGCGGTGCTCGGCCTCGAGCAGGGCTTCGAGACGCCGGAGCTCGCCGTCATCGGCGAGCAGGACATCCTCGGCGACCGCCTCGTGCGCCCGCGCCGCAAGCGCTCGGCCGTCGACGTCCTGACCGAGGCGACGAGCCTGTCGATCGGCGACCTCGTCGTGCACGCCGACCACGGCATTGGCCGCTTCGCCGGCCTCAAGACCATCACCGTGCTCGGCGCCGCGCACGATTGCCTCGAGATCGAATACGCCGGCGGCGACAAGCTGTTCCTCCCCGTCGAGAACATCGAGCTTCTATCGCGCTACGGCGCCGACGAGGCGGGAGCCCAGCTCGACCGCCTCGGCGGCGTCGCCTGGCAGTCGCGCAAGGCCCGCCTCAAGAAGCGGCTGCGCGAGATCGCCACCGAGCTGATCAAGATCGCGGCGCTGCGCCAGCTCAAGGAGGCCCCGCCCATCGGCGCGCCGGAAGGCTCCTATGACGAGTTCGTCGCGCGCTTCCCCTACGAGGAGACCGAGGACCAGGACGCCAGCATCGAGGCGGTGCTGACCGATCTCGGCTCCGGCCGCCCCATGGACCGTCTCGTCTGCGGCGACGTCGGCTTCGGCAAGACCGAGGTCGCCCTGCGCGCCGCCTTCATCGCCGCCATGAACGGCTTCCAGGTGGCGGTGGTGGCGCCGACGACGCTGCTCGCGCGCCAGCACTTCAAGACCTTCTGCGACCGCTTCAAGGGGCTGCCGATCCGCATCGCGCAGGCCTCCCGCCTCGTCGGCGCCAAGGAGCTGGCGAGCGTGAAGGAGGGTTTGAAGACCGGGACCATCGACGTCGTCATCGGCACGCACGCCCTGCTCGGCAAGTCGATCACCTTCGCGCGCCTCGGCCTGCTCGTCATCGACGAGGAGCAGCACTTCGGCGTCACCCACAAGGAGCGCTTGAAGCGGCTGAAGGAGGACGTGCATGTCCTCACGCTGTCGGCGACGCCGATCCCGCGCACGCTGCAGCTCGCCTTGTCGGGCGTGCGCGAGCTGTCGCTGATCACCACGCCGCCGGTCGACCGCCTCGCGGTGCGTACCTACATCTCGCCGTTCGATCCGGTGATCGTGCGCGACGCCTTGCGCCGCGAGCGCTACCGCGGCGGCCAGACCTTCTACGTGGTCCCGCGCGTTGCCGACATCCCCGAGGTGGCCGAGTTCCTGCGCTCATCCGTGCCGGAGCTCACCTTCGCCACCGCCAGCGGGCAAATGGCGTCGGGCGAGCTCGAGGACGTCATGAGCGCCTTCTACGACGGCAAGTATGACATCCTGCTGTCGACCGCGATCGTGGAATCCGGCCTCGATCTGCCCAACGCCAACACGCTGATCGTGCACCGCGCCGACATGTTCGGGCTGGCCCAGCTCTACCAGCTGCGCGGGCGCGTCGGCCGCGCCAAGGCCCGCGCGTACGCCTATTTCACCATCCCGGTCGGCAAGGCGCTCACCGAGGCCGCCGATAAGCGCCTGAAAGTCCTGCAGTCGCTCGACACGCTCGGCGCCGGCTTCTCGCTCGCCTCCCACGACCTCGACATCCGTGGCGCCGGCAACCTTCTGGGCGAGGAGCAGTCGGGCCACATCCGCGAGGTGGGCTTCGAGCTCTACCAGTCGATGCTGGAGGAGGCGGTCGCGGCCATGAAGGGCGGCGACATCGACGGCGCCGCGGCCGACCAGTGGAGCCCGACCATCTCGCTCGGCACCGCGGTGCTGATCCCGGAGACCTACGTCGCCGACCTGCAGCTCCGCCTCGGGCTCTACCGGCGTCTGTCGACGCTGGAGACGCGGCCCGAGATCGACGCCTTCGCCGCCGAGCTCGTCGACCGCTTCGGGGAATTGCCCGAGGAGGTCGGCCACCTGCTCGACGTGATGGAGATCAAGGGGCTGTGCCGGCAGGCGGGCATCGCGCAGGTCGACGCCGGTCCGAAGGGCGCGGTCATCGGCTTCCACAAGAGCCAGTTCGCCAACCCGGAGGGGCTCGTCGCACTCGTGCAGTCTTCGCGCGGGCGCGTCAAGGTGCAGCCCGATCAGCGGCTCGTGTTCAAGGGCGACTGGGACCTGCCGGCCGAGCGCCTCAAAGGCGTGCGCGCGCTCATCACCGAGCTCGTCGCCATCGCGGTCAAGGCCAAGAAGGCGGCGTGAGCGAACTCGTTAGAACGAGTGCACCCTGAAGCTGGCGTGGGTCCCGCTCTTCAGCGGGATGACGTTAGGAATTAGCGTATCGCGATTGCCTGACCACCAACGTCATCCCGACGTCATGGCGAAGCCATGCTCCGCATGGACGGTCGGGACCCACGCAACTCACCGCTTAGGATCGGATGAAGGAGCGATGCGCGACCTGAGCCTCACGTCGTCTTGCGGCGGTAGAAGGCGCGCGAAGGCGTCGGGCGCCCCGTGCGCGCCGCGGGCTCGACCGGTTCCAGCTGCTGGATCGCCTGCCAGAAGATCACCGGGAAGATCACGATCAGGAACAGCCCGATGCCCATCAGGTCCTTCATGTCGGTGCGGAAGCCGCGGTAGAGCACGAGTAGCCCTGAGCCGATGCCGGCCGCGGTCAGGAGCGTGATCAGGATCGCCTGCAGGTGGTGATGGACGACGTACCACAGGCCGACGCCCGCGAGCGCCGCCGTCAGGCCCATGGCGGTGAGCACCGCCGGGTGCACGCCGAGATAGAGGATTGTCTGGTCCAGCATGTCCCGCCTCCTGAAGCCCGAGCCGCATCTCACCGAGGCTCGCCGGTCGCCCCCCGGCACGCCACGCGGCTCTCAAGGCGCAGATACCACCCTAATTCGCCGCGTTTGCAAAGGATGGCGCGCGGGTTTCCCACGGCCGGCCTTGAGCATTACCGCGCCTCAGCCTGTGGAAAAGTCCTCCGGCAGCTTCAGGCCTGCGCGCATGAGCTCGGCCGTCAGGAGGAGCGCCTGCTCTTGCGCTTCGCATCAATTCGGTCGATCAGCTCGTCAATAATCGGGCTTGTAGAAAAAGGGATGAACCGTAGGGGCGCGCAAAACGTCACTGTAGGCCCGAAGGTGCTTGGCCGTCGTAGCGAAAGCGTCACTCGCGGGGGAGCCGTCAGCACCGAGTAACTCACGTTTTTGATGTCTGACAGTGCAATCCGGTCTTGCGCTGTTCCGTTGCGTACGACCAATGCGTCGCCATCATCCCACACTTCGTCGACGAGATCGAAGACGAGCTTCCACATCACGAAGTAGCCAAACCCGGCCATGATGGCGGGAATGATGAAAACCTGCAGCGGCGGGAATTGTCCGGACCCCGACCCCGCGAGCAGCGGCGCCACCGTCACGAGCAGCAGAATTCCGAAGAATATTATCGGAAAGATCCGCTTGTAATAGAACGTCGCCTTCGAAGAAACGCGCTGCACGACACCCCCTGTGATGATGCTCTCGAATGTTACATGCCTTTGAGCCCATCACGGAAGGCAATCGCTTCAAGCTCGACGCGGACGGCATCCATGACGGGAACCACCGGCCGCGCTTCAAATACAAACGCTGGCAACATCGAGCAGAACTTGTGAACCGCCAACGGGTCGTCGCAGTCCAGCAGCATGTACCCACCCCAGTCACCGACGCGTATGACGAACAACTCGATCTTGAAATTGGGGGGCGCCTGCCATTGCGTGAAGACCTCCAGAATCCGCTTCTGGGCGTTCTCGTAGGCGGTCGCCGAGCCTTGCGGACGCTCGGTCCAAGTGAGCATGTACTTCATCGGTTTCCTCGTCCATTTGTGCAGGAATAAGACCCTGCACACGATCGGGATTTCCTTACAAGTCGCCTCTAGGGCGTGCCTGCGCTCGCGTCCACAGCGGATGGGCTAGGGCGGCTTCAGCGCGGAGCGCATGAGCTTGCCGTTGGCCGTGCGCGGCAGCGCCGGCACGAACACGATCGCGCGCGGGCGCTTGTAGGCGGCGAGCCGCTCCGCCGCGAAGCGCTCGATCTCCGCGGCGTCGGCCTTGGCGCCGACCTTCGCCACCACGAAGGCGCCGATGACGCTCACGTCTGAGCGCACGCGCACCTGCGCGCACGCGACCTCGGCGATGTCGGGATGCTCAGCCAGCGCCGCCTCCACCTCCAGCGGCGACACGCGGTAGCCCTGCGCCTTCATGAGGTCGTTGGCGCGCCCGCGGTGATACACGTAGCCATCGCCGTCCATCGCCGCGAGGTCGCCGCCGATGAACCACTCGCCGCGATAGACGAGCGCCTCCTCCTGCGGCCGCTGCCAATAGCCGAGCATGAGGCCCGGATCGGAGCGGTGCACCGCGAGCAGCCCATCGCTCCCCGCCGGCAACGGCTCCTCGCCGCCCTCGAGCGGCAGCACGGCGACGCGGCGGCCGGGCTGCGGCTTGCCGACGGCGCCCGTCTTGCGCGGCACATCGGGGCCCGAGGACACGTAGGTCGAGATCTCGCTCATGCCGAGCGCCTCGTAGAGCGCTCGGCCGGTGCGCGCCTCCCATTCCTCGAACAGCCCCGGGGGCGGTGCCTCGCCGGCCATCAGCCCGTGGCGGAGCGCGCCGAGCGTGTCGCGCGTGGGCGCGCCGTATTTCAGCATTTGGCGGTAGACGCCGGGCACCGCGGCAAACAGCGTCGCCCCGCTCTGCGCGATGAGCCGCGGCCATAGCCCAGCGTCCTTCTCGCCCGTATAGATGATGGCGGTGGCGCCGTTGGCCCATGGATCGGTGAGGCCGGTGCCGAGCGTGAAGGTCCAGTTGAAGGCGCCCGCGTGCAGCATGCGGTCGCTCGCGCCGATGCCGTACCAGCCGCGATACATGGGGCGCCGCCCGAACGCCGAGCGCTGCGCGTGCAGCACGCCTTTGGGCTGCGCGGTCGTCCCCGAGGTGTAGACGAGGAACGCCGCATCGTCGGCAGCGGTATCGGCGTAGGCCACGCGTGGCGCGCGCGCGATCATGCGCGCGATCTCCTCCGCCTCGAATACGCGCACACCCGCCGGCACCGCCCCGATGCCGAGCGCGCCGCCGACCGCGATGGCTTCGGCGCCGCTGTCCTCCAGCAGGAAGCGCACTTCGTGCTCGGTGAGCTGCGCCGACGTCGGCAGCGGCACGAAGCCCCCGGCGATGGCGCCGAAGAACAAAAGCGCGTAGGCGCTGGTGTTGTCGAGGCGGATGAGGATGCGCGCCCCGGGCGCCAGCCCCGCCGCACGCAGGCCCCCGGCGATGCGCAGCACCGCGTCCTCGATCTGCGGATAAGTCCACACCTCGGCGGGCCGCTCGGCCTTCGCATCGGCGACGACGATCAGCGCCGGAGCGCTGGCGCGCGTCGCCGCCGCCCGGCCAATGGCATAGGCGGCCATGTTGAACTTTGCCGCGACGTATTCCCCTCCCCCTGGCGGGGAGGGGTTAGGGGTGGGGGGAGAGAAACGTTTCAATCGTGTCTCCTATCCTTTCACCCCACCCGGCATCTCGCGTCATGGCGCAGCCCTGCTCCACTGGACCGTCGCATGGACGCTCGATGCCACCCTCCCCGTCGAGGGGAGGGTGATCCGGGCATTGGCGCTTGTCGATCAATCCGGAAAGCCGAGTTGACGCAAGCGGTCATCGGCCCTCTGCCGACCACCAGGTGTCGACACTATAGCCGAACAGCGGTGTCGTTTCCGGATGCTGCAAGCGCGTCCAGTACGCCACCCACTGCTTGGGCGTGTAGAACAGCGGGATGACGTAGTCGCCCGACAGGAGCACGCGGTCGAGCGCGCGCACCGAGGAGACGAAGGTGTCCTCCGTCGCCGCCGAGAGCATGGCCCCAATCATAGCGTCGGCGGCCGGGTTCTGCACGCCCGCGAAATTGTAGGTGCCGGGCGTGGCCGCGGCCGTGCTCGACCAGCGGAACAGCTGCTCGTTGCCGGGCGATAGCGACGAGGGCCAGGTGTTCTGCATCATGTCGTAGTCGTAGTTGGTCAGCCGCGCCTGGTACTGCGCGCTGTCGACGACGCGCAGCTTCACCTCGATGCCGAGCCGCTCCACGTCGCGGGCAAAGCTCAAGAGCAGCGCCTCCTGCGAGGTGGAGGCGCCGAGGATCTCGAAGGCGAGCTGCTTGCCGTCGGGCCCGACGAGCTTGCCGTCCTTGAGCGTGTAGCCCGCCTCGGTGAGCAGGCGGAAGGCCTGCGACTGGTTCTGCCGGTTGCGGCCGCTGCCGTCGGTGGAGGGAAAGCGGTAGGTGCCGTCCATGATCGCGGGCTTCACCGCGCCGGGGAAGGGCGACAGCAGCTCGCGCTCGCGTTGATCCGCGGGGCGGCCGTCGGAAGCCAGGATCGAGCGCTCGAAATAGCTCTGCGTGCGGCTGTAGAGGCCGGCGTAGAGCGTGCGGTTGATCCATTCGAAGTCGAACAGATAGATCAGGGCTTCGCGCACGCGGGCGTCCGCGAACACCGTCCGCCGCGTGTTGAACACCAGCGCGGTCATGCCGGCCGGCAGCCCGATGTCGAAGTCGCGCTTGACCACGCGCCCGTCCCTCACGGCAGGGAAATCGTAGCCGTTGGCCCAGCGGCGCGGATCGTCCTCGGGCCAGAAGTCCACCTGGCCGGTCTTGAAGGCTTCGAACATCACCGAGCCCTCGCGGAAATAGTCGAAGCGGATCTGATCGAAGTTGAAGCGTCCGCAGTTCACGGGCAGGTCCTTGCCCCAGTAGTCGGGATCGCGCTCGAAGGTGATGGAGCGGCCGGGATCGATCTTGCCGACGCGGTAGGGGCCCGAGCCGATGGGCGCGTCGAGCGATGTGTTGTCGTAGGTCTCGGGGTTGATCAGGTGCTTGGGCAGCACCGGCAGGAGCCCGAGGATGAGCGGGATCTCGCGATCGCCCGCGCTCTCGAAGGTGAAGCGCACGTCGCGATCCGACAGCCGCTCCGCCTTCGCGACCTTGGCGAAATAGGTGCGGTGGTTGGGGCGGCCCTTCTCCTTCAGGAGCTGAAACGAGAACAGCACGTCGTCGGCGGTGATCGGCACGCCGTCGGAGAAGCGCGCTTTCGGATTGAGGTGGAAGGTGATGGAGCTGCGGTCGTCCGGCACCTCGACCGTCTCGGCGATGAGGCCGTAGAGCGTGAACGGCTCGTCGAGGCCGCGCGCCATCAAGCTCTCGATCACGAAGTCGCGGATGCCGTTGGCCGCTACGCCGCGCACGATCAGCGGGTTGAGGCTGTCGAAGGAGCCGAACGCGCTGAGCGTCAGGCGGCCGCCCTTGGGCGCATCCGCATTGACGTAGGAGAAGTGCGCAAAATCCGCGGGCTGCTTGGGCGCGCCGCAGAGCGCGATGCCGTGCGCCGGCTCGGCCTGCGCGGCGCCGGCCGCGATCAAGAGCGAGGCGACGGCGGCGGCAGCCAAGCGCAGCATGTGGGCTCCGGGAATTTCTGGCATCCGGCGCTCAAAGGCGGCGGCCGGTGTAAAACCGGTCGTGTTTATCACATGTTAGCGGCGGCCGGGCGCGGGCCATGCGGCAAGCGCCGGCGCGCGGCGCGTTGCGCCTTTGCCACGATGCTTCAGGCCGTTTTTTGCGATTGGCGAAAGCGGAATCTACCGGCCACGGGATTGCCGCAATCCCAGCCTTACTGCCCCCTCGACGGGCGCCCACGAGGCGTATTGACCGGTGCGCCAACGAGCGCGCCAAGCGGTGGGGCTGAGCCGGTGGTCCGGCTCTCGGAGAGAGGTTTATGCATTCCATGACACACGCAGTTTCGCGGCTCCAGCGCGTTGCAGCGCTTTGCGCCGCGGCAGGGTTCGCACTCGTGATTGCCGGCGCGCCGGTATCGGCGCAGGACACCAAGGCCGCGGCCCCGGCCGCTCCGGCCGCCGCTCCCGGCGCCGCCGCTCCGGCCGCCAAGGACGCCAAGAAGTCGACGCAGTGGGTCAAGCTCTGCGACAAGATCACGATCGGCCCCAAGAAGGATCCGGCCGCGGCCAAGGACGCCACGGCCGCTCCGCCCGCCAAGGACGCCAAGGTGCCCGCGGGTGAAGAGAAGGAGCTCTGCTCGACCATGTTCGAGGCGATCGAGAGCAACACCGGCCAGCTCATCGTCTCCGTCGGACTGCAGGAGATCGAGGGCGCGCCCAAGCAGGTGCTCGCCGTCATGGTGCCGCTCGGCGTGGTCATTCCCGGCGGCGTGAAGCTCGCCGTCTACAACGCCGACCA
>Ga0209415_10001685_pt1 | contig 42024 bp, 35 predicted proteins | sample PeaSoiSIISIP2007_FD_187696 | JGI IMG/M metagenome (GOLD analysis project Ga0209415, IMG submission 187696) | Peat soil microbial communities from Weissenstadt, Germany - SII-SIP-2007 (SPAdes) (version 2) | ecosystem: Environmental > Terrestrial > Soil > Wetlands > Peat | place: Germany...
GCCGAATCAAATTCCTGGAAAGCGCTCTACGGGATGAAGCGGGCCGAGGCGACGCTGCTGTATACCATGGGGCGTGACCTCGCGGGTGTGTATATAAATAAATAAGGCCAATCAGGTACTTTTATCGCTTTAAACGTTTTCAACAACGCGAGAGATTCAGGCACGAGGAGAAAGCATGGCGGAACAAGCACAGGCCGGGAACAGTCAGAAAAAGAAAAAAGCATTCATCATCGTCGGTATGGTCGTGGCCGTCGGGCTCATTGCCGGCTGGTTCTACAACAGCTACGGGAAAACACATATTTCCACTGATGATGCTTTCATCGATGGAAATATCCACACCATCGCCGCTCGCATCAACGGCACGGTCAAGGCCGTCCTGGTCAACGACAACCAAGCGGTGAAAAAGGGCGACCTTCTCGTTGAAATCGACCCCGCGGACTACAAAGCCAGGCTGCGGGAATCCACGGCAGCCCTCGGTGTTGAGAAGGCAAAATTCGCCGAAGCGGAGACGAAGATCGCATCAGCCAGGGCGAACCTTGAGCTTGCACAGGCCAATCTGAAGCTCGCCGGGACGGAAAAAGGCCGGGCTGAGAAGCTCTTTGAGGAGCAGGTCATGCCCCGGGACCAGTATGACAGGGCGATGACGGGTTACGAGGTCGCGCTTGCCCAGGCAAAGGCCGCCGAAGAACAGCTGCGCCAGGCCGAGTCGGCGAAGGTCAGCCAGGCCTCGCTCATCAAGCAGAAGGAAGCGCAGGAGACCCTCGCAAACCTGAATTTCGACTACACAAAGGTTTACGCTTCCGTTGATGGCTACATCACGAAAAAATCTGTCCAGCTAGGGAACCAGATCCAGGAGGGCCAGCCGCTTATGGCAATTGTTTCACTCGATGACATCTGGGTCGTCGCGAATTACAAGGAAACGCAGATGGGAAACATCCGGCCTGGCCAGCAGGCTACATTTACCGTTGACTCCTATTCCGGCAAGGTCTTCAAAGGCAAGGTGGACAGCATCATGGCCGGCACCGGCGTCTCCTTCTCCCTCTTTCCCGCAGAGAACGCTACGGGCAATTACGTAAAGGTGGTCCAGCGGATTCCGGTTAAAATCTTGCTTGAAGAAGGCACGGACAAGGACCATCTCCTCAGGATAGGCATGTCCGTCGAACCGACTGTGATCGCCCGATGACCTTGCAGCAGAAAAACACAAGCCTGGGGCTCATCGCCTTCACGGTGATGCTCCCTACGCTGATCGAGATCATCGACACCTCGGTCGTGAACGTGTCGCTCGATCACATCAGGGGTTCGCTTTCCGCAGGGATCGACGAGTCCACCTGGACTATTACGGCCTATCTCGTGTCGAACGCCATTGTTATCCCCATGGCCGGGTGGCTTGCCCGGCTCATCGGCCGGAAGAACTATCAGATCGCCTCCATCGCCCTTTTTACCTTCAGTTCCTTCATGTGCGGCTCCGCGTGGAGCCTGCACAGCCTCGTGTTCTTCAGAGTCATGCAGGGCATCGGTGGGGGCGGTCTCGTGCCAATCAGCCAGTCCATTCTCCTCGAGTCCTTTCCCCGGGAGAAGCACGGCCAGGCCATGGCCATCTTCGGCCTCGGCGCCATGTTCGGCCCTATTGTGGGCCCGATGCTCGGCGGATGGATCACCGACAGCCTGTCCTGGCGCTGGATCTTCTATATCAACATTCCTATCGGTATTCTATCAATCATCATGAACATCATTGTGATCAAGGATCCGCCGTACATGCAGCGCCAGAAGATGAAGATCGACTACTGGGGCTTGCTTTTCCTCTCCGCGGGACTCGGCTCGCTTCAGTTTATGCTCGACAAGGGAGAGAGCGACGACTGGTTTTCTTCCACCACGATCCTCACCTTCGCCATTATCGCAGCAGTTTCCCTCACGCTGCTGGTGATCAATGAATATTATTCCGAGAATCCCATCGTAAACCTGAAATTGTTCAAGGACCGGACCTTTACAAGCGGCGCCACGGTCATGTTCTTTGTCTTTCTGAACCTCTTCGGAAGCATCGTACTGCTGCCGATCTTCCTCCAGTCGCTCATGGGATACACATCCATGTACGCAGGCCTTGTGCTCGGCCCTGGCGGCATCGCCACCTTGCTCGCGATGCCAGTCGCGGGCAAGCTCGTGAGCAAGGTCAATCCCAAGAAGATCCTGGCCGTGGGCATCACGATTTGCGCCTTCAGCACGTTCTTGATGTCACGGTTCAACCTTACGGCGGACTTCTGGACGTTCGTCTGGCCGCGCGTCATCCTCGGCCTGGGAATGGGTTTGACCTTCATCCCGCTTACCACCATGACCCTCTCCCACATTCCGCGGGAACACATGACCGAAGCAAGCTCCATCTACAACCTTCTTCGAAACATGGGGGGGGGCGTGGGCATTGCGTTCACGACCACCATGCTTGCCCGCCGCGCCCAGTTCCATCAAACCAGGCTTGTGGAACACTTATCGCCTTTCTCCCGGGCCTATAGTATATCCCACAGCAACATGGCATCATTCCTTGGTTCGAAAGGCATTCCCCCCTCCGGGGCCGACGGCCTGATATACCGTGAGCTGGTGCAGCAGTCCACGACCCTTGCCTTCAATGATGCCTTCCTCACCATCTGCATACTGATCCTCTGTGTGCTTCCACTTGTCTTTATCATGAAACGGGCAGCCCCGGCTGCGGGCGGGCCGCCAGTTGACGTGCATTAAGAAAAACTAAAATAATCTTTCCCTGTTGAAAAGCTTGCCCACCCCTGACGGCATGACATGCAAAAAGCCCATCAAATCAACTGATGGGCTTTTTGCAATCGCTGCTCCGGGGCGGCATCAGCTCTTCATTAGAGCAGCCTTCTTCCTGCTGGTCTTGATATCCGTTGCCGGCAAATTGAAATAGCCGATCACGAGGCTCGGAAACTCCTCTTTTAATATCCCGACAAGATTCCTGACCCCGACTGCCCTGCCTTTCGGTCTTTGAACAGCATGCAGATAGAGTGACGGATCGAGCGACAAATTCCTCATCTGCACCTGGTCGATTCCGGTATCGGCAATAAGCGTCTTGATTTTCTCCACTTCCTCCTCACGGTCAGTATATCCCGGGAATATCAGATAATTGATGCTCGTGAAAAGGCCGATCTTCTTCGCCGTTTTGACTGAATCCATCACGTCTTCGAAAGTATACCCCTTAGGCCGGTAGTATTCATGGTAGCGCTCCCGATCAGCGGAATTCATGCTGATCCTGATGCTGTCAAGGCCTGCGTCGTGCATGGCTTTGATCCTGTCCGGAGAGAATCCATTGGTATTCAGATTTACCACGCCCCGCGGAGTGGCCTCGCGCATGAGTTTCACCGCTTTCACGAGCGTCTTTGCCTGAATAAGCGGCTCGCCTTCACAACCCTGGCCGAAGCTCACGATGGCGTCCTCCGCCTTCTTGAGATGGGGTATCGCGGCCTCGGCGATCTCTTCAGGCGTAGGAACAAATTGAATACGGTCCTGGGACGAGGGGCACTCGCCTTCCTGGAGCGACAGGCATCCGATGCAACGCGCATTGCAGGAGGGAGACGAGGGAAGCGGCGCTTCCCAGCGGCCCACAAAGATATTCTTAGCTGCGAAGCAGTGGTAGAACATGGCGCACTTTTCGAGGTGCTTCAAGAGCCGGTTTTTTGGGTAGGCAGCAAGCTTCTTCTTTACGAGCGGCCCTATCACGTCATCGTCATGAAGACGCAGATCAGCCTTTTTCATCCAGGCGACTTGCACCGCAGCTGCATAAAAAGCTCCTTTGTACCATGCGACAGCAGTATAAGACCAGAGCGGGAGCAGCGGGTCCGGCTGAAACTCGTAGTAAGCAGGCAGGTACGTTCTCGTATATCCGGGCGGCAGGAAGGCCGACACTGCATAAGCTCCGTCCACCACGACAGCCCCGCCCTTTTTATTGAACCCGATAGGCCGTCCCTTCGGGATAAAGAAAAACTTGCTCCCCTCGGGCAGCGGGATCAGATCCTCAGCCGACAGCGGAAGAAAATCGCCGCCCGACATCCCGCCAGCAACATAGCGGGGCTCGTCATAGATCTCCCCTTCCTGATCAGCGACGAGCAGGACAGGCCGGTCTTCAACGGACTTTTGTTTGGTTTTCTTGTTTGTCTCGGTTTTCGTCATTCACCGGCCTCGTCAGTAGTATCAATGGTCGCATTATCTTCATTTTAAACGAGTCGCTGTTTTCGGCCTACTCCGCCCTGCTCAAGGCTCGATGTATGCCATCGATCCAATCTCTACGGCGTAAAAGATCGACAACAGTTCCTTTCTGGTCACTGTGATCGAAGGCAGGTTCGCTTCCTGACGTGGTACTTCGCTTAGCTTCCATTTCACGACAAAGGATTTACCGAACACGAGTGCTGACCGTCCATTTTTACCCTCGACTTTTTCAGCCAGCACCACCGTCCCCGGGTGAAGTTCCCGCCCCGGGAAACTCTTGGAGGCCTTGAACTGGAAGCTTTTAAGCAGGCGGTTTTTATATCTGAGGTAGCCGGTCTTGCTCTTTGTGTTGATGATCAGGTATTTTGAGTCGGAACTGTACATCGCTTGCTGGAACAGGAGATAGTTCTGCTCGCGCTTGAGGGCTTCGATCCGCCTGAGCAGCATGCGCTTCTGATCCCCGAGCGAAGCCGGTTCGCTCCACCCGCCTCCCTCGGCGCCTAAGAGAAAAAGACAAATGACCGGGAGTACAAGAAGGATGATTCGTTTCACGCTGCTTCGCATTCGGTAGTCCGCGTCCGCCATCAGTAAATGTACACCCTGGTACCGATCTTGACCGAAGCATGGACCAGTTCGAGATCGTCGTTGCCGAGCGATATGCACCCGTGGGTAAAATGCGTGCCGAGCAAGTTAGTCCAGGTCGTCCCGTGAATCTTGTATCCGTTGCCGAGTAGCAGCGCGTATCTCCCCAGTACGCCGCGCACGAAGCGGTCGGGATCGTTTGGTGCTGGCACGGGCATGTTTTCTTCAACGTAGGACCAGTCGGGCCTGATCCAAACCGGGTTCCGCTCTGTGCCGAGGACGGTAAACGAGCCAACCGGCGTCTCGAAATACCAGTTTGTGCCCGTCTCCGCTTCAATAAACTGGCGGCTGCCCGTACCGCAGACGGCTGTATGGAGCACATTATTCCCCTGCCTCAGCGACAGATGATTACTCTCGGTGTCCACGACTACATACAATTCGCCGTCATCTTGCTGCGACAGAATGTTGCGGAGCCCGCGGTTTTCCTCTTCCAGTTGCGCGGCTTCTTGTTTGAGTGTCTCCACAACGCTGCGCAATCCTTTATTTGAAGTGGGAACTTCCGCGGTTTCAGCCCGGGCATAGGAGATGGAAGCCGTCAGCATCACGGCGATTAGGAGCAGCGGGAAGGCTCTCTTATTTGCATACTTGCATTTCATCATGTAGCGCACTTCATGTTTTCGATGTCAGCGAGGTTCCAGAAATATCTTTCCTGGATTCAGAATATTGTTCGGGTCCAGAGCCCTTTTGATGCGCTGCATCGCGGCAAGCGCGCCGGGACCGGCTTCCAGGGGCAGATACGCGGCCTTTGTCATGCCGATCCCGTGCTCTCCGCTGATGCTCCCTCCCAGGCGTAGCGTTGCTTCAAAAATTTCCCTCACTGCTGTCTCAGCCCGGGGCAGATCCGCCTCATCAACCAGGATGTTGGTATGAATATTCCCGTCGCCGGCATGGCCGAAATTCACGATCAGGAGGTCGTGCATCTTCGCTATCTTCCCTATCTCCCGCAGGATTTCCGCAATCCTGCTCCTCGGTACCACGATGTCCTCGTTCACTTTTTTCGGCTTGATGGCATAAAGCGCCGGAGAGATCGAGCGCCGCGCTTTCCAGAGGTGTTCCCGCTCGGCTGGCGAATCGGCAGGGATCACGCGCAGAGCGCCTGATTGGATCAGGATGTCCGCAACGCGCCCGCTCTCGCGTTCCGTGGACTCCGCGGCCCCGTCGACTTCCACCAGCACCATGGCCCCCGCTCCCCCTGACAAGTCTTCCTTCAAATAGGCCTCGACCGCGCGGAGGGCAGCCTGGTCAACCAGTTCGAGCGCCCGCGGCATGATTCTGTTCGCCAGAATCTTTGATGCAGCAACGGCTGCTTCATCCACACTGTTAAAGAACGCCGCTAATGTCCTTACGCTCTCAGGCAAAGGCAGGAGCCTGACAATAATCTTCGTGACCACGCCCAAGGTCCCTTCCGACCCGACGATGAGCTTGGTGAGGTCGTACCCGGCCACGCTCTTGACGGTCCGTGCTCCCGTATTAATGATCTCGCCTGTCGGAAGCACGACTTCAAGCCCGAGCACATAGTCCTTGGTCACCCCATACTTGACCGCCCGGAGCCCACCAGCGCATTCGGCCACATTACCGCCGATAGTGCAGAACTGGTGGCTCGCGGGATCGGGTGGGTAAAAGAGGCCCTTGGCTTCAACAGCGCGCTGAAGCTCGCCCGTCACGACGCCGGGCTCCACTACCGCGAGAAAATCCTCTTCGTTGATCTCGATGATCTTGTTCATCCGCTCGAATGAAAGCACAACGCCGCCCTGAGACGGCACGGACCCTCCCGACATGCCGGTGCCTGCACCGCGCGGCACGATGGGAAACCGCTCTCGATTGGCAAGGTTCAGTATCCGTGAAACCTCGACGGCCTGAATCGGGCGCGCCACGGCCCAGGGAAGCGATTCCCGACCGGTGGCGTCGTAGGAATAGACGGTAAGCTCTTCGGGTGAAGTCAGAAGGTTGGCGGAACCGACTATCTTCGCAAGTTCCTTCAGGACTGACGTTTTAAGCATAGATGGTGTAGTCGATATCGGGGAATACATTGTCCTTGTATTCTATATCGCTGAGCCATGCTTCGTCAACACAGTTTCCCCTGATATCCTGATAGAGCCGGGTGAACCTGAGCACATGCTCCTTTGTTCGACCGACGGCGTATTCCACATGGCTGCCGGCCTTCATGATGAAAGCCCAGTCAGAGCTCTGCGCCAGTAGAAGTTCGCGCGCTGCCTGGTTTAGCGCCCGCCGGAGAAGGCCTTCGGCCCGTGGATATGCCTGCGCCAGCTCGATCATGCGGTCCGCGGCCTTGTGCAGGTGAGGATATATCCAGTCGTTCGAACCGTCCAGCCAGACCTCAGCATATCCCATTTGTCCCCAGCTCGACCCCGAGGGCGCTGCGACCTGGCACTCGGGATATTCCGCAAGGTATTCCATCGGCGTGATTAGGCGCACGGTGTCTTGGTCAAAAACAGTCTTGCGGATCAGGAAGTTGATCCACTCCGGCCCCTCGAACCACCAGTGACCGAAGAGCTCCGCGTCATAGGGCGCCACGATGAGTGGTTTCCGGTCCTGAAAAAGGCTGGAGAGCCATTCGACCTGTTTCTTCCGGTTGAAAAGGAAATTTCCCGCATGCTCTGCCGCGCGGTCTAGCGCCTCCCGTCGGATGTAGGGTTCTTTGTGGTCCGACTGCCCTGTGATACGGTAGTACTTGATTCCAAGGTTTGTGCGCATGCCATCGGGATGAAGAAACGGCTTCAGATAGTCGAAATCGAGGTCAAAGCCGACGTCACGATAAAAATCCCGGTACTGATAATCGCCGGGATAGCCCTCGATGGAACTCCAGACCTGTCTCGACGATTCAATGTCCCTCCCGAACGCCGCCACGCCCGATGGACAGAAGATGGGCGCGTACACGCCGTACTTGGGGCGCGGTGTTGCGTGGAACAGCCCGTGGGCATCGGTAAAAAAATAGCGGATGCCGGCTTCCTTCAGGATCTCGTCGAGCCCCTCGTAATATCCGCACTCCGGCAGCCAGATGCCCGCCGGCGGACGTCCGAAGTATTTTCGGTGAAAGTCGACCGCAATCATGATCTGCGCCCGGACTGCCTTCGGATTTACCATGAGCGGTAGAAAACCGTGAGTAGCGGCAGAGGTAATGATTTCGATCTTCCCTAAGTCCTGGAATTTCCGGAAAGCTTGCACGAGATTACAGCCATACTGGTCCTCGAACACCCTGCGCGCGTTCATGAAAAGCCTGCGGTACATAACCGCAAGGGAGTGGAATTCCGGTTTAGTTTTCGTGCGCTCGAGCTCCTGGTCCGCGAGCTTAATGAGTTTTCCGATATGTCTGAGGTAGCGCCGCTGCAGCAGCGGGTCAATGAGCATGGAGATAAGCGTGGGGGTAAGACTCATGGTAAGGCGAAAATCTACACCGTCATGCACTAGTCCTTCGAACACATTGATGAGGGGTATGTAGGTCTCCGTGATTGCCTCGTATAGCCAGTCTTCTTCCAGAAACTGGTTGTGCTCCGGGTGCCGTACAAAGGGTAAATGGCCATGCAGTACCAGAGCAAGATAACCCCGCACCCTGCCCGTTGCAAAAGTGGCCGGGCTGTCCCCGGAGTCTGTTTTCCCAGCCACAGGCTTTACAATGTTTTTTTCCCTTTTTTTCATCTATCTTTATGGCAAGGATACCCCAACCTGCCCGCAGGGAGGTTGGGGAGGAATTGCCATGCAGTTACGCATCTATCCTTGTGTCTCTCCTCTCGGTTAGTAGTGTTGTGGCTCTTTCCAAGAGCACCAAGTTCTGATGTTTGGCAGAAGCGTGTATCTTTATACCATCAAGGGTTCTGATATCAAAATAACCCGTTGTGCGCCTTCCAAAGATAAAACCGGCGGCGCCTTTAAATTGCACCTTGTCGTATCTTCGGAATCCGAATATTTCCCGCGCCGCGGTATTTGGAATATGGCTGCGTTCGCCTTTGAACAGTTTCCGATTGCACTTCCTCACCTGTTGGGATAAGAATACATCTGACGACCGCTCCTGATATTTCCCTCCGGCAATCACAAAGGCGTCGTTAACATGTGACTTGGGAAGTTCCAGATTCTTTCTGCCTTGTTTCGTAAGATACCCGTAGGTATGGATCACGCGGTATCCGCGGCTATTCAGGGTGCCCACGATTCTCCGGCGGACCATGGACATGAAGGTTTCCGCCATAAAACCTTTGAACGGATGTATTTTCAAAACGATTTCTCCCCTTGTTGCCGCACCATGGCAGGTTTTGCAAAGAGTGGCAAGATTCTCCGGACTATCCCCGCCTGTTTGCCGGGATTTAACGTGATGCACCTCAAGCTTTGTGTCGCCTGATTTACCTTTGCAGTGCCTGCACTTATGGCCGTCGCGGTACAATACGTATTCGCGTACGTTTCCGTATCCCTTCTGATCTCCGTTTTGGTAGCCAACTCCCGATATCTCAGGATTCTTGATTTTCTGGATATCGAACGACGCAACCTCAACGATAACCTTTGTAACAGGAAGAACGTTGCTCACATTGTCGACAAGCTTGAGGTGGCTGTCCAGTTTATGCTGTATAGACGGGGCAAGCCAGCCTTCTGGTTTCTTCCGGTTCAGGAAGAGCGGCTGCCGGTGCCAGGTTTTCCGGTTACGCCGGGACCTGCGGTACGTCCGTCTCTCGGAATTCAGTTTTACGGTGTCGTCGCGAAGCCGAACGTCGGATGCGTATACCTCCCGTTTCGGCGTAACCGCGGACAATCCGACTTTCAGGTAGCCGGAATCCACGCCAAGGGCAACCGGTTGAGTAGTTTCCCCGGTCGCATTTGTTATTTGAATGGTATACGGCGTTTTTTGATACACTATTGCCTTTTTGCTTTGGAGCAGTTTCCTTGCTTTCTGCGGCAAGCATGGCATCAAGGGATTGCCCCGCCTGTTTACTACATAGACAGATACTCTCAAGTTCTGTCCTCCTTTCAGAGTTGCAGCCGTACGGGCCTGCGCCGCATCGGGATTGTTGTAATGGCTTATAGCGTCGATAGCACCGTCCGTTCCCCCGTGAGACTTTTAACCACCGACAGGCAGATGCATGGAACGTGCGGAATATCCCATGGTGCCCTGACCAAAACAACTGCTGCTGATTTGCGTCAGCCCCCTAGTCAATTGGCTTTTGCAAGCCCCCACCTAAACTCAAAGAGTTAGGTGGCGGGTAATTGACTCAACCTCAGGCTTCAGACAAATAAAAAGTCCATCCAGGAACGGATGGACTTTACAATTTTCAGTACGCGACGCGCATCACCCCTCACTCGAGTTGACCGCGCTCATCACTGTATTACTTCCTCCGGGCCTTAATCCGCTCTCGCGTAACAAGGCCCCGCGAGGATATTTCTTGTAGTCGCCGGCGCCTCATCATCTCCCATTCCTGAGGTCCACGCTGGGGAGATGAAGGTCCGCCCTGGAACCCATCCGGATAGCCGTAGATCTTCCAGAATTCCTCATCCGCAAGCATCCATTCTTCATCAATCACATCAGACACGCCATCCCGGGGTATGGTTATGTAGTTAGACCGTACAAAGGGGAAAAAACGTCCCTCTGGCGAGAGCAGCCCGAGGTCGGCGCAGAATGAGTGGCCTGGACGTCCGAGATCGAGATACCAGTTCCCACTCCGTTCGATCACTTCCTGGTCGAAATAGCCGATGGCGTTGCGGCCGTCAAACTGCACTCCCGTGATGTCAAAAATCCGGATGCAGATTTTGCTTTCCCAGCCGAACCAGGCCTTTTCGCGCTCAAGCCGCTCGGGAGTAGCTTCCCAATAGGCATGGACCACGAAAGGGTCGCGCGCTATCAGGACAAGCCTGTCTTCTCCGTATGCCTTGGGTAGTTCCCCGGGCTGCGCGGCCGCCTGTTGCCCTGCCTGTCCGGTATAATACTTCGACTCGGCAGCGCGCTCCTGTGCAAGATGGGGTTCCTCAGCGCCCGGCGGTATCTTCCAATCATGGATCGGAATAATCGGCTCGGGGAGCCCGCGGCCCGGTTTCCTATCGGGAGCAGCGATCTTCCTCACCGCGGCAGCCGGTTTCTTTGCCTCGTGCTGCTTTGCATTCACCGTCGTTTTGGAGGCTACTTTCCCGGGCGCTGCTTTTTTTGTCAGGGACTTGCTCTCCGCTGCTTTCTTCGCCGTCGCTTTTTTCGTCGTTGATTTTTTCACCGTTACATTTTTTGCAACTGCTTTTTTAAAGGTGGCCTTTTTCGTAACAGCTTTTTTCCCGGCGACGGCGGTGGTCATGAGTGCATCTATTATTTCATCTTTTTTCGCCCTCGTAGGCAAGACTATCTTCATCTTTTTAGCAAGGGCTTTGAGCTCATCTATTACCATGGACAGCAGGTCGTTCTTTTTCATCTCAAACCCCCTTCTTCGGATATTAAATGCTTGTTTCTCTTGAACATTGTTAACTATAGCACAATCCGTCGCATTGTCAAACTGAATTCGTCTCGTTGTCAACCTGAAGTTAAAATGCCATATTCTCACCAAAGTTAAAATGTCCGGTTTTGTAATGCAATCTGACGTTGAATTCCTGTTTCGACCGGAATTTCACAAATTGTTCGACCCCGCTTGATTGTACACAAGTAGGTGACCGGCGGAGCTGTTATTTTTTGAATGAAGTGAAGGATTCCGGCTGCAGCGTGTGGTGATGTAGTATCGGCGCGGGCATCAGGCAGATGGAACAGCCCGGGAAAGCCTGGCGCATTGTTGCAGACGCACAGAAACGCACCGCGCTGACCCGACGGCGAAAAGAACCAAGCGCCGCCTACCAGTAGTTGTAGACAAAGACTTTTTTCCCTTTCTCTTTCCACGTCCTGAGAAGATAAAATTCAAGCAGGGGGTGATCATCGGTTACGGATTCCCGGGATATTTGAGTCCGTACGAATGGCCGGATTTCCTCAAAGTAAGCAAAGGGAACGGGATCCCATTCGGTGACATCGTCAGTGATGTTCTTTCTCGACAAGCGGTTTTTTAACAGATCCATTGAAATATTCAAGGGCTCTGTTGATCCTAGAACATGCAAGCCGAGGTAATGATATCCGCGAATCATATAAACATAGGGAAAAACGTCGGCAAACGTCTGAAAAAGCATGTTGAACGTGGGCTTATCGTCGATACCCGATCTGGACCCGGGGAAGGGGATCCAGTGCGCCATGATGCCGCCTTTTTTTAGATGAGACTTCGCCATTTCGAGAAACTCCCGAGAGTATAAGTTATTTACGCCCGCGGCGTCGATCGGAGGCGGCGGATCGATCGTAATCACATCATACTTTTCGTGCGACAGTTTAAGAAAATTTCGTCCATCATTCACGATCATCCTGCCCTTGGGATAGGAACGAACCCGAGCGGCATCGTCATAAAAAAAATCAAAGGCATCGAATACTTCCTTCACGAGTTCCACTACCGTAACGTTTCCTCCATAGGCAATGGCAGAGCGATAGGTGGTCCCCATGCCAAAACAGATAACCAGAGTATCTTGTGGATCGGGGTGAAATAACATGGGAAGATGAGCCATCATCTTCGTGTCCGTCACCTTCACGGTCATCCCCATGCCGTTGACGAGCAGCAAATCAGCGGTTGCCTCGTTGTTTTTCTTTATAACCGTTGTCACACCCTGCAGCCCCGGTTGATGATAAACGACTTTATAGAGAGAGTGTGCCGTTTCAACATGCGTTTTGAAACGGTTCGAGCCCGATATGTTCGTTATTGTCGCCGCTATCAGCGCCGCGGCGGCAATACTCGTCAGCACCGTTCCCGTCCGCTTCAGGCCTGCTCGTCTATTGATGAGGTCGATCGTCAGATAAGCTATGAAGGCCGTGAGGCAATACAGGAGTGCGAGGAGATACAACGAGTTGTAGTAGTCAAAAAGAGGCGCAATCAGAAACCCTGCACCCAGAGATCCGACAACCGCGCCGGCAGTGTTCCACGCATATGCCTTTGCGATTAAAATTCCGCTTGCATCTTCCGACCCCGGTTCTACGATTCGCGTCGCAAGGGGAAAACATGCCCCCGAGAGCACCGACAACGGTAATAATACAATCATGACCTTTAAGTAATTCCAGAACATCACGGAAAGAGGGACTGCTATGCCGCTGTAAAGTGAAACGTTTTTTATGATTCCGTCAAATAGGAAAAGGGCAATGATAACCCAGATACCCATTGCCATCTGAACCGACGCTAGCCAGAATGGGAGGCCCTTAACTCGGTTTACCGCGAGCGACATGATAAAGCTCCCTGCCGCGATACCGACGAGATACAGGAGCACGATCATAGAGAAGGCGTAAGTAGAGTTGCCGATAAGCGTTTCTATCATTCGCGTCCACAGAACCTCTGATGCAAGCGCTGCCGCACCACTCGCCGTAAGCACGGCAACCGCAAGCCTGCCTGTCAGGTTTAGTTTCTGATCATTGGAGCCCGCAGCTTTAGGAGGGATGTTCCCAACTTGGGAGGAAAGTAGAAAGGCGATGAAAGCAATGCTTACATTAAGAACTGCGGCCGTCATGGTCGTTGCAAAGATTCCGAGCAACTCGATCAGCAGAAAGCCGGCTGCTGTAATTCCCAGTGCCGCTCCCAGCGTATTTGCCGCGTACAACAGACCGACTTTCCAACTTCCCGTATGTCTCGGACTGCGGCGGAAAAAGTCGGTTAAGAGCGGCAAGGTCGCACCCATAAGCGTCGTCGGAATCAGCAAGAGGAGGAATGCGAGCGAGCCTTTGACGAGAAGGCTAAATCCCGCGGTCGATTCAGGACTGACCGCCATGGTATATATGAAGTCGGTAAACTGCGATAAGACGGGAAAACAGAGCGCACATATGCCGATGCCGAATTCCAGGAAGGCATAGGCCCGCATCGGATTGGCAATGCGATGCAAAAAACGGCCCGCTCCCCAGCTTCCGAGGGCAAGACCAGACATAAAACTCGCGAGGACGATTGATACCGAAGTTGTTGTATTACCGAAGACGAGACCCAGCCAACGTGACCAGAGAACCTGATAAATGAGAGCTGTCGCACCGGAAACCGCAAAAATAAGATACACTTGTGAAGTCTTTATAAACGAAGTCTTTTGCATACTTGACTCTTGCCTTGATAATCCTCGTTATTTTCTGCGAAATATGCCTTAAGCCGACAACAGCCTACCATAATCAGGCGGGATTGTAAACGGAGTCTATTGGGACAATGTCACCAGGTTCACCCATTTAAAGGGTACCTGTCAGAGGGGCAAACTAACGGTGACGAGAAACGAGATGTTTCTCGCCGAGCTTTTTCGTTGCCTTTATCTTTTTATAAGCCAACCCGGTCAACGTTCACGTTATGCATGTTTCGATCCGTATTTCACAGACTTTCGCATAGGTTGCGACCACACAGCTGTAGGTGTTGTATCGCCAAAATATGCCTTTTGTTGCTATTTGGTGATATAATAAACCAAACAAATCAATATGGTAGAAGAAGATCCATGGTTTCCTAAACCGCGCACCATGTGTTCGTGTCACACCTCAGGGATACCATGAATCAATAAGTTAAGAGTGAACTAAGACAAGTTCATTATTTTTTAAATAACTGTTTAATAGCGTGATATAATTTGCCATGCTAACTTAAAGGAGAGAAACATGGTCATGTTTATTGCTACAAAGAAATCGACATTCGACAAGTTAATGGCAATGATGCTGTTTGCAATTCCTGTTTTCCTAGTCGCCTGCGGTGGTCCGAAGCATATGATCACGAAGGACGTTAACCCGCATCTTGCGATAAAGCCTAATAAGGCTGTGCTTGTGATCGGTACAACTATTTCGGGGATAAAAACCTTTGACTTTTATATTGACGGGAAAATGATCGGTCAGGCAAAAGGTAAATCCTACTTTATTACTGACGTGGAGCCCGGCATGCACTACGTCATGGCGCGTGCTGAGAAGATCTCAACAGAAAAAATAAAATTCGAAGCCAGTAGAATCTATTTTTTGGCGTGGGATTCTAGGATTGCCTTTACGCCTCTTACACTCGATGAGGGGTTGAATATGATGAACGAAAGCGATCGTGTTTATCTTATGTTTGACATCCAGAACCCCGGTAAGGATCTGTCACAAAAGGACTATCAAGAAGCAATAAATCAATTTGAAGAGGAAGCCAGAGTAGACCCGAAAAACCACAAAAAATTTCTGGAATACAAGGGAAGCGGTGTCCAGAGCAGGTAATAAATTCGTGCATGTCAAAGGCGGATGCTATCAGATGGGCGACACCTTCGGGCATAGTGAAAGCGATGAAAAGCCTGTGCATGAGGTGTGCATGGATAATTTTTACATCGCAAATACAAGGTCAAACCAGGGGCAGTGGAAAGCTGTGACGATGTTCATGTTGAAGACCAAATGAATGGCCATCTTCTCACGCTTAAATACATTCTCTGGCGTAGATTACATACTGCATTTCTCTGCATATTCATTTAATCGCCTTTATAAGCTTAAAGAGAGGCGCATTTTTCGATCGGACGATTAGGATGCAGCGACAGAAGTAATGCCATCGAAAAAGATTATTTCTTCTCCTGTTTATCCATCTTCGCTTTCAGAATGTCGCCCAAGGAGCCCATGTTCTGCGGCGTTTCATTTGCCTGCTGATTATACTCCTTTATCGTAGCAGCTTCTTCTGCCTCGGCGCGGCTGATCTCGGCAAGGGACAGCGACAGTTTTCTCTGGCCCGCATCAACGGCCTCCACCTTCACTTCAACGGCCTGCCCCTCTTTGACCACTTCGCGCGGATGATTGATCCTTTTGCCAGCGCCCAGCTTGGAAATATGAATGAGACCGTCCACTCCCTCTTTCAGGGTTACGAAAGCACCGAAGGGGGCCAAACGGGAAACGGTCCCGGAATGAAAGGAACCAATCGGGAACGCTTCGACAACACGCTCCCAGGGATCGGGCATCGCATCTTTCAGGCTGAAGGAGAACTTCCGGTTGTCCCAGTCGAGTTTCTTGATTATCACTTCGACGGTCTGTCCCACGGAAAGAATGTCGCTAACCTTTTCTGTTCTGCTCCAGGCAATCTCGGAGACGGGCAGCAGGCCCTCGATTCCGCCGATATCCACAAAGGCGCCGAATTTCTGGATCGAGGTCACTGTCCCCTTCACCTTCGCTCCTTCTGTCAGCGTCTCCTTCAATGCCGCTACCTTGTTTCGGCGCTCGTTCTCTAGAATCGCTCTCCGGGAGACCACGATATTCCTGCCTCCCTCGCTGAATTCGATGATGTTAAACGACAGTGTCTTGCCGATATACGTTGCCTGCTGCTCGTCACGCCGCAAACCCATCTGAGAAAAAGGACAGAACGCGCGCACGCTGCCCGCTATCTTTATCTCGAACCCGCCCTTCATCTCCTTCACCACGTTCCCGTCCACGGGCATGCCGCTCTTCCAGGCGTCCTCGAGCTGGCTCTGCTTTCCCGGTCCTGAACCGATTTTAGTGGTAAAATGCATTTCATTATTTCCTGCGGATACAAAGTAGGCCGTGACGGTATCGCCTTCCTTGACCTTCAGGTTCCCTGCCTCGTCGAGCATCTCCTTCTTGTCCAGGTAACCCTCGCCTTTCCCACCGAGATCGAGGAATATCCATTCCGATGAGATTTTAACGATCACTGTTTCGACCTTCTGGCCAGTTTCAAGCTTGCCCTGCTTTTTAAAACTTTTTTCGAACATATCCGCAAAATTTTCTTCGTTATCCGGTATCTGTGCTGCCTGATTGTTGGTATCCATAAGATCCCTTTCGGCGTTATTTATAATTGTTTAACGAGGCAGTGCCTCAGTTTAATGACTGTCTCGAACCAGTCCGTAAAACTCTAATGCATGATTTTTTTTCTTTGTCTGTCTACCGTCTACTGCCTTGCCGCCTGGCCGCTTCCCACCAGATCGTATACCGCCGCATCCTTGATGGTAATATCGACAAAATCCCCGGGGTCCGCATCCGTCTCGGACAGGTACACCATACCGTCAATCTCCGGCGCCTGGGTCGAAAGCCTGCCTGTGAGGGTCATGTCCTCCATGCCGTCAATGAGCACGCGCTGGTGGGAACCGATGAGTGCCTGGTTCTTCCTGAACGATATTTTTGCCTGCGTTTGCATGATTGCCTGGAGCCGCTCCGCGGCAATTTCCGCGGGGACCTTCGTTTTCAGGCCATATGCCGCCGTCCCCTCTTCCGGAGAATAGGTGAAGACGCCGAGGTGCTCGAATTCAGTTTCCTTTACGAACGAGAGAAGGCGCTTGAACGCGGCCCCGGTCTCGCCGGGAAACCCGACGATAAGCGAGGTGCGAAGAGCAATCCCCGGAATGCGTTTTCGCAGCTGCTCGATGGCGGTGCGAATGTCCCGGGAGTCGCCGTGCCGGTTCATGGCTTTCAGCACCTTGTCGTCAAAATGCTGGATCGGAATATCGAGATATTTGCAGATCTTCTCTTCCTCGGCCATAACCTCCATGAGCGCATCGCTGATCCTGCCCGGATAAGCATACATGAGCCTCACCCATTCGATGCCGGGCACCTGTGCCAACGCCTTGAGCAGCATGGGAAGGTCGGCTTCACCGTCACGGTAGGCCGTCGAATCCTGCGCCAGGAGGATGATTTCCTTCGCTCCTTCGTCCGCGAGGCTGCGCGCCTCGTCCAGGATAGACTCAAAAGGCCTGCTCCTGAAATCCCCCCGGATGATCGGGATAGCGCAGTAAGAGCATCGGTTGCTGCATCCTTCGGCGATCTTGAGATACCGGTAGTGACGCGGCGTGGTGCTCAAACGCGGAAGCCCGTAAACCATGGCCGGAGCAGCGACCTGCAGTAAATGTTCTTTCCCGCCGAGCGCCTCCTTACAGATCTCTCCAATCCTGCCGATCTCGGCAGTGCCCACTACCGCGTCGGCCTCAGGCAGCTCCTTCAATAATTCTTCCTTGTACCGCTGCGCGAGGCAGCCGGCGATGATAACCTTAGCGCACCGGCCTGTCTGTTTCATCTTCGCCGCGTCAAGGATGGCTTCGATGGATTCTTCCTTGGCTGGCTCGATGAACCCGCAGGTGTTTACCACAATTACGTCGGCGTCCTGCTGTTCCGATGTGATCTCGAATCCGGAACTTGCCAGCACGCCGAGCATCTGCTCGGCATCTACCTGGTTCTTGGGACAGCCGAGGCTGACCATGCCTATTTTGTATGATTTCTGTACCACTGGTTTTTTTTCGAGAACGGATGAACGGGGCAGGATCACTATACCACTTGGCGCGAGCGCTGGCAACAGGGTATCCGTCAGAATCCTCCGGACATGGCCAGGAAGCATGCCATTTTGTCGTTTGTTTCTCGCAGCCGCTTGGAGAGGGTCATGGTAAAGGACCAGAGAAGCTTGTATCCCAGGTCCCGATCCATGATCAGGATATTGTCCAGGTCCGTCTTGTCGATGGCGAGGACTTCGATATCCGTGTTGGCGATGGCGTGGGCCGAGCGGGGGAAATTATCGATCAGCGCCATTTCGCCGAAGTAATCTCCCATCTTCAGTACAGCCAGAGCCTCTTCGCCGATGTTTGGGATGAATTTGCTAATGCGTACCTCTCCCTTGATGATCACGTAACACCGGTTGCCGGGATCGCCTTCGAAGAACATTGCCGTGTCCTTGGCATAGGCCTCTTTCCGTGCGATCTTCTGGATCTTCTCCAACTCTGCAATAGACAGATTTTCAAAGAGGTGGATTTTCTTGAGCAAATCGATCATGACGCCTCCGTTACATATAAGTCCGGACCATTTCAAACGCGTTCTTGATGATTTCCACTTCCTGCCTGTGGTCGCACTCATGGCCACCAAGTCAAATCGGCGCGACGCCCGCCTTGATCCTCCGGCGCTGATTCTGGGGAGTTACGACAGGCTCCGGAGTGATGCAGTCGTTCATTGTCCTTTTCTTGACTTCCATGAACACCACATTGCCTTCAGCAACGCAACAAGGTAGATCTCGCCGCCTCGTGCACGGTAATTCCGCTCCAGAATTTTGTTTCCAGTTTTGTCAGAAGGTGCGTTGCCCGGCCTTCGCCTTACCTGCCGAGAAGACTGCGAATCAGGCTTATAGGCACGTAAGCATCCGCGCAACCGGGTTGAAGGTCCTGCGGTGCGCCTCGCAGGGACCGTACTTCCGGAGAAGCTCAAGGTGCTCGCGGGTTCCGTATCCCTTGTGCCGCTTGAAATTGTACCGGGGATGTTGCTCGTGCAGCTCCAGCATCAGCCGGTCCCTTGTAACCTTGGCGAGAATGGACGCGGCCGCAATGCTGTGGCTACGGCAATCTCCTTTAATAATACCATTTTGCGGAAGTGAAACACGCGGCAGAGTAAGAGCATCGATAAGAAGGTAGTCCGGCGAAGGGGCAAGCTGCTGAAGAGCGCGTTCCATAGCAATGATGGTCGCCTGGAGGATGTTCACTTCGTCGATGGTCCGTTCGTCGGCGATTCCGATGCCGAAACATACTGCCTTTTCCCGAATCACGTCAAAGAGGCGGTCGCGTTCTTTTTCCGAAACCTGTTTGGAGTCGGTCAGCCCCGGGATCAGGAGCCCATCCGGAAGTACCACGGCGGCGGCAGTCACTGGTCCCGCAAGCGGTCCCCTGCCGGCTTCATCGAGCCCCGCGATACGAAAAAAACCCGCCTCCCGCGCTTTTCGCTCGAACAACAGCGGATCGCAGAGAAGCTCTCCGGAAAACAGGTCGTTGCGATCCAGCTGAGCATCCCGCTGGCGGTGCCGGTCACGGGTCATGGGGACCTCACCGAAAAAAAAGAATCCCAAAACTCAAAACCAGACAATATCTCTTATTTTGAAAAAAGAATGCCAAATGGCCCGGCTTCTCGGAAAAGGCGGCCCTTGACTTTCCTTTGCATCTGGGGTTTTGTTATTTCAGCCGATCTCAGACTACTTCTGTTCTGCCGCCTCAGTCTGCGTGGCGCCTGCCACTGAAGCAAGGGCCCGTTCCTTTTCCTTGATCCTGGCAGCCTTGCCGCGTAGTTCGCGAAGGAAGTAAAGTTTGGCCCTGCGGACCTTGCCTTCCTTGGCGAGCTCGATCTTATCGATCATGGGTGAATGGAGCGGGAAGAGCCGCTCAACGCCGACGCCGTAGGAAAGCTTCCTGACGCGGACGATTTCGCGCGAGCCCGCGCCCTGTCGGCCGATCACGACTCCCTCGAATACCTGGATTCTCTCCTTATCGCCTTCGATAACCTTCGCATGAACGCGGATGGTGTCACCCACGCGGAAGTTCTGAATCCCTTCTTTAATCTGCGCTTTTTCCAAAGACTGAATGATGTTCATGTCAAACCTCCCTTAACTATCCAAAACTGAATCTAAATATTGAAATTCAAACGTTCACTTGCTAATTTCCCGTAATTTTAAGTTCTGCAAGTATTTCCTGATCCTCGTCGGTCAGGTCCGCGGTTGCGAGCAGCTCGGGCCTTTTTACCAGCGTGGCCCTGAGGGCCTCGCGCCGCCGCCACTTCTCGATTTCGGCATGATTTCCCGAGAGCAGCACGTCAGGCACCTTCCTGCCCCGGAACTCAGCGGGCCGCGTATAATGCGGATGATCGAGCAAGCCATCTCCGAAGGAATCCCGGTACGCCGATTCCTCGTCGCCCAGAACGCCGGGCAAAAGCCGGGTTGCCGCATCGATCACCACGAGCGCCGCAAGCTCTCCTCCGGTCAGGACGTAGTCGCCGATCGAGAGCTCTTCGTCCACAAGGGCTTCAATAACCCGCTCATCGACGGCTTCATAATGTCCGCAGAGCAGAACAATCCGGCGCTTCTCCTCGGAAAGCTCTTCAGCCCTGCGCTGATTCAGGACCCTGCCCTGGGGAGAGAGCAGGATCGTGAAAAACTCTTCTCCCTGATGGTCAGCCTTCATCGCCTCGAAGGCTTTGAAGATTGGCTCGGGCTTGAGCACCATGCCCGCCCCGCCGCCGTAGGGGCTGTCATCGGCGGTTTTATGTTTATCATCTGCGTAATCCCGGATGTTCCGGACCGTGACTTTCAGGAGCCCTTTTTCGCGGCCCCGTTTGAGAATGCTCTCGTTCAGCGGACCCGCGATGATGTCGGGGAAGAGCGTGAGCACCTCAAAGTTCAGTCTTCGCATAGGAGACGGGACCGTGTACCCTATTCCAGCAGACCGTCCAGCACGCGGATGGTCATCCGCCTTGCTTTTTTGTCGACCTGCCTGATTACTTCCTTCGTGGCGGGAATGTAGATTTCCTTCCTGCCCTTCTTCAGTACATAGACATCGTTGCTGCCGGTTTGAAAAATGTCGACAATCGCGCCAAGCTTTTCTCCGCTCTCGGAAACGACCTCCATTCCGATGAGCTCAAACCAGTAATACGAACCATCAGGGAGCGGGACCGTTTCTTCCTCGGGTATCTTAAGGAACCAACCGTTGAGGACCTTGGCCTTCTCGGGAGTATCATAGCCGGCGAAGAGCAGGTATGTTGCGCTGCCTGCATTCCGCGCCGACCGGACCTCACAGACGATTTCCTTTCCTGCAGGTGATACCAGATAGACGCGGTGGAGGTCCCTGAATCGCTCTGGGAAATCGGTCAGAGGCTCGATCTTCATCTCGCCTTTGACGCCGAAGGTCTTGATCGCTTTGCCGATGGTTACAAGCATAGCTCTTTAGCCGACAAGTTGCGCCTGACAGCGATCGTTACTTTGCCTCGGCGTGCTGCTTCATGACCCCGACCTTGGAGAGCAGGGACTTTACCGTATCGGACGGGATAGCGCCTTTCTTAAGCCAATCGAGGGTCTTTGCCTGGTCGACCTTGATCTCCGCCGGCTTCTTGAGCGGATCGTAAGTCCCGACCATCTCGATAAAACGGCCGTCTCTCGGCGACCGGGAATCCGCCACCACCAGCCGGTAGTAGGGCTTCTTGTGGGTCCCCATCCTTTTGAGTCTGATTCTTACGGACATTGTTTCACCTCTTTCGCTGAATAATAAACCACGAATCATTAATCTCAAAACAAAAATTGAAATGTTGCTAAACCACCGGTCCGCTGAGTGGACACAGGGTAAAAATGCTTCTGGAATTTATGTAACCTTGCACATCCGTCTGTCCTGCCTGTTTGCGAGACCCGTAGTTCCCGATTTGTCTAAAACGGCATCCGGCCACCGAACATCTTGGCCATCTTCCCCATCTTACCGCTCGTCATCGATTTCATCATTTTACGCATTTCCGCGAACTGTTTGAGCAGGCGGTTTATGTCCTGAACCTGGGTACCGCTGCCCTTCGCAATGCGGGCACGGCGACTTCCGTTAATAACCGTATAATCGGCCCGCTCCTTCGCAGTCATGGAACTGATGATAGCGTCAACCTTCGTCAGCTCTTTCTCGTTCACCTGCGCGTCCGGAAGCTTCATCTTGCCCATGCCCGGGATCATGCCCATAATCGACTCAAGTCCGCCCAGCTTCTTTACCTGCTTCAGCTGGTTGCGAAAATCGTCGAGATCAAAGGAGTTCTTCTTGAGCTTCGTCGCGAGGTTCTGCGCTTCTTCCCGGGAGACCGTCTCCTGGGCCTTTTCGATAAGCGACATCACATCGCCCATGCCGAGAATGCGCGACGCCATCCGGTCGGGATGGAATGCTTCAAGGGCATCGAGCTTCTCGCCCATGCCCACAAACTTGAGCGGCTTGCCGGTCACGGACCGCACTGATAGCGCCGCCCCACCCCGGGCGTCGCCGTCGAGCTTGGTCAGGACCACGCCGTCGAACCCGAGATCGGTATTGAACTTGGCCGCGATGTTCACGGCCTCTTGGCCCGTCATGGCATCAGCCACGAACAGGACCTCATGGGGCTTTACCGCGGCCTTGATCTTGCGAAGTTCCTCCATGAGATGTTCGTCGATCTGGAGGCGGCCGGCCGTATCAAGGATCACTACTTCATAAAGTGATGAAGCCGCCTTTTTTACAGCGTCGCGGCATATAATGACGGGATCTTTCTCCGTCGATTCAAAGGCATCGACACCGAGCTGTCTGGCCAGTGTGACCAACTGCTGGATGGCAGCCGGTCTCTGCGTGTCCGCCGGCACCAGGAGGACTCTGCGGCCATCCTTCTTGAAATTTCTGGCCAGCTTGCCCGATGTGGTCGTCTTGCCTGAGCCCTGCAATCCGACCATCATGATAACCGTCGGCGGATTTGGAGAAAGATAGAGCTTCGCCTGTGTACCGCCGAGAAGCGCCACGAGTTCCTCGTGGACGATCTTGACCACCTGCTGGCCCGGCGTCAGGCTGCCAAGAATCTCCTCGCCGACGGCTCGCTCCTGGATGCGCCCGATAAAGTCCTTGACGACCTTGAAGTTGACATCAGCCTCAAGGAGCGCAAGGCGCACCTCGCGTAGCGCCTCTTTAACATCATCTTCCTTAAGGACTCCCCGCCCGCGGAGCTTCTTGAAAACAGACTCTAATTTACCACTTAAGGAATCAAACATGAAAATCACCCGGTCGGCAAAGAATATAGAATATATAAGATAAGGCCATTATTGTCAAGGATTTTCTCTTGGTAATGTCCATTCGTGCCAACAACATTTTCCGACATTCCGAAGGATTTTGCCACACAAAAATAGATGCAAAATCAATTCGATAGTTTATTTTTTCATCAATGCCGGCATTAATAACTGGCCTGCGGCTGGTAATGGCCATTCAAAATCGGCAGGAATGATAAAAAGAGGTCAATACAACAGAGGAAACGGGCGATCAAAACGCAGGGGGCAGGGAGGTCGGGACATTACCGGGGGCATTTCCGGCGTACAAAGGAGGATGAAAAAAGGGCATTCTCACATTCGCTCCAAGAGGGGAGGGTGTGGAGCGTTTGTAAGGATGCCCTGGGGGGATATTGAAGCAGATGCAAAACTGATCCAGAAAGCGCCTATGTAGAGTTCCGGCGCAGACTCAATACTCCATTACGACCTCATTGAATTGTTCCCGCTTTTGCTCGTTTCCAGCCCTGTCGCGATAAACCAGTTCGTCCGTGTCCAAATCGTATTCGGGTATCGCCGGATCAAGCCAGCGCGTAACGAAATATTGATAAAAGAGACCGAAGAGATTACCGTCCTTGGCGTGCCTGAACACGTACTCAAACATATTCCGCACGTTGAGGCCTGCGGGATAGTGTTGGAGGCAGAGGTAATCGCCGAAGATGGCCAGCTTCAGGAGAGGCACTTCATGATAAAGCTTGAGCCGGATATTCTTCTGGTGCGCCTTGAGATCCTTGAGGAAATCGATGCTCCTGATAATCTGATCGCGTAAGACTTCCGTCGTTATGGCAGGATCGGAGAGGCTCTTCGCCCGCGCGATCACTCCGTCTTTCAGGGGATCGAGAAGCATGATCTTCGCTTCACGACAAGTGCGCAGTACCTGATGCAGATCTCCGGCCGGGTCCGCGAAGGTCCGAAATCCCGTCGAGCTGATGATCATCACGTTTCTTCCGGCCCCTTGCTCTTCCTTCAATTTCTTCAAGCGCCGCTTCGCCAGAAAGGACCTGGCTGGCACGACGCGGAACAGTCCCGCGACCTTAGCCATGTATGAACGCTTCCTTATGCCCCAGCTTCGCACGATGACATTGATGAGGACGATGAGTGTGATTGCCGCCGTTATTTCCGTCACGACGAGGAAAAGCTCCTGGTTCTCGATGAACGACCAGTAGAGCAATACTTTCCGCGTCACGTACCGGGTAATATCGCCGAGTGAGAATGCGATGGCCGCGCTCATGACGACTACGGAAATATGGTACAGAATATGGGCTGTATTCTTTTTCATGATAACCTCCTTCTTTCAACTCTTGCAATGATCTAGCGACAGGGTGTTCAGGTCAAAACGATCAACGCCGCAACGAGCAGCAACGCCAGGTCCGCGCTTGGTTTGTCTCCCGATGCGGCAATCCGGCCGCAGAGCAGGGTAACGAGCCGTCGCTCTTCTGCGTTCATGACCGAGAGTTTATCTATTGCCTGCCTCGGAAGCCGGTGACTGCCGATCCTCCCTTCAAGAACACCGATGGTCGTGATCAGATCCTCATCAACGTGTTGCGTTGAATGCTGTCCCTGATGGAGGAAGATTGGCAAAGGCTTTTTCCCTTCCGGCATTTCGGCTGCAGACAATCTTCCGGCTGCGGCGACACTCACTGCGGCCGTGAACGCCAGGACTATCCACCATTTCGTAACTGTCGTCATATTGCTCCTCTTGTTGCATAATCTCTGTTGTGCATGAACTGCCGCAGTGTCCGACCTGCCGCTCCCCGGCAAAGCGGAGTCCCGGCATGGGAGGTCAAGCATTGCCGCTGCGCATAGCTCCCTTTCCAGGAGAAACGCCCGGTCCGTCAGCGCTCATCAGCAAACTCCCAGGAATTCAAGGTCCGGCGTCTCATTCCTCTTTCGGTTGTTCGTCATTTTCGCAATTCCCTGCTGAATAGAGCATTTTAAACATTCGGTAACTAGAGTGCTTTCTTCATAAAGACTGTTTATACAGCATCGGCAAAAACCCAGCATCACGTCCAGATTGCTCGATTTAACCCACTGCTCTATTTCCTTGGTCAGTTGCTCCCGGTCCATGTAAAAATTGATCGCCATATCATCTTCTCCATTTTTTTATAAGTATATTCGGAACTTGTGGCACTGATACCCTCTTTTCTGCCGATTTTTCATTAATTAAAAGCAAGTCGGATGCCAAAAAAGACCGGTTGTTATTATCCATTTGATTTACATATGAATTTTTTGCATTTATATCTATTTCCATTGTTCTGATCAGAGCCCTGTGTATGGAAACTACTTCACGGAACAACAGGTAATGAGAAGGGTCAGGAAATTAGTGCGTGGAAAATCAGCAGGATACTGTGCTGCATGAAATTTCATACAGCATCTGAACGGCCTAGGTTTTTTTACGAACGATGGCATGAGGTAACTTTTGAGGGTTACTTCACTCTTTCTTGAATTCCGACGGATTAATTACGTACTTCCTCAAGAGATTGTAAAAATCCGCCCGGTATTTTCCCGCCATGGTAGAAGCGCTGCTCACGTTGCCCTTCGTCAGTTCGAGGAGTCTGGTGAGATAGCTTTTTTCAAAAGCCTCGCGTGCCTCCTTCAGAGGCCTTATCGGCTCTTCAGGCACGTTTGTCGTGGGAAGAATCATGTCTTCGGCGATTACATCCCGGCTGCTCATGGCCACGGCGTATTCGATCGTATTTTCCAGTTCCCGTATATTCCCGGGCCAGTCATGGAGCATCATCCGTTGCATAGCTTGCGGCGTGAGGCCGTTGATCTTTTTCCCCATCTGTCCGCAGAATTTTTTCAGGAAATGATCCACAAGCAGTGGGATGTCCTCCTTTCGTTCCCGCAGCGGGGGCAAGGCAACGGGTATGACGTGAATGCGGTAATACAGGTCTTCGCGGAACCGACCCTGCTTGACAAGCTCTTCGATGTTCTGGTTCGTGGCAACGATGACGCGCACGTCGACTTCCAGCGGCCGTTCGCTGCCCACAGGGTAGAACTGCCGTTCCTGGAGCACGCGAAGAAACTTAGCCTGAATGGAGAGCGGCATGTCACCGATCTCGTCCAGGAAGATGGTCCCCTCGTGCGCCTGGGCAAAGAGCCCTTTCGAGCTTCTGATTGCGCCGGTGAAAGCTCCCTTCTCATGTCCGAAGAGCTCGCTTTCCAGAAGTGTTTCGGGCAGGGCGGCGCAGTTGATGGCCACAAAGGGTTTGTCTTTTCTATTGCTCGCCAGGTGGATGGCCCGCGCAATAAGCTCCTTGCCCGTGCCACTCTCCCCCCGGACAAATATCGTGGAATCCGTGACTGCCACCCGCTCCACCGCAACTAGCACGGTTTTCATCCGTTCGCTCCGGGTCACGATGTTCCCGAAATCATACCGTTCGGTCAGCATTCCTTTCAGACGGGTGATTTCCGAAGCAAGCCGGCCATTTTCCAGGGCATGCTCCACGTGCAGGATCAGCTCGCGGGCATCAAAGGGTTTCGTGAGATAGGTGAATGCGCCGCGCTTCATCGCTTCCACGGCGCTTTCAATGGTGCCGTGGGCCGTCAGAATAATAACGGGCATTCCGGGAATCCTGCCGTGGAGCTCCTCCATGAGTTGGATGCCGTCCGTACGGACGAGTTGCAGGTCAAGAATAGCAAGATCGAAAGTTTGTCCTGCTGAAAGGGCCAGTGCCTCGTCTTCATGGTTGGCGGTCGTCACCTCGTAATTCGACGACTCGAGCCTTATCTTCATCAGCTCCAGCAGATTGTGGTCGTCATCTACAATCAGAAGTTTTCCCTGCGTCGTCGACATATCAGTGTCCCAGCTCCTTTTTCTTTTGTTGGATATCGAGGTCCACCTGCTTGGCCTTCTCAAAAGCCTTGAGCACTCCAACCCAGGTCTTTGCCTCCTCAACGAGAGGGCTCGTCGGAAATTCCCGCTCGACCCGCAGGAAGTAGCCTAGGGCTTTCTGATAATCCTTTTTCGGGTTCGCGTAATGGACGCTGATCAACCCCAGGCTCAGAAGCGCCTCATCGCCCGGAGGCGAATTCGGCGACCAGTCGTAAATATCTTGGCTCGCCTTGGCCGCTCCCTCGAAATCGCCTTGGCTAACAAATGAGATTATACCATCCAGATGGCTGCAGTCTGCGCGCGCTGATGGTTCCGGTGAAGACGACACCAACGAGATATGCCTGTTTGAATAGCAGGCAGCAACCATGAACAGCATTACACAGGCAAGCGAAACGTAAATGTGCTGCCGCGGCCTTCTTCGCTCTGTGCCCATACAGTCCCTCCATGAGATTGAATGATGTGCCTGACGATGGCCAGCCCCAGCCCAGTCCCCGTCCCCGGCAGCTTGCCGTTGCCTGGCGCCTGCCGGAATTTTTCGAAGACGCTCGCAAGATACTCTTTGGGGATGCCGGGTCCCGTATCGGAAACCGATATGACAACAAAGTCCTCCTCATTACGGGCCTCGATGCTCACTACTCCGTTGCGGGGCGTGAATTTGAGCGCATTTGCGATCAGGTTCCGTAGCACCTGGAGCATACGCTCGATGTCCATAGACAGGGCCGGCAGATCCTTCACCTGGCGGTCGATCCTGATATACTTCGCTTCTGCCAGCGGCCCCATTTCCGCAACTACCCTCGCGATGAGCGGGGGCAGGTCGGTCCTGGTGAAATTAAATGCCAGCATACCCGATTCAAGCTTCGACAAATCGAGCACGGAATTGACAAGTCCAATAAGACGATCGCTTTCCTGGGAGACGATCGTGAGCAGTTTTTTCTGCTTTTCCGTTACTTCCCCGCCCTTCCCCTCCAGGAACAAATTGGTGCCTTCCTTGATGGCCGTTAGTGGCGTGCGCAGCTCGTGGGACATGAGCGCGAAAAAATCGGACTTCATCTTGTCCACTTCCTTCAACTTGCTGCACATGGTGTTGAAAGCCCGGGACAGTTCCCCGATTTCAGGCGGCGAGGGGAGATGCAAGTCCGGCTCAAACACGCCCTCGGCGATGTCCTTGGTCTTTTTCTGCATTTCCGCGAGCGGCCGGGTAATGCTTCTCGTTATCAATATGGACAAGACCAGTCCGACAAGCAGCGATACCGCGCTCACGGCCATGGCAATGGTGCGCGCGTGAGTACCGGCTTCAGTCAGATTTTTTACCTTATCAAAAATACCCGCTTGGCTCAAAAGCCTGACTTTGCCCAACTCATCAATGGCGGAGTTAACCGCCTTGTCCTTTTCCGCGGCATACCATGTTTTCGCATATAGAGCACCATCTTTCAGATAACCCAACTCATCCTTGAACAAACTGTAATAAATCAGGTGATAGTCTGCCGTATTATTCAGAGCGGTTTGCTCTTCGTCGGAGATGTTCAGCCGGCGAGCTTCCTCGAGCGCGTGCTCGAAATCAACCTTTGATTTCAGAAAACCCTCATAAAGCGCCGGATCCTGAACGATCAGATACTTTTTTTCATAGCGCGTTTCCGATAAAAGCGCGTCGGTCAAGTCCTTATGCAGGCCGATGAGGGGATTGTCCACCAAGATAATGGACCGGGTAACGTCGTTCACCCGTCCGAGCTGGACAATGGCGTAGATGCTCATATTCGCTGCCAGTACCAGCAGGACAAAATATCCCAGAATCAATCGTGAGAGAATGCTCAGTTTCAACTGCATCACCCGGCGAAAAGCCATTCAAATGACCGGCTTTTGCGTTCGTATTTGTTCACCTGCTACTTAGGTTGCTCTGCCACTTTGCAGGAAAGTGAGCTATAGTACACCAATTTTTTTTTCTTTGCTTCAGAATATTTAATATCCGGCGTACCTATGTCCTCAAGGACTGCTCTCATGAAGCAATCGTCCTGCCGATCGCCTGAAAGGCCCAGATGAAAATTCGACATTTGATGCCATTTCAGACTCGTCCAATATAAAGCTTGTGTAATTGCAGGGGAAGCCTCAATCAGTAGAGCAGGTTTATCGGAGACCCCTTTCCCGAAGGAGGACATCCCCGTGAATAAATTTAACAGTATTTTCGGACAGATTCTACAGATATTTCCACATCAGGATCTTGTAAGAGAGGTTTGGGAAACAAAAGCCGGGCGTGGAATAATTGAAAGGCATTTGTAAGAAGGTATTCATCGGAGCTGCTTCAGCCCGTATTTCACGGCCAATGTAATGATCTCATTTGCAGGTTTGTTGATGAAGTTGTTATTACAGATTATTATTTCTCGATTTCTTTTGCCGCAGAATATTCATGAAATAAATATTATTTACCAGAAGAGTTCATTAACAATGCTTGCAATGCGTTGCAGGCGTCTGCTCCTCCCATATTGCATGCTTTCCGAAGATCGGCGACGGCGAGATCTTTATTGCCCGTCTTCCAGTATATGATCCCCCGATTTAAATACGCCCTTGGATTATCCGGAGTCAAAAGCACTGCCGAAGTCAAATAATCTATGGCTCTATTGGATGAACCGGCCTTAAAGTACAAAATTGCAAGATTGTTATATGATTCATAATTAGACGGGTTCAATGCGATTGCTTTACTGTAATCATCGATCGCCTTGTTAAACCGGCCAAGTTTTTCCTGTGCCACGCCTCGATTGAAATACGCATCATCATAATTCTGATTCAGGGAAATTGCCTGATCGTAGTCTTCTATGGCTTTATCAAATTGACCGGTCTTTTTATAAACGATACCTCTCTTTAGGTATACCTCATAGGATGATGAGTCCGATGCAATTGCCTGAGTATAATCGTCTATTGCGTTATTGAACTGTCCCATTTTTTCATATGTCATGCCTCTGTTCTTTAAGGCGGTAAAGTTATCCGGATCCAATGCCAGGGCCTTATCAAGACTCTCCTTGGCTTCGTTCCACAGACCTTTCTTTCCGTATACTACGGCTAAATTAATATAGGCTAACACGACTTTCCCTGGCTCCTTTTCAATTACATAACTCCACAGTGTATAGCCGTTCTCCCACACGCCAATTTGTTTTTGCGTTAAGTAGAGCATGGAGACAAGGGCAAAAACAGCCATGGTTCCGGAGAAAATCCTGACCATTGAACCCCGCTGTCCTACCGTCCGCTCGCCCCATGCCGCTGCCAAACCCATGAGAAGAAAGGGAGCAAGACTCGGCAAGTACGTATATCTGTCCGCCATTGCCTGGTCGCCCACTTTAACAATGCCGGCCACCGGAATGAGGGTGACAATATAGTAACCCCATGCCGCAAGCCACAATCTTTGTTTGCCCGCAGCGAGGATGCAGGCAACTGTGATCCCCGCAATCATCGCAACCGGAATGAAATACTCCGGCGCCAAAATAGACACTCCAGTCGGGTAGGGGTAATAAGGTACTAAGTGCCGCGGTATGATCATCTTCACGAGATAAGCGACAATGGCCTTACCTGCTACGAGTAACCGTGTCAGCAATGGCGTATCTTTTATAGCGCCAGCCGACTTTTGAGCGAAAATTGTCACTGTAGAGGAGAACAGACTCAATGCAAGAAAGGGAATCTTCCCGATAAATGATTCTCGAAATGTCTTCAATGAGCGGATTTTTTGTAAGGGATGCCAGTCCAAAATCATCAATATAAAAGGGAGACTTACGGTCATCGGCTTGCTTAAAAGGGCAAGCACGAAATAACCCAGTGAAAGCAAATACTGTTTATTAAAAAAACCGGCAGAGAATGCTTTGGGGCTTTCCTTCCGGGCCTGATTGATATATGCCGAGATGCTGAGCAGGAAGAACAAGGCACAAAGGAGGTCTTTTCTCTCGGCAACCCAAGCCACCGATTCCACGTGAAGGGGATGAAGACCGAACAACAATCCTGTGACGCCCGCAATTATCAGCACGCCCCGCTCATCCAGCGATGTTGAACCCCCGTTCTTTATTAAGTTTTCTTTCCATATTAATAAAAGCTTTACAACCAGTATTACTACAATGAAGGTATTAACGGCATGAAGCGCGATATTCATCAAGTGATGTCCAAAAGGATTCAGCCCCCAGACGGCGTAGTCAAGGGCATGAGATATCCAGGTAAGCGGATGCCAATTGGCACAGTAGAAATCAAAAAATGCCCATTTAAAAAAAGTTAGACCAAGTGAACGGATATGGATGTTCTCAAGAATATAGGCATTATCATCCCATTCAACGAATCCATTGCGAAGGGCAGTGAAATAGCAAAGAACAGTCACGAGTGAAACGACCGCGGCAAGATAGATCTTGGTATTTTGAGAGCTTTTCATTGTTAACAACCCTGTTTTGCAAAATGTCAAAGTGCTGAAAGTCCCCCTAAAACTGATCCAACCAAAAGTAGGAATTTCCGGCTTCACGCTGCTACTGGAATCTTAAGTCTTGCAAATTCACTTGGCGTCAGATCATTGAGGGGAACTGTGGGGCCGGAACTCGTTTTATCCCCAATGCCACGCTTGGACTTTATCACAGGCATTATCCAATGACAATAACCAACTTACGTTCAAACATTCATCTCTCAAACTGCCGATGAATCCCTCTGCTAGGCGTTATCTATAGGTTTCCTGGGAGGAGAAAAGTCCAGGACCACGTGATGATCTTACGCCCACTAGTCCAGGATATTAGAAACAAAGTCACTGCCATTATCAATCCGGATACTTCATGATGTTTTTCTGTTATGCTTCAGTTGATCCAGAACCACAGCTACTTCCTCTCCTCTGTGGTTCTGTCCGATCTTAATTCCATGGCATTCCCCGACAAAATTATCGTCTATATTTAGGACATCCCCGTGAATTAATTTAATAGTATTTTCGGACAGATTCTACAGATATTTCCACATCCGGATTTTGTCAGAGCGGTTCGGGAGACAAGAGCCGAAAAAGGGTAAAAGGATTCACTTACGGGGGCCAGTTCGTGGCGATACTATTCTGTCACCTGGGACAAGCGCACTCGCTACGGGAGATATGCGGCGGCCTGGCAACATGCTACGAGCAAAGGTAAAGGCGATCCTGCATGCTGCCGCGGATTATCGATCCCGCATAGGATTGCGAGGCCAGTGTCGTTGCTACGCGGCTTTTTCCCGTTCCGATGCATGCATTGTAGCGTCAATATATTCCTTCAATGCTACGGCATTGTTGAAACGTTCTTCCTTTGATCCGAACAGCAATGTCACAGTGCCCTTCCGAGCCGCATTGATGATTCCCTCCACCATTTCCCGATTCCCCCGCAGTTCTGTAAAGAACCGGCTCTTGAACTCGTCCCACTTCTTCGGGTCATGATTGAACCATTTCCTGAGCTGATTGCTCGGAGCGATATCCTTTATCCATTCATCGATCTGAGCATCCTCTTTTTTAAGCCCCCTCGGCCATAGCCGGTCGATCAGGATGCGTTTCCCGTCATCTTTCGACGGATGGTCATAAATTCGTTTGATCTTTATCATGACAAGTACCTCCCCGTCCCTTCTGATGGACAAGTGCATAACGCAAGAACGTCCGTCAGCTCTTTTTGTTCTATACTACTCGGACCGAAACAAGATCTTATAATACAATAACTCCCCCTCATCCTATGTCAATTCTCGCCCCGTATCATGAACTAATGCTCAATCTCAAGCTCCTTAGTCTCGATTCTGACGGCTATTGCGATCTTGTAGAGCATGCTCAAAATCAAGAGTCCTATGGCCCAAATGCCGATCGTGATCCATATCTCGGGAAGCGTCGGCCAGTAGGTGCGTACTTCGTTCATGGGGTTCGGAATGAATCCGCCAACGACGAGCCCGAGTCCTTTATCGATCCAGAGGGAGATAAAGAGCAGGATACAGGCAATCACGAGCGATCCCTCGTTTTTCCGCAGAGAAGGAATGAGCAGCATCAGAAGCGATAGGACTGCAAAGATTGATGAAGTCCACATGAGGGGAACGAGCTCACGACGCCCCTCAAGTCCGACATAGAGATACCTGAACGATGCGGTATGCTCCGGAATGCTGCTATAGAATGCTGTAAAAAACTCCAGCCCGAGGAAAAAGACATTTGCGAACATGGCATAGGTCACGATCTTCCCTAGCGCCTGGATCGGTTCCCTGCCGGAATCGAATGCCGTCAGTCTACGAACGATCAGGGCCAGGATGATCAGAAACGCGGGCCCGCCGGCAAATGCCGACGCCAGGAAGCGGGCAGCCATGATAGCGCTGAGCCAGAAGTACCTGCCTGGAAGACCGGCGTACAGGAATGCCGTAACCGTATGAATGCTGATGGCCCAGGGGATGGACAGATAGATGAAAGGTTTGATCCACACAGGCGGCGGGACCCCTTTCCGGTCGGCGCCCAAGGTGACCCAGCCGATGAGGAGGTTCAGGATGAGATACCCCACGAGCACGATCATGTCCCAAAACATAATGGAACTCGGCGTGGGGTGTAAGATCACATTCATGATCCTCATGGGTTGTCCCATGTCTACGAAGATGAACAGAATGCACATCGTAACTGAGGAAATCGCAAGGAATTCGCCGAGAATCACGACTTTGCTGAACTTTTTATAATCGTGCAAGTAGTAGGGGATGACGAGCATCACTGCCGAAGCGGCCACACCCACAAGGAACGTAAACTGACCAATATACAGTCCCCACGATACGTCCCGGCTTAAGCCTGTAATGCCCAAGCCATAGGTAAACTGGTGCACGTAGTAGATAAGCCCATTCAACGCAAGGATAGCCAGGAAGATGAGCCACGCCCAGTATTGTTTACTACCTTCAAATGCTTTTTCAAGCATGTTCCTACCGCTCCTCATCCATCATCGGTAATCAGCTTGGCCTTTTTGAGAAGCCGGAACGTCGCCCGCTTTTCTTCTTCGGCCCTGGCATCAAGAACATTCTCGCGGCATTGTACATAGATATTGAAGGCATACAGGACCAGGTCGTCGACAACAGAATCCCACGCTGACAGCTCCTCGCCCACACTCGGATCGTCCAGGATCTCACTTCCGACCTCCCTTCGGACGGCATTCTTTACAGCATGAATGAACGACACGGCCTGAGAAGCCGTGAAATCACTTGCTGCCCTTACCCTTATCATCCCGTCCAAAAACCGTGATACGTCGTCCGGAATGAACCCCTTCTGCAGCGCGTCGAAAAGCCGGCCTATCCCCTCTTCCAGGTCGCAACCCATGGACTCCAAGACAAGGGTTTTTTGCTTGTCCCGGAAATCGGCTCTGGCTTCTGCGGGGACCGCAAGTGTCGCATCAAACCATGTCTTCAGCACGGCGGACTTCTTTTCTATTAAACGGAGCTTAAGATTCATGTTCTTTCTACGGGCTGCCCAAGCCGAAGGTCCTGTTCAGCATGGTACACGCTCACTCCTGTTTTTGAGCGATGCATGCGGTATTGATGATCCACCCAGTTCAAAGGCTGTCACTCGATCAGCGTGTGACCGAGCTTTTCCAGGCTGTCTTTTGTAATCCTGTCGAGTTCTTCGTCGGGCATCTTTGATGGATTGAAAACAACCGCGATCATCTTGTTTTCAACCTCGATCGACTCGACTCCATCGAGATGGCCGATGAACCTTCGCAGACCCAGCGCGCATTCATCGCAAAATTGTTCTTCCACTTTAAACGACCGCTTTTCCATTTTAGCTGACCTTCCCTGTGCCGGATCTCGGTTATGCGCTTCGTTCCCGTTTTTTTCTGCTGATCGTTCATTCTGGCTGGTGAAATAGAGATACCAACCATAATAATAATGATCAATTCTGCTTCTCAACTGACAGCTTTGCGCTCCGCCACATTTTATCGGATCGCATTCATATGCTGCTGAATATAGGCCAGTTTGTGCCTAAGCCCATTCCTCACCTGCGGCTCCACCACCTTCGCACCGTCAAGAAGTATCGTATAAACAACGCGGGAAGACCGAAGAATCAGGTGAAAGTACGACGTATCGTCCGCGTAGAGATAAGCCTCGTCGGCGTGGTAAAGACCGGGGTCGATCGTTTCCTCCCTGCCGAAATAGCGGGGAGACGGTTCGGGAATCATTCTGGCGAAGAGATCCCGTGCCTGTTCGATTGTTGCTGGTATGTTTACTAAACACAGATATTTTACTTTCGCACCCCCCGGGTTTATCAGTATCGTGCCGTACAATCCCCTCAAGCCGAGCTGCTCGGTGTACTTTTTAAAAAAAATATAAGGCACATGGTCCCAAGCCACTTCCTGTCGATAGTTTTCGATGGGGAAATGTTCGATCTCACTAGGGAAAAAGAGGTACTGCCGTTCTGCGGGGGTGATTTCCGTCACCTGTGAACAGGCTGTAATCATAAACAGTAAACACAGCAAGAAAATCCGTGATCGCATATATGCATCCCTCGATTTCCGGTTACTTCCACCTGCGTCCCCGTCCATCCGGAGGGGAAATAACGTACGCTACCAAGGGACCTTCGCCCGAAGGCTCATGAACTCCGCTATTTCGAAGTCATCAAGACGAGCTACTACAGAGATGAACTTTTCGCGGAGTCCACTCTTTACAGCCGGAAGACAAAGAGAGTGGAACTTTTTTACGACACCCTCACAGGGGTCGCGTAAAAGAGCCTTCGCAGTCTCACTTTTATCCCTTACTAAGATTCTACCACTCTTCTGGTGAGCCGTTATTCAGCACAGAAGCTCTCAGGGAACAGGTTATTGTCTTCTTCGTCCCACCGAGCTATGATTGTCGGAACAGCGGGCTTTAGTATGCGGTCGGATGGGGAATGCTTCAGTCTACAGCGTTGTCAGACCTGCAACAACTCCATTTCTAGATCGTGGGATGATTAAAAAGTACCACATAAGTCGCCGAAATGAAATTCCTCATAAACTATTGCGATAGAACGGCGGGACACTTTCACCGTCACGATGCACACTGAAGGACAGGATTATTCCTTGCGAAAAGGCGCGAATCCCCTTCTGAGCGTATTTTCACTTATACCCACAGGATTCATGAACTGAATAAGATAGTCTGGTCCGCCGGTTTTTGACCCCACACCGGACATGCCGAATCCGCCAAACGGCTGTCTGCCTACAAGCGCCCCTGTAATCTTCCTGTTGATATAAAGGTTGCCGATGTAGAATGCCTCTTTTACCTTCTGAATTGCAGCGGGGCTGCGGGAGAAAAGACCTCCGGTGAGTGCGTATTCAGTTTCAGTAGCCATCCCAATTGCTTCATCGAGGGTTTTTGCCCTAATGATCGTGAGTACGGGCCCAAAAATCTCCTCGGTCGCAATACGGGACTGGGGTGGCGCATCAATAAATATGGCAGGACCCACAAAATATCCAACCAGGGATGCTTTTTTTTCGAGGACAGCTTTTCCTTCTCTCTTCCCGAGCTCTATATATGCCTGGATCTTTTTTAGCGCCGCATCATCGATGACGGGACCGAGGATATTAGCCGGGTCTTCAGGTGGGCCGGTTCTTAGGCTATCAGCCGCTTCCACGAGGCGGTTACAGAGAGTGTCAAATATATCTCCGATGACGATCACCCGCGAACAGGCTGAACACTTCTGTCCCTGATAACCGAAGGCCGATTCAATGATGCCCTTCACCGCCTCGTCAAGATCGGCGGTCTCGTCCACAATGACCGCATTTTTCCCTCCCATTTCGGCGATTACCTTTTTTATGTTCCGCTGGCCGGCCTTTGTCTCCCCTGCGCGTTGTATAATCCTGAGGCCGATATCCTTCGATCCGGTAAAAGCGATGAAATCGACGGCAGCATGGGAAACAAGATATTCCCCGACTTCACTGCCCGGCCCAGGAAGAAACTGAAGCACGCCTGCGGGGAGGCCCACAGACCTGAACGTGTCGGCCAGTTTGTATCCCAAGACTGGTGAAAGGCCAGAAGGTTTGAACAGTACGCAGTTCCCGGCCACAATAGCCGCGGAGGCCATCCCCGTCGCAATCGCCAGTGGAAAATTCCAGGGAGCTATGACGACACCGATCCCTTTTGGCTGATAACGGTATTCATTGTTCTCGCCCGGATACTCCTGGAGGACCTTCGGCATGGCGAGCCGCTTCATCTCCCGGCCGTAGTATTCAAGATAATCGATCGCTTCGCACACGTCGCCATCTGCGTCAATCCATGTTTTCCCGACCTCGAGTACCTCCAGCGCCGCAAACTCAAAACGCTGTTTTCGCATGGCCTCAGCTGCCTGAAAAAGATATTCTGCCCTCTTTTCAGGATCGATCTTTCGCCACGAAGCGGCTGCCTTGCGGGCCTCGGCGATCGCCGTATCAGCCTCCGGGATCCCTGCAGAGGATACCGTTCCCACGACGTCGTGGGCGCTTGCCGGATTGTATGACATGATTTTCCGCTCCGTCGTAACCTTGCGTTCGCCGATAAGGAGCGGATACTCCCGGTTCTTGCTCTCCTTGACAGCCTGGATCGCCTCGGCCATCTTTCTTCTATTCAGACCGATGGAGAAGTCAATGGGAGGTTCGTTCCTAAAAGCGCTGTCAATTGCATCTTGATTTGAAGCTTTTCCGGGCGCTTGGGGGGCCTGGATCAATTCGTCAAAAGAGGTCATCTCGCTGAAGGATTTTCTGAGAAACGACTCGTTGGACGTATTTTCCAGAAGCCGCCGGACCAGATAGGCCATGCCTGGGATCAATTCTCCCACAGGAGTATATGTCCGAACGTTGAACCCGCGTTCGCGCAGCACTTTCCGGAAAGGATCGGCCATGCCGTAAAGTATCTGGAATTCGAAGTCCTGTTTGGGGATTTTCAACGCGTCGGCTGCGGCCATTGCGTGGCTTATGCTTCTCAGATTATGCGTGGCGATTGCGGGACGAACCGCGTAGACGTGCTCAAAGAGGAGCTGCGTGAGCCTCTCGAAGTTAAAGTCCGTTTCCTCTTTATTCAAAAAGACAGGCAAGGGCCATCCCTTCTGACGATTCACGACAATCTCATAGTCCCAGTAGGCGCCTTTTACGAGACGGATTACGATCCTCCTTGATTGTTCCCGAGCCCATTTCGTCAGAGCCAAGATATCCTGTTCGGCATCTCTTAGATAAGCCTGAAGCGCTATGCCTGCCGCTGGAAGCTCTCTGAATTCCTCTTCCCCAAGGATGCCTTTAAAAATTGCAATGGTGAGGTCTTTATTATAATAGTGTTCCATATCAAAGGTCACTGAAATGCCGAGGGCCTTTGCTTTTCGGAGGATCGGTCGCAAATTCTCGCCGGTCCTGGCGAGTGATCCCTTCTCGTCAAGAGGGTCGAACCGGGAGTCCAGCGAAGAGACCTTGATAGATACATCCGGTCCTGCGTCGTTCGGGAAACTCTCGTGGATGAAATCCAGGAGCGCCAGATAGCGCTCGGCGTACTCAGCGGCTTCCTTGTCGCTCACAACAGCCTCGCCCAAAAGATCGATGCTGAAAAGGCTGCCATCTTTCCGCAGAGTGTTGATGGCGTTCCTGATGTCCTTGGCGTCCTTGCCTGCGATGAATTGCAAGGCCATGGACTCAATGCTCTTTCTGATCACCGGGCCAGCAATGGCGGGAGCGATTCCTCTTCCGAAGAACATGCCGATGCCGCCGATGATAGCCTTCGGCACATTAGCCTCGCCGGAGAAATACTCCTGCAGCAGCCGAATCACTTGTTCGTCGGACTTGAGCGATGGCAGTACATCGATGAACCGGAAGAGTCTGATCTTAAAATCTTCATGCTTCATAGACCAATCCATGATCCTGCCGGTCCATCTCTTCCTGTCGAACGCCGGCGGGACCTCCCGCACCGCAGACAATAGCTCAAGGCCCATCTCACGTATCTTTTCCTCAATATTGATTTCCGCGTCTATCATCATGATCACACATTTATAAAATCGATTAAACTGCGTCCGAAAATCGAATCACCACTTCGAACACTGCTTTCTTATACCTCACGGTGATTATCGTTCTCACTCACATGCACTCAAGATCCCTTTGACCTGTTCCACGTGGATAGAGAAGCATCTGCGCATGCCTGCACTCTCTCGGAGCTGTCCCCCTGATGCAGGTGCCATCAATTGTTATTCTTGATTTTATTATATCTCGGCGGGAGCGTTGTTTCTTTCATGCCTGAAGTCCCGGAATTGATTAAAGAGGGCAGGCATTTATTACATCGAAGTTTTTCAAGGTAATCGCCGGGATTGGATACTGCTAAACAGCGGTCGAGCCGGATCTGCGTCCGAGGTCCGGCAAAAAAGCGGTAAATACCCCGAGCAGGAGCAGGTAGGAACACACATGATAAACGAATTCGATGCCGTAGTGGTCTGCAAGCTTGCCGAGGACAGCAGCTCCAATTCCAGCCATGCCGAAGGCGAGGCCGAAGAAGAGGCCGGACACGGTCCCCACTTTACCGGGGATGAGCTCCTGTGCGAATACGAGAATGGCCGAGAAAGCGGAAGAAAGGATGAGCCCGATAACGAAAGCAAGGATGCCTGTCCAAGTGAGGTTCGCATAGGGCATTACTAGCGCAAAGGGCGCCGCACCCAGGATCGAGAACCAGATCACGCGCTTTCTGCCGATACGGTCGCCGATGGGCCCGCCCATTACCGTGCCTATCGCCACCGCGAACAAAAACGCGAAAAGGTGAACCTGCGCGGCTTGCACGGACAGATGGAAGCGGTGCATGAGATAGAAGATATAATAACTGCTGAGACTTGCCAGGTAAAAGAACTTGGAAAAGATCAGCACCAGTAGAACCAGCATCGACAGGACGATCGTGCGCATCGGAAGTACGGGGTGCGGGACCTGACGCGGCCTCACCCCACGGACAGTGAGCATCTGTCTGCGCAGATAAGAGCGGCCAACCTGCCACAGCACCGAGATGGCGAGCAAAGCGGCGAGCGAGAACCACGCGATGCTCCGCTGCCCTTGGGGGATAATGATCCACGCGGCAAGCAACGGACCCATCGCGCTGCCCATATTCCCGCCAACCTGGAAGATCGACTGGGCCAATCCGTGTTGCCCACCCGAGGCCATGCGGGCTACACGCGATGACTCAGGGTGGAAGATTGAAGACCCGGTGCCGACGATCGCAGCGGCGGAGAGCAGCATCCCGTAGTTATGCGCATTAGCCAGGACAAGGAGACCAACGAGTGTGCATCCCATGCCGAACGCCAGGGAGTACGGCTTGGGATGATGGTCAGTGTAAAACCCGACGATGGGCTGAAGCAGAGACGCAGTAATCTGATAGGTCAAGGTGATCAGCCCGATCTGCGCGAAGGTGAGTTGGAACGTACTTTTGAGCAACGGATAGATCGCAAGGATCAGCGATTGGATCATATCGTTTAGAAAATGGGAGAAGCTGATAGCGCCGAGCACCCTGAAGACGGTGCGTTGAGCGCCGTCCGACACGCCGCTCGCATTTTTTTCGAGGCTCTTTTCCATAATTTTGGCACGGAGTAGACTTATAGATTTCCCTTCCCCCTTCAATCAATGCTCCTTCCCTTTGAAGAGGTCCGTTGCGTCATGATACTACCATGCAAGAGGCCGCTCCGCCACTGTTTGTTGCTGCGGTAATCCATTTTTAAAATTCTCTTGTGCCGAGCGACTTTAGCGAGATACCGGCACACCAGTCTCTTCTTTAGTTTATCCCGTACGATGATTTCCCGATACTCTCACTTCCTCGGCGGCAACAGGACTATCACGTCCGGCATGGTTTAAAGACTGAATCTCGAGGGATCTTCACGTCCGCCTTTCTCACGCACAAGAAAAGCCCCAAAAACGTTCGGGGCCTTTCTTTAGGAGAACTGATAAGACGTCAGCACTTTTCAGATACAGAATCAGCAAGCGGCAGCAACCGTTCCTAAAACTATAGCATTTTATTACAACATGACGAAACTATCAATTCTGCGTGATACAACTAAATTCCTAAGAAGAGGAATCCGCAATATGGTCCGAAACATGATTAACTAAAGCAGTAATTTTAGTTTCCAGAATTTTCCAGAAGATAAAAAAGGTGGCATGGTTTTTCAAATTAAACGACCAAGATAGGCGTTGAATAGACGTATAAGACAGTATGAATAGAGCGGAGTGAGATGATCTATTTCTCTGCTAGCAGTATTGAGCTCGTCGTAAACGATCAAAATTGTTTTGCACTTTATAATTGCGATAGCTGAGCGTCTTGCCGGCAGGGTATGAATAGCGTTATCGTCGTTCCTTCATTTTTCTTGCTGTCTATCTCCATATGACCGTCGTAGTGCTTGAGAATTTCATTGGTTATCGAGAGCCCGAATCCCCTCCCAGTTCCATTTGTGCTCGGAATGATGTCATCGGGATCCTGAGCAGCCATCCCGGGACCGCTATCGGAGATTGCAATGACGACAAAAGGATGGCTGGAGCGCATCGCGGTGTCTGTTTTGATGCTCAGCTTTCCGCCGCCCTGCATTGCTTCGATCGCGTTGTTCATGACGTTGAGGATTGCCTGCTCAAGATGAAAGGAATTCATGGTGATAGGAGGAATTTCGCCGAACTCGAACCGCGATTGGATATTGCGCGTATAAATCTGGAGCGAAGTGAAAATTTCTATTTTTTTCAATAACGCATTGATGTCTGTAGAGCGTTGCTCCGTTTCCGAAACCGACGAACCCAAAAAATTCGTGATAAAATTCTCAAGACGCGTAATCTCATCTTCCATGATCTTGGTGAATTCAGTAAGCGGCTCCTCGGAATGATATTTCTCCCGCAGGTAAACAACAGC
>Ga0209415_10001686_pt1 | contig 42021 bp, 34 predicted proteins | sample PeaSoiSIISIP2007_FD_187696 | JGI IMG/M metagenome (GOLD analysis project Ga0209415, IMG submission 187696) | Peat soil microbial communities from Weissenstadt, Germany - SII-SIP-2007 (SPAdes) (version 2) | ecosystem: Environmental > Terrestrial > Soil > Wetlands > Peat | place: Germany...
GTCGAGGGCTCTGCCACCCATCGAGCCGTGGAACCCGGCGTCGCCGAAGCTGAAGACACCGCCGTCGGCGGCGACCAGCCAGTAGCCGTCTCCCGGGGCGTCGAGCGCCGCTCCGACCAGGGCCTTGTCGGAAGTGATCGACGGGCCTGGTGGTCGGGCCTCCCCGAAGCTGAACGCCGCGCTCGTCTGGGGCTCGGAGATCGTTCCGCAGACCGACACAAAGGTGTAACCCTCGTTCTCCAGATCGCCGATGATCTGCGGGAGGGCATCCACCGTTTCCGATCGGGGCCCTCCACCGTCGTGCATGTCCACGACCGCACCCGAGAACGCGGCCCCCACCACGCTGTCGACGATGGACTGTGTGCCAGGGAGGCTCCAGTCCCTCGGGTCTATCGAGTAGCTCATCGTGGTCAGCCCGCGCTGAGCGATCTGGTCGAGCACGGTGGTGTTCCAATCGTCGTAAGGCGGGCGGACACATGTCGGGGTCTGGCCTGTGAGTGACCGGATCTCGTTTTGGGTCTGGTCGATCTCGTTGGAGAAGTCCGACTCCGCAATGGTGCTCAGGTCAGGATGAGTCCACGTGTGGTCCTCCACCGGATAGCCGGCAGCTGCGAGCATCTGGGTGTACTGCGGGTACTCGACGATGTCCTCGCCGATCTCGAAAAATGTGGCCGGCACGTCGTAGCGCTCGAGAACCGCCAAGACCTGCGGCGTGTAAGGACCCGGCCCGTCGTCGAATGTGAGGGCGATGACTTTCCTCCCCGCAGTGGCCGCGCCACCCGGGGCCTGGTACGTGTAGAAAGCCGGTTGTGGGGTTTCGGCAGACGCCACCGATGATGAACCCACTGCCAGCATGATCGCATAGGCGACCACACCGCCGGCCACCCTGATGATCCTCGTCAGGTTGGCCAGGCTCCATGACATGTTCGGATGGTAAGTCGCGCCGACAAGACGGTCGTAGGGCCGAAGGTCCTGAAGACCACGTCCAACAAGAAGGAGCAATCCCTCGCCACCGTGGCCGAGTTAGAAGTCCTCCTTGACCGGCTTCAATGAGACGGCCAACGACCGCACCACCGCAGTCGGCGGAGAGTCGCCGGGCTGACCTCGATCATTGGCCGCCGTGCGACCACCGCTCGTCGCTCCAACACCGTCAGCTTCCCTCGACCTCGACCAGGCGCCACCAGGTCCGTTTCGGCGACGGAGCGACGGTGTCGGCCAGGGTCGGATCACGGAGCAATTCATCACGGCGAAGTCCGGGCAGGACCGCATGGTGGATGGAGCCCCGCACGCTCACCAGGGCCAGCACCCACCCGAGGGCGCCAACGTAGGCCTCCGCTAGGGCGGGGTCGTCCCACTCGTACAGACCTCGGTGGACACCTCGCTGGTCATGACGGAACCACAACTTCGAGATCAAGCCCGAGAAGCCGACGAACAGCACACTGTTGAGCAGCACGAGGACGCCGTTGTCGCATAAATGGCGGGCACGGCGTTGCTCGACCTACTTGGTCGAGAATGTCCAATCGTTCCAATGCGGCTGGCACGGTACGTCGTCTCCCATCCCTCGCTGGCTACCAGGGTGCGGAGGAACGTCGACTATCTTGTCAAGAACAAATGGTTGACGCCGTCGCCGTTGTGAAACGCCGGGACGGCGCGGGTGAACGACTCGGTCGAGGCCTGACGACGGACGGATGACGTCAGACGCCGCCGGACCTCGCCACCACGGTTACGTCGAGAACCAAGGGCGCACCCGGTATCGGAGTGCACGGCGTCGGCGTACACGGACTGTGACCCGACACAAAGTCTGCCTGTACCGTCGTTGATCCCGGGCGTACCGCCCTGAACCGGGCCGTGAGCTGGGAACTGGATGTGGCGCTCGAGAGCAGAGACAGGATGCCCTGATCGGACACCGTTGGCGGGCCCGGCCAGGAGCCGCCCGTTCCTCCGTAGCCTCCCCTCATGACGAGCTCGGCGCCAACTTGCACACACGCCGAGCTGGGCTCGGGCACCATGATCGTCACGGTCACGGTCCCCGTCTGGCAGTCGGCCGGCACGACGGACGCCGGGGTTGAAGTGGCATCGCTTGGCGAGCGAGTCGTGGCAGTTGCCTGGACTCCAGCCGTCGTTGCCGGTGACGAACAACCGGCGAGAGACAGGGCGAGCCCTGCGCTCATCCAGGTCACCAGTCGCCTGGCCATCCACCCAGGCTAGACGGGCCCACGCTCGACTTCTTCGACACCCTCGCCAGTCCCTGACCGGTGGATCGAGCCACGGACGGAGTCACTCCAGACCCAAGGCCTGTCGTCATCGAGCGGCGAGGAGCTCATCTATTCGGTGATTGAGGTCCTCTTGGTCGACCACATGGACATAAACGTCGTGATGACGGCGGGAGTCGGTCTCCCATGACAATCCACCTTGCGCATTCATGACGGCCGAGCCGCCCTGGCCCGACTCAGAGAAGAGACCCTGACGACCGCCGATCGCATACAGAATCGTGGGCCCGTCCCAGTCGCCGTCCGTGGGCGGTCCGCAGCCAAAGAGTGCATCGAACACGATCCGCATGGGATTGTCGTGCGGCGTGGCGGAACAGAGCATTCCGCCCACCTTGGTGTTGATCCCGGTGGATCCGTCGACCCATGCGATGGGTGTGGGCCACTGCGCGCCCGTCACCACCGCTCGTGCCGAGGCCACGTCGTATCTGCTGTTCGTGAGGGGTACGGGAGCGCCGCCCGGAAACAGGCCGTCCTCGATCACGAGGTCCCTCACCTTGGTCGCGATCAGTGCACGACCATCGAGCGGACTGCCCTGTCCGGGCTTCGATCTCAGCAAGCCGGCCAGGTTGGTGTATGCGCCGATCGCCACGATGGTAACGCTGTGGTCGGGTTGTCCCGTGAGCACGCGACGATAGAGGGAGACTGCACCGGGAGCATCGGCGCTGCTGCCGACGGCGTGCGGAAGCCGACGAATCAGCTGGGCGCTGTAACCGGCGGGCACAGTGTTCGCACGGCTGTCAGAGACGGCGCCCACGGGGATTCGGCTGTGGCCATATGCGGTGTCGATGGCGTCGATGGCAGCGACCGCCACGGTACTCCTGATATCGGACATCACCCCCAGAATCTCGACCTTTCCCCGTTGCTGCAGGACGTTGGCCATCCCGACGGCAGTGGCGTCGTCCCAGTAGAGGGACAGGTCGGTATCGATGATCACGTGGGGTACACCGCTCCTCGTGCCCCCACCTCGGGTGGCCGACGCAGCCGGTCCGCAGGCGGCCACGACGATCAGTGCGCCGGTGACGGCCGACACGCCCCAACGCCATCGAGGCCGTCGGCCCTTGTTCTCGCGGAGCGGCCGATCCTGCGCTCTTGACGGGTCCCCATGCGGCACGAGCCCAATCAGACCACGAGATCCCTCAGCCCCGCGGCGCCATGGCGGGAACCACTCCGCCGAGCCGAGCGGCACCTGGCCGGAACGGAGTGGTCGACGTAGGCCCGGGCGATCGTGCCGTGGAGGCATTCCTCGCTCGACCGCTGACCGCACACCTGGCCACCCATGGACCACTTGTCCGTCCGGTCTGGTTCCTGTGGGAGGACCACTCGTTCTGGATCTTGACGGGCCCGTGGTCGACGGTGCCGTGAGACATCGACCGAGATTCTCGCGTGGCCCTTGTCGTCGATCAGCGGGATGTTGCGTCGTTACCTGGGCGACGACAACGAAGCCTGGGAGGAACGATTTCAACGATGCCTGAAGGGTGATCAGGGATCTGTCTGGCTCCGTCTGACGTCAGCCGATAGGCACGGCCTGCCAGCTCGCTCCGGCGTCATGGGTCATGAGCAGCTGGGTCCCTTCCTGGGCGGGCGGACCGGGCAGGCCGTGGACGACAACCCCCTGCGTGCTCGTGGTGAAGCCCAGATCATTGAATCCCTCTCCCCCGTCGTCGTAGGTCTCGACCGTCGACCACGTGTGCCCGCCGTCGCTCGACCGGTACAAGAAGCTGGCTCCCGAGGCGGCCGAGACCATGAGGGTGCCCGACGCCGTGGCGGCCAGAGCCTCGGCGTCCCCACCCAGCGGGGTGCTACCGGCGACGGTGCTCTTGCCGTTCACGGTCACGACCACGGACTTGGTGGAGCTGCCCGCCGCGCCGTTCCCGCTGCACAGTGAGTACAGCGTCGTCGCGTTGGGAGCCACCATGGAGGCCAGTGAGAGGCCCGCTGAGGCACAGGGACCGGCAAAGGCGTTCCACCCGCTCGGATCGGCGAGGTTCTCGGTGGCAAAAAGAGCTCCGGAGCCGAGTAGGGCGAAGCCGACGGGCGCGTGGAGTGTCAGGTCGAGGGCGCTGATCCCGCTCGACATGACTGACGGGCCGGTGCGAACGGTGGCGAATCCACCGCCGGTGGCCGGCGCCTGCTCCAGCCGGAGCGGGCCGGCGCACTCGGTCTCGACGGGGCAAGGCGAGATGACGGCGTCGACGTAACCGCCCGACGTCTCGAGCGAGACCACAGAGCCAGCCGTCTTGACCTGTTGCCAGGTCCGTGCTCCGTCATGGGTGGCAAAGAGCGCCGGGCCGAACACCCATCCATCGAGCGGATCGGCGAAGCGCACTTCGTCGACCGCCGGCAGACCTGATGCCGGCGAGGCCCCATGGGCCTCGTAGCCGGCCGCCGGCGCGGTGAGGCCGACCCAGGTCGCACCCCCGTCGGTGGTCCGTACCAGGGCTGCGCAGCTACCACCCGGGCACGAGGGAGCCACACCGAGGGCGAATCCCGTCGTGGCCGACACGAACGTCACCGATCCGGGAAGGAAGCCGCTGGGCACGGCGGTGCCTGTCGGAGGGGAGAGGGTTGTCGAGGACGTGGGGTGGGACGTCGTCGGGGTCGACGTGCTCGCCGGGGGCGGTGATGTACCCGTCGAGGCACAGGAGACACCAACTAGGCCGAGGCCGATGAGCGGCACTCCACCGGCCCAGCTCCGTACCCCCCGCCAACGGCGGTACCGGGTCAACTCTCGCCCCGCGGGACCCAACGCTCGTTCGCCGTCACGTCGGGGATGTGCTCGAGCCGGCATCGGACGTATGGCCATGATCTGCCTCCTCGACATGCAGGCTGGCATGTTTCCCCTGGACCGGGGCAGGGCCGAAGGGCCCATCCTTCGGCCCTCCCGGGCCTTCCCCGACGCGGAACCGGGACGTTCGACTCCGGGCGGTGACGTCCCCGAGCTGACATCGTGGACCAGCCGGAAGAGTGGACACCGACGTCCCGGCCCGCGGCGTCGCCGGGGACCGGACCCCGCCCCCCGGGGTTAGAGGTCGAGCGTCGGGTTCGTCGGATCGACCCCAGCACGGCGAAGCGCCTTCGCCTTGGTGCGGACGAGAACGTCGCGCGGGGCGATACAAACCCGTTCCACCATCTCCACGGCTTTTTCCATGAGACCCGCCGGTTCGACCACGGCGCTCACAAGGTGAACGTCCAAGGCGTCATGCGCTGTGAGCTCGCGCCCACCGATGGTGAGCTCCCGGGCAATGGCACCGCCGACCAGATCGTGCAGCGGACCGTAGACCACGTCGCCGAACGACCGCTCCGGATGAGAGAAGCGCGCGGTGCTCGACGCCACCCGCAGGTCGCACATGACCGCCAGGTCGAAGCCGCCGGCGATGGCGGGACCGTTCACGGCCGCGACGAGCGGAAGGGGGAAAGAGAGCACGGCGCGGTGAAAGCGGTCGCTGGAGGCCCACAGCTCCTGCATGAAGGCGTCATCCACGGCGGCGCGATCGAATTCCTTTAGGTCGAACCCAGCCGAGAACACCGTCCCCTCGCCGATGACCACGACGGCCTTGACGGAGCTGTCCTCGGCCATGTCGGCCAGGGCGTCGCTGATGGAATCGCGCAGGGCGACCGACAACGCATTTCGACGCGCTGGCCGATTGAGGGTCATCACCACGTGATCCTCGGCCCGCTTCATCAGGAGCTCGCCGCCAGCCCGTCGCTCCACCGTCACGAGCTCATGCCGTCGCCCACCGTGTGAACCACGACGCGGTACCCGGTGAGGAGGAGTCTGCCCATCTCACCGGCAGCATAGGTGGCCACGAATCGAAGATGGAACGTCCCTTGCACTTGTACTAATCTTCTAGTACATTGATACGTATGGAGGCGGAGTCGATGATCCAGTTCCGGCTCGACCTCAAATCGGGCGTGCCCGCGTACCGCCAACTCGTCGACCAGGTCCGTCAGGCGTTGCGGCTGGGCCTTCTCCGACCCGGCGATCAGCTCCCGACCGTCCGCGACGTGGTCAAGCAGATCGCCATCAACCCCAACACCGTGCACCGCGCCTATCGGGATCTGGAACAGCAGGGCCTCACCGAGGGCCGGCCCGGAAGCGGCACCTTCATCACGCGCGCCCTGGCCAGGGTTCCCGAACAACAGAAGACGTTGCAGCGCCAACTCGAGAAGTGGATGCGCTCGGCCCGGGAGGCCGGCCTCGGTGACGAGGCGATCTCCGCCCTCGTCGCCGAAGCGATGCGCTCGTCAGAAAAGGAGGGGCCACGATGACAGGTGCGCTGGAAACGGTCGGGCTGGGCCGCCGCTATCGCACAACCTGGGGTTTGCGGGACTGCAGCTTGACGGTTCCCGAGGGGAGCATCACCGGCCTCGTCGGTCCGAACGGTGCCGGAAAGTCGACACTGTTGCGACTCGCTGCCGGCATCTCGCGACCGACGACAGGGACGGTGAGTATCTTCGGCCAGGAGGTTCGCCCGAATTTCACGGCGCACCTCACCCGGATCGGTTACTTCGATCAGCTACGACCGCTCTACGCCGGATTCCGGGTGGACGAGATGCTCGGTCTCGGCAGGCGTTTGAATCCGAGTTGGGACGACGTGTCGGCCAGGCAGTGGCTCGACGATCTCGGCATCTCGGTCAAGGACAAGATCAGCAGGCTCTCTCTGGGTCAACAGGCCGAGGTGGCGCTCACGGTCTGCATGGGCAAACGACCCGACCTCCTTCTCTTGGACGAACCAGTGGCGAGCCTGGATCCGCTTGCCCGTCGTCAGCTCCTCTCGACCCTCATGGGAACCGTCGCCGAGCGGGGAACGACCGTCCTTCTTTCGTCGCACATCGTGAGCGAACTCGAGCCGGTGTGCGACTACCTCATCATTCTTTCGGCATCCCACGTGCAGATCACCGGATCGATCGAGTGGATGTTGGCCAATCACCGGGTCCTCGTCGGCCCTCGGGACGGTGAATCGCCTTCCGGCGTTGATGTGATCTCTTCGGCCGCAACGGGTCGGCAGGTGACACTCCTGGTTCGCGGCATGGCGTCAGATCTGGGTCCGGACTGGCAAGACCTACAGCCCGGACTGGACGAGGTCGTGCTGGCCTATCTGGCTCAACCGCCTTCCGGTCGGAGCACCTCGCCCGTCGACCGCCTCCCCGAGCCTGGGGAGCCGTCATGATCTGGCTGGCGTGGCGCCGTCACCGACTCGCTCTCCTGGTCGTGGGGTGCACCCTTGTCGCCCTTGCCGTGTGGATGATCGTCGACTGTCACTCATTCGAGGTCGCCAGGCACACCTATGGACGCAGTGGTTGCATCGGGACTCTCCTCTTCTGCAACGGGGTCTCCCACGGCTGGTTCTCCTTCCAGAACCAGGCCGGATACCTCGACGTGCTCCTGTTCCTGGTCCCCTGCGTCCTGGGAATCGTTCTCGGCGCCCCCCTCGTCGCCGGCGAACTCCAGGCCCACACCAATCGCCTGGCATGGACTCAGAGCATCTCTCGTTCGAGGTGGCTCGTCATCAAATGGTTGGTGGTCGGGCTCAGCGTCGTGGCTCTGGTTGCGCTGATGCAGGTCGTCGTGCAGTGGTGGTCCGGCCACGTCCTCGTGAACTTCCTCGAGACAAGCTCGCTTCCGGGGACGGACCGGATATCTCCCCGCCTGTTCGGCATCACCGGAATCGTTCCGCTCGCTTATGCGCTGTTCGCCTTCGCCCTGGCGGCAGCACTCGGGGCCATCCTGCGGCGGACGGTCTGGGCCGTTGTCGGGACCATCGTCGGGTACACGGCGGCGGCGATCCTGATGGTATTCAACATTCGGCCGTACCGTCTCTTCTCGCCCGTCTTCGTGCCACAGGTGACGAGCCCGAACGGGAACTCCGTGGCGTTCCTGCCACAAAGCGTGTTGAGCCAGCCCGCCTGGAATCTGGGATTCGGCTTTCGGCTCGCTCCGGGCGTCGTGAGTCCTTACTCGGCTAACGAGATCGCCCAACGTTGCCAAGATCGGAACTACAACTACGCGTCCTATCTCCGCTGCCTGGCTTCCCATCACGTCGAAATGGGTTCGTTCTATCAATCCGCCAGTCGTTACTGGCCACTTCAGTGGAGCGAGGCGGGCATCTATCTTGGGGCCGCACTCGTTCTCTTCGGACTGACCGTCTGGGCTGTACGGCGGTGGCGGGCATGATTCGCCGTCGGGCCTCGTCGGTGCACCGGCCGGAATGAACCCGGTCCGGGTGCGGTTGTCTCCAACGTCATCGCAGAAGGGAGCGCCCGGTGCCGCTGGCCGTGAGGTTCGACGAGTACGGAGACACCGATGTCCTCGAGGTGGTGGAGGTCCCCCGACCGGTTCCCGGGCCAGGTCAGGTCCTGGTCAGGGTCAAGGCCGCCGGTATCAATCCAGGCGAGGCCAGCATCCGCAAGGGTTTGCTCCACGACATGTGGCCGGCCACGTTCCCCTCGGGTCAGGGAAGTGACCTGGCGGGCATCGTGGACGATCTGGGGCCGGACGTCACGCAGTTCGCCGTCGGTGACGAGGTCCTGGGCTTCGTCGACAGTCGGGGCAGCCATGCCGAGCTGGTGGTGGCCGATGTCGGCAATCTGGTGGCGCGCCCGGGAAACGTGCCGTGGGACGTCGCCGGCTCATTGTTCGTCGTGGGGACAACCGCCTACGCTGCCGTGCGAGCGGTGAACCTGGTACCCGGTGACACGGTCGTCGTGTCGGCGGCGGCGGGAGGTGTCGGCTCGGTGGCCGTCCAACTGGCCGCCGCCACCGGTGCCACGGTGATCGGGCTTGCCAGCGAGGAGCATCACCCCTGGCTCATCGGCCACGGAGTGATCCCGGTGACCTACGGCGACGGCGTGGAGGATCGAATCAGGGAGGCCGGCACCGGGCGGTTGGACGCGCTCATCGACACCTTCGGTGGCGGGTACGTCGAGATGGCCATCGGTATGGGTGTGCCGCCCGACCGTATCGACACCATCATCGACCGGACGGCCGCCCAGGAATACGGGACCAAGACCGACGGGAGCGCGGCGGCGGCGAACGCCGGAGTGCTGGCCGACCTGGCGGCAATGATCGACAAGGGGGCCCTCGATATTCCTATCGCCAAGACCTATCCCCTGACCGAAGTCCGCCAGGCCTTCCGCCACCTCGAAGAGCGGCACACGCTGGGCAAGATCGTCCTCGAACCTTGATCGTCCCGGTCGGAAGATCGGGATGCCGTGACAGAATGTGCGACGTCGAAGGGGGACAAATGTCAGGAGCCGCCAACGCTCAACTCCAACAGCTCGAGGCTGATACACCGGTCGATGCGGCCGTGGGGGCACTCCTGCAGGACGGCGCCGTGATCGTCCACAATCTTCTTTCTGGTGACGTCGTGAAAGCGATCAACACCGAAGTCCAGCCGTTCGTCGACCGGGCCGACCCTGACATGCGTCATCTCAATCCCGGGGTGCAGGTCTTCCACGCCCAGACCCGCCATGTCTCGGGTCTGGCGGGCAAATCACCGACATTTGCCACCGAAGTCATGATCCATCCGCTGCTCATGGCCATGTGCGACAACGTCCTGGGACCGTCGTGCGCCCGCTTCCAGCTCAATCTGGCCCACCTGCTGGAGCGCCTTCCGGGTGCCGGAGACCAGTTCTGGCACCAGGACGAGATCGTCTGGAACCTGGTGCCCGAGCCCAAACCCGAGGTGCAGCTGGCCTCGGTGATCGCCTTGGTCGATTTCACCGCCGACAACGGTGCCACCCGCGTCTTTCCGGGAAGCCACCGCTGGGAAGCCGGGCGATACCCCACCGACGACGAAGCCGTGGTCGCCGAGATGCCGGCCGGATCGGCGATCGTTTATCTCGGTTCGACGTTCCACGGCGGCGGTTCCCACTCCGGCTCGGCGCCACGCCGTGGCGTTCACTTGTCCTACACGTTGGGTTGGCTGCGCACCGAGGAGAACAACTACCTCGCTGTGCCTCCGGAGATCGCCAGCCACCTACCCCGACAGTGCCAGGAAGTGCTGGGTTACGCCGTGCACGATGCCATCGAGCGCGGCGGGGGCTATCTCGGCATGTTCGACCTCCGCGACCCGATCGAGTTGTTTCGAGAGGGCTGGCCGAACAACCCCCGCCAGGACTGAATCTCGGTCGTGCCGTCCGCTCCGCCTGCACGTTCTGGTGACCCGAAGGAACGGACCACCAGCGACGACTTGGACAGATCACTCAAGTCCGAGTCTCCACGAGCCGATGATCGGAGCGGAAGACCAGTCGGATTGGGCGATACGCCTCGGACGCTAGACCTCGTGGAAGTACGCACCGCCCCCATGGAGAAGGGTGGCGCATGCAGGCACGACGGAGACTCTTGCCCCGCCAATTCACTGACTGGAAGGGCAAGTACATGGTCGAGGACGACCCCGACCAGGGCTGGCGTGAATGCCGCATCGTCGACGTGTCCTCGGCCGGGGCCGGCGTCGAACTTGTCGACGCCACCGAGAGGGAGTCGTCCGGGTGCCGGATCATTCTGGCTGTCCACATCGCAGGGGTGGTCCGCTACTCCGAGTCGTTGAAGAACGATGGACGGAGAGTTGGGATCCAGTTCATGGATCTCACCGACGAGGAGCGGATCTACATCGAATCCCTCGAGAGCCTCGGAGCTGTCTGGTGACCACGCCCAGCGGCGAGGCACTCAGATAACGGTCGCCGACCTGGCCGCTGTCGCACCGGCGAAACGGCCGAAAAGAGTCGAGTCGCCCAGTGAGAGACCCGAGGCGTATCCGAAGGAGCAGATCCCGGACGTCGTCCGCCCGGCGGCAAACAACCCCGGGATGGGCACACCCGAGAGATCCACGACCTCGCCGGCCACGGTGGTCTCGAGACCGCCGAGTGTGAAGGGGGCATAGGGCGCGGAGTCCCGGCGCAGGTCGAAGGCTCCGAGCGGTGGAACCAGCGGTCGGACCCGTTCGGGCCGCTTGTGGAAGACCGGGTCCGCTCCCAGCTGGGCATGGCGGTTGTAGAGCGCCAGGGTCACCTCGAGCGAGCCCGCCGGCAGGCCCATCTCGGCCTCCAGTTCCTCGACCGATTCGCACACCCAGGCGGCCTCGAGGCCCATCCAGTTGGGCTCGTAGCCGGCCTCGTCGATCACCAGGAAGCATGCGGCCTGGTGTTGGTAGAGAGCGGCCTGGCCGACGCGGCCCATGTAGGTGTCCTCGTTGATGAAGCGCTGGCCGTTGCCGTCGACGATGATCCCTTCGATCAGCCGCCGCGGCGGGATGATCGGGAGTGACACTTCTCCCGCGTGCATGTTCTTGACCCGGGCCCCGACGGCCTGAGCCATTTCGATCCCGCCGCCGTCGTCGGCCTCGGTCCCGACCTTCCAGGTACCGAGAAGCAGGGTCGGGGCGTGGCGCCGCAGCATCTCGTCATTCCAGATGAATCCGCCGGCGGTGAGCACGACACCCCGGTGAGCCTTGACCGCCATTCGCTCGCCGTAACGGGTGGCCACCGCCCCGACCACGCGGTCGTCATCGACGATCAGGCCCTCCACCCGAGTGTCGTAGGCGACGTCCGCCCCGGCTGCGAGGGCCGCTTCGGCGAGCTTCTGCATGAGGAGCCACCCCGTCGAGCGCTTCGTCTTGGTCAGATGACCCCGGGGGGCGGGTACGGCGATCTCGTTGAACGGCCATGCGTCCTCGCCACCCGACCACACGAGTCCCTCGGTCCCCGAGGGAGCCATCTGAGTCTCGAGGTCGAGACGGGCGTCGTACTCGACGCCGCGCGCCACCAGCCAGGCGAAGTGGTCGAGGCTGGCCTCGGCGTAGGCGACGACCTTCGCCTCGTCGGGCTCCGGTCCGCATGCCGCCAGCAGGTAGCGCACCATGTTGTCGACCGAGTCCTCGAACCCGCAGGCGGTCTGCACGGGCGTGCCCCCGCCCAGGTACACGATGCCCTCGGACAACGCCGCGGCGCCTCCCGCCCCCGAGGCTCGCTCCGCCACCAGGACCTCGGCGCCGGCCTCCCGGGCGGCGTGCGCCGCGCAGGAGCCCGCCGCACCAAAGCCGGCCACAAGGACATCGGTCTCCAGGTCGAACGAGCCGACTTCGGCCAACGGGAGCGGTCTCACGCACCCCTCCATCGCCATCGATCGCTTCGGTGCGTGGTCACCTGATGGGTCACGGGCCGAAGTCTATGAAAAGTCCGGTGGCCTGGATCTGGCGAGGCGATCCCCCGAGCATGATTCACCAGCCCCGCTCGGTCCTCATCCCGACACGGTGGCTCCAGCGGTCCCCTCGACACGGACATCGTCCGATGATTCCTTGCGCTGGTCACGTTGTCCCTTGTACGAAGAACGGTCCGGTGCCCTGGACCCCGGTGAATCCCAGCGAGCGTAGGGTCTACGGGCGATGCCACCCGGAACACAACCACATCACGGTTGCGGCCCGCGGCGCCCCAGATGGGTCACGATCGCTTCTCGCCTCGTGCGCCCATGACACTCCCGGCGCGACCGGCGCCGTCCCCCCGTGGCCATCGAGGTGATCACCGATGGGCTGCGTTGGTGGTGTTGTGCATATCGTCCCTCATCATCAACCTGGACAACACCATCCTCAATGTCGCCCTGCCCACCCTCGTCCGACAGCTCCACGCCAGTTCCAGCCAGCTCCAGTGGATCGTCGACTCGTACGCCATGGTCTTCGCCGGACTGTTGTTCGTGGGCGGCAGCCTGGCCGATCGATTGGGACGAAAACGCTTCTTTCTCATCGGTCTGACCGTCTTCGCCGGAGGATCGATCGGCGCCGCATTCTCAGGCTCCGTGCACCTCCTGATCGCAGGCCGGGCCGTCATGGGGGCCGGCGCGGCGCTCACGATTCCCGCGTCTCTGTCGATCATCAACGACATCTTCCGCGACTACGCGGAACGGGCCCGTGCCATCGGCGCCTGGGCCGGGACCATCGGACTCGGCATCGCCGTCGGCCCGATCGCCGGCGGTCTTCTGCTCGCCAGATTCTGGTGGGGCTCTATCTTTCTCGTCAACGTCCCGATCGCCATCGTCGGCTTCGTGGGGGCTCTGGTATTCGTCCCGGACTCGAAGAACCCGACTGCCGACCGCCCCGATCCCATCGGGGCGGTGCTGTCGGTTGCCGGACTGGGTCTGCTCCTGTGGGCGATCATCGAGGCTCCGAGCCATGGCTGGACCTCCAAGGTGGTAGCCGGAGTCGGGGCGGCCAGCCTGGCCGTCCTCGGCGCCTTCGTAGGTTGGGAAGCCCATAGCCACCACCCGATGTTGAAATTGACGTTCTTCGCTGACCGCCGTTTCTCCATTGCCGCGGCCGGCGAATGCCTGGGGGTCTTCGGGCTGATGGGAGCACTCTTCGTCCAGACCCAATTCCTGCAATTCGACCTCGGGTTCTCACCGCTCCAGGCCGGCCTACGCATCCTGCCCATCGCCGTCACGCTGGTCATGAGTGCCGCGCTGTCTCCCTTGTGCGCCCGCGTCGCCGGGGTCAAGCTCACGGTGGCCGCCGGTCTGGCGGCCACCGCGGGAGGTCTGTGGCAGGTCTCAGCGGCGGCGAGGGTAGGCGCGACCTACGGAGACGTCGTGCCCGGCTTGGTCCTGCTCGGCCTCGGGGCTGGCCTGCTCCTGCCGACGGCCACGAACTCCGTCGTCGGATCTGTCCCCCAGGGCGACTCGGGGATGGGATCGGCGTCCAACGCCGTGGCTCTGCAGGTCGGTGGCGCCCTGGGTGTCGCGGTGGTCGGCAGCGTGATGTCGACGCGCTATCAGGATCACATGAACGCCGCCCTCGCGGGCCGGCACGTACCCGGGGCGGCCATGCACGCCATTTTCGGTTCGCTCGGCGGTGCCCTGGTCGTGGCCGGTGGCGCCGGCGGCGCCACCGGCGCACTCTTGGCGCGTGCCGCCCGCTCGGCATTCATGAGTGGTGTGGAGATAGCGATGCTCGTCGGCTCCGGTGTCGCACTCGCTGGGGTCCTTCTGATCCTCGCCCGTCTCCCCTCGCGACGCGACCAGAGCTACTGACGACCTGACACCTCGCCGACCGGGTCGGGCGCGGTGGCGCCGTTCAGATGGGCCGCCACGACGCCTTCGCTGGCGCTGGCAAGGAACGCGAGGGCAGCGGCGACCTCGAGCGGACGACTGAAGTAGAAGCCCTGACCGGCGTTGCAGCCTTCGTGCTGAAGATGTCGAAGCTGATCGGCCGTCTCGATCCCCTCGGCCACCGTCTCGAGGCCGAGAGCATTGCCCAGTTCGACGAGCGCGTGGACAAGGGCGGTGCTCGGGCCGTCTACAGCCGTCCCGGCGATGAAGGTCCGGTCAATCTTCACGATGTCGACGGGGAACTTCTGGAGGTACGCAAGCGATGAGTAGCCTGTCCCAAAGTCGTCGATGGCAAGACGGACGCCGAGGTCTTTCAGAGCGCGGAGCCTCATATCTGACTCATGGGAGTCACGCATCAACGTGGTCTCTGTCATCTCGAGGATCAATCTCGTCGGATCCAAGCCCGAGCACGTCAAGGCCAGACGAACGTCGTCGACGAATGTCGCAGTCTCGAATTGACGAGGAGAGACGTTGACCGACACGGCCGTCGTCAGGCCCACATCACTCCACGACCGGGCTCGGCGGCAGGCTTCTTCGAGTACGAAGGCGCCGACCTCGATGATCAGGCCTGACTGCTCGAGTGCGGGGATGAAGGTGTCCGGCGCTTCGACCTTCCCCGACGGACGCCGCCAGCGCAGGAGCGCTTCCATACTTCTCACGGCACCGCCGTCGAGCGCTATCACCGGCTGGTAGACAAGGAAGAACTCGCCGGTTGCCAGAGCAAGTCGCAGGTCCCGCTCCAATTCGATGCGAGCTCGAAACGCACCGCGCATCTGTGGTTCGAAGCGCACGGCCCGGTTGCGCCCCGCTGCTTTCGCTTCGTAGAGAGCAACATCGGCGTCCATCAACAGATCCTCTGCCGACGCGTACGCACCCGAGACGATTCCAATGCTGGCGGAGATGGTCAGTTGCGGCCGGGCATCGCTGTGCACGGCAAGAGGAGGGGCCAATACCTCGAGAAGACGATCGGCGGCGACGTCGGCGTTGAGCGCCTCGGGTCCTTCGACCAACACCACGAACTCGTCACCCCCAAGGCGCCCGATGGAGTCCGATTCGCGCAGAGCGCTACGAAAACGGGAGGCGACCTGCCGAAGCACCTCGTCACCGACGCGGTGCCCAAGCGAGTCGTTCACATCCTTGAACCGGTCCAGGTCGATGAACAACACGGCCCCGTCGCCGCCGTTGCCCGTGCCGCTCTTTTGCACCTGCTCGATTCGATCCAGTATCAGGGTCCGGTTGGGCAAGCCGGTCAGAGCGTCACGGGTGGCGAGCCGCTCCAGCGCGTCGCGGGTCGAACGGAGCTGGGTGATGTTGTGGGCGGATACGACCAGCCCGTTGACCGTCGGATCTTCGATCAGGTTGACGATGCTCAGCTCGCACGGAACCGCCGCTCCGCCGCTGCCGCGTCGGAGGGAAACTTCGACCACGATCGGACCGCCACCGGCCCGCCGTTGGTCCAAAGCCGCCGCCAGCGCCTCTTGCAAAGCCGGACGATCCGATTCGATGACAAGCTCGAGAAGTGGTCGGCCCTGCACGCGCTCCTGGTCATGGCCCAACATGCGGGTGATCGCAGCCGACACCGACTCCACCGCGCCGGCGCGGTCGAGCAACATCAGGATGCTGGCCGAATTGTGGACCAGGGACCGGAACCGTTCGGTGTCGTTGGTCGCCACTTCCCAACGACGTCGTTCGGTAAGGTCTCGGACACACCAGAGCAGTCCGTTGATCGGCGGTCGATCGAGCAGGTTGGCGCCGATCAGCTCCACCAACCTCCAGCCCGTCGGCGTCCTGACGCGTAGCTCGATGGGGCTACCGACGTCCTTGCCCTGGACGCTGTCGAGCGACGCGATGGCCAATTCACGGTCTTCGGGGTGGAGGAGCTCGAGCCCGCTCATGCCCACGATGTCGGCATTGCTCAGGCCGAACATTCGTTCGGCGGCCGGATTGCCCCAGACGAGGTTGCCGTCGGCGTCGGCCACGACGACAGCATCCGGCAACTCCAGGACCAGACGCTCGAGCCACGCAGGTTGCATCGCTCCTCCCAGGGGCTGCCTGTAAGGCATCGTCCTGTTCGGACGGCTCCTGAACCACAACAACAGGCCCGGCCGTCCGTCGGAGCGGCGGACCGGATTCGTGGCCGTCACCAGGACGTTCTCTCTGAGGCCGACCTCCGCTCGAAGCGGAGGCGGAGCGATCTCTCGGTGCTCGACGGCGTCGATTCGCCGACCCGGGCTCGGCACGACGTGGTGGGGAACCGGAGAGCTCGGCTCGGGGTTCGACAGGTGGCGAGTTCCCGTCACCAGGCGTCCGATCTTCGCCCGGTCGGACGGTTGCTCGAGGAGGTAGCTTGACGAAGGATCGACGAGGCGGGAATTCGCCGGCTGGCGATCTCACCACACGAGATCGTCCCATGAAGGGGGAGGGACATGAACCACGGAACGCGCTCGTTCAGGTTGTCTCGTCTGGGAGTTGCCGGCGGATTGGCTGTCCTGCTCTGTCTGGTGCTGGTGAACGCCGGCACAGCCGGCGCGGCCAGGACCGAGAAGGCGCGATCGCCCCAGGTTCTCTATGTCGGGATCTTCGACGGGATCACCACCCCGGCGGCGTCCACCTTCCCGACCATCCAGGGTGCCGTCAACGCCGCCAAGAAAGGTGACTGGGTCCTCATAGCCCCGGGCGACTACCACGAATCGGACGACGCGGGGATCACGGGATCCAACCCCTGGGTCGGCAAGGGGTACTACGGCGGCGTGGTCATCACCACGCCCGACGTCCATGTGCGCGGGATGGACCGAAACACGGTGATCGTGGACGGCACCTCGGCCAGCGCCTCCGAGCCGTGCAGCTCGGCGCCGGGCGACCAGAACTTCTTGAGCGGCCTGGGGCGAAATGGGATCGTCGTGTGGAAAGCGAATGGCGTCAGCATCGACAATCTGACGGCCTGCAACTTCCTGGCCGGGACAGGCAACGCCGGGAACGAGATCTGGTGGAACGGCGGAGCGGGGTCGGGCAAGCTTGGCCTCAAGAAGTATGAGGGGAGCTATCTGACGGCCACCTCCACCTACTTCGCCAACAGCGACCCGAATGACGCGGACATCTGTGCGACATGTGCCCTGTACGGGATCTTCGCCTCCAACTCCAAGGACGGAACGTGGAACCAGGTGTTTGCCAACAACTTCGCTGACTCGGGCGCGTATGTCGGTGCGTGTCACCGTGCGTGCGACGTGACGATCGACAATGCATGGATGGAGAGCAACGCCCTCGGCTACTCGGGGACGAACTCCGGCGGCCAGGTCGTCATCGAGAACTCCACATTCAACGACAACAAGGAGGGGCTCGACACCAATACCGCCCTCACGGGAGACCCTCCTCCTCCCCAGGACGGTGAATGTCCGGGCAACAAGGCGACCGGGACGTCGGTCCTGATCCCCGGCGGCGTCAACTCCTGCTGGGTCTTCACCGGGAACCTGGTCGAGGACAACAACAACCCGAACGTCCCGGTGGAGGGAACCGCCGGCCTCGGGCCGACGGGGACGGGCATGACGATCTCCGGTGGACGCTACGACACGGTCACGGACAACGAGTTCCTGGACAACGGCGCCTGGGGGATCCTCTTCGCCCCCTACCCCGACCCCAACACCTCGTCGGATGGTAAGACCTGCGCCGGGACCGGCGGATTGAACGTTTCCTCGTTCGGAATCTCCGGTGTCAAATGCATCTACGATCCGGAGGGGGATGCCCTGCTGAACAACGAGTTCTCGGGGAACGGGTCGTTCGGGAACCCGGGCAACTCGGACTTCGGCAACCTTCTCGGTGGTGGACACGAACCCGAGAACTGCTTCTCCGGCAACAGCGAGTGGGACCCGACGTTTACCACCGAGACCGGCCCGGCCACCGACGCGGACTCGATCGACGGTCACCCGGGGCTCACGCCCTCGACCTGCGGGTCGCGCACAGCGAAGTCCACTCCCCCGCTGCTCGGCCCGAACACCGACCAGACGCTGCTCACTCAGGCCGAGTGCGACGCCGGGGTGCTCTCGGGAGCGGGTTGTTCGTCGGCCAATTACCCCCAGGCCACCGCTGTGACGATGGAGCCGCTTCCCAGTCTGCCTTCAATGCCCAACCCGTGCACAGGGGCGCCGGCCAATTTCTGGTGCCCCGGCGGGCTTCCCGCTGTCAAGGCACGGTAGGCGGTCGTCTCCATGGCGCTGACCGCAGCGAGCACCGTTGCTGGCGACCGCCGCTTGCTGACCGCGTCGGATCACGTCTCCGGTTCAGCGAGCACCTCACGGACGGTTCGCATCGCCATGGCGACGAAAGCGGGGTTCGTCATCGACAGGTGACGAAACCCGCTTTCCCGGTTGTCGTCGCTTGGGTACCCGGCCCTCGCGACGGTAATCTCGCAGCTCATGCGGTCTCCGTCCAGCGGCGCTCGACGATGACGTACGTTCTCATCCACGGTGGGGGTGCGACCGCTCGCTTCTGGGATCGGCTCCTCCCCTTTCTCGATCGACCGGTGCTCCCCGTGGATCTTCCCGGTCGAGCCGGGAAGGCGGCCGACCTCGCCACCCTGTCGGTTGACGACGAGACGGCCTCGGTCGTCGCCGACATCGAATCGGCGGCGCTCTCCGGACCGATCATTCTCGTCGCACACTCGTCGGGGGGTCTGGTGGTGCCCGGCGTGGTCGCCGCTCTCGGAGGCCGCGTCAGCTCTGTGGTCTTGAACGCCGCCCTCGTCCCGACCGAGGGTGGGTGCGGGATCGACTGCATGAAGAAGCGACATCGCGAAGGGTTGCGTCTGACTGTCGCCGCCGCCGCACGCGACGGCAGGGTGATCACGCTCCCCGGGCCACCGGACGATCCCGAGTCGTTCCGCAGCGCGTACGGCGGGGATCCCCTGGACGACGATACCCTGATGTTCGTCGTCGACCCTGCGCGCTGTGTGGCCGACACCGTGCACCACTACTTCCAACCTGTCTATTGGTCGAGGGTTGCTGGTGTCCCGATCACCTACGTGCTCAACGAGCGTGACCGACCGGTGCTTCCGGAGGCACAGGAGGAGATGGCAAAGCGACTCCCGCACCCGGTGACCGTCGTTCGCGTCGACTCGGGCCACCTCCTCCCGGTAACGGATCCAGCCACATTCGCCCAGATCCTCGCGGAAGTCGGCACCTGACTTCGGACGGAACGGGGATTCGCCGAAACACGAAAAGACGCCTCACCTCGCGGACGCTTGTCCGGGACCTCCGCCGACAGGGGCCCTCAGCGAACTCTCCGTGAAGGGTTGACTGTGTCCCGTGGTCTCGTTGGCCACGGCCACTCCCCCGGCATCGGGGCAGTTCAGACCGCGTCACGTTCGTCTCCTTGTGCTAGAACCGGTCCGTTGCCCTGGACCCCGGCAGCTCCCGGCGAGCGATGTGGGGGTTGACGACATGACACCCGGAAGAGAGCCGAGAATGATCGTCCATGGCGTCCCCCGGTGCACATCACGGCAGGGTCTCGAATCGGCGACAGGACGGGCGCTCTCCCGACACCGCGTCGATCCTGGTGGCCACGTCGTCAATGTGACCAATGGCCCTAGGAGGCCATTGTTCCCGACCGTGACGATGGTGAGCATGTTGCGTTGGACGGTCTCGAGCGGGCCGGTACCTGAAGGAGAGCGTTCATGACGATCGCCGGTTCGCTGCTGGCCACATTCGGCAACCTGAACGGCCCCGGCCGCTACCTCCACTGGTCGGTCTTCACGGTGTCGGAATCCAACCTCGTCCTCATCGCGGTGATGGTCGTGATCTTCGGCGCCGCACTGATCATCCCCTTCCCCGGCCACGCTCGAAAGACGGGGGCGCCACCGGCCCAGGACGACCACGACCACGCCACTCGCCCGGCTGCCGTAGCCCCTCAGGACCTCGGGGACGATGCCGATGCCGCCATGTGGACGGCGCGGCTCCGGCGCCGCGCCCTGAGTCTGCTCCCGCCGGGCAAGCTGCTCCCCGACCGCCAGCCCGCCTATGTCGCCTCCTGGATCTACGTCTTCGGCGTCGCCACCGTCGCCGCCCTCGCCGTGGTGATCGTGTCCGGCTTCGTGATCGCTCTCGGCGGGACCGACTGGTGGCACACCGACTCGGTGGGGCATTTCTTCAACAGCCTCCACCTCTGGAGCGTGGAGGCCTTCATGGCCTTCATGGTCATCCATCTCTGGGGCAAGTTCTGGATGGCGGCCTGGCGGGGCAAGCGGGCCCTCACGTGGATGACCGGCGTCGTCGCCTTCATGGCGTCGGTGGTCGAATGCTTCACGGGTTACCTCTCGCAACAGAATTTCGACTCGCAGTGGATCTCCACCAGCGGCAAGGACGCCTTCAACGCCGTCGGCGTGGGTGCCTTCTTCAACCTCATGAACGTCGGCCAGATGCTGCTGTGGCACGTCGTCCTGATCCCTGTGGTACTCGTCGCCCTGGTCGGGGCCCATATCCTCGCCGTCCGGGTCAGAGGGGTCGTCCATCCCCTCCCCGTCCGCCCCGCCCGGGGTGGCACGGCCCGCCGGGCCGCCGTTGCCGCCGACACCGCCCCATGGCAGGGCCCGACACGGCGCTACGACATACTCAAAGAGGCCACCGTGGCCACCGTCGTCGCCGTCGTCCTTGTCGTCGCCCTGGCCGGCTTCCTCTCCTCCCCCGACGTGCCGCCCGTCACCGTCGCATCGTGGGCCAGGATCGCGCCGGCTGACTTCGTCGCCACCGCCGCCACCGAGCTGGCGGGCACGAGCGAGACGGCCACCTACGGCCCGCCGTACAACACGGGCACGGGGAACTCCCAGAGCATCCTCTTCACCCCATCGTCGATCGCCGGGGTCCGCCAGCCCATCGACGCCGCCCAGACCTTCGTGCTCACGCCTCTGTCCAGGGTCGCCAGTACCGATCCCACGCTCGCCAGGGCCCTCGACCGCTACCAGAGCGCCTCGGCCTCCACGCAATCAGCCTGGAACGCCGCCTACGCCAAGGCGGTCACCAAGGTCACGTTCCGCAACGGCTCTCCGGTCGTGCCGGCGGCGGCCGACGGTCCCGTGCCCACCATGCTGGCCACCGAGGTCACTCTGGCCCGAAGCGGCGCCATCGATGCCGACCTCCTGGCCAACCACGCCTTCTACGGAACCGACTTCACCAAGCCGCTTCTGTTCCTCGAAGACGGCCAGTACTTCTCGGACAAGGCCACCGCGGATCACCTGACCGGCGCCCAGTGGGGCGTCATGAACGAAACCGGGAGCTATCCGGGGCAGCCCTGGCTCTGGCTCTACACCCTCTGGTACCAGGTGCGCCCCTTCGACAATTCGACAAACGTCGACCTCATCGCCATCTACCTCACCGGCGCCGCCACCATCCTCCTCCTCGCCGTTCCCTTCCTCCCGGGGCTGCGCGACATCCCCCGTTTCGTCCCGGTCCACCGTCTGATCTGGCGCGACTGGAACCGGACCGCCTCCGGGGCCGGTGGCCGGGCGGCGACGCCCGGGGACGCGCTCGCCGAGACGGAGCGCCGATCCGACCTCACCGGTGACCAACCGGACCCTCCGGAGACTCCGGAGCCAACGTCGCCACCCGCAGGTCACGACTAGGTCTGGCCCGACGACTCCGAGCTGGTATCGGGCCGGCTTGCGGCACTGACGCCCAGCTATGCTCTGCCCGGCCGGCGGCGCGGTCTGCGATGGGCACGGACCGCGGGCTTCGTGAACCAGGGGAGGCGCGGGCATGGTCGTGACGCGAGATCCCGCACCGGAGCATCTCGCCCGCTACCTTCCGCCTCTTCTCGCCCAATGGGACCGTCACGCCGGCAGCGGCCACCGGGTCGTCGCCGGAACGATCGCCTTCGTCGACATCTCCGGGTTCACGAAGCTGTCCGAAAGGCTGGCGCGGCACGGCAAGATCGGTGCCGAAGCGCTCACCGAGACCATCGACAGGTGCTTCGTGCAGCTCCTCGGTCTGGCTTCCGCCAACGGTGGCCAGCTGATCAAGTTCGGTGGCGATGCGCTCCTGCTCCTCTTCACGGGGGACGACCAGGCGGTGCGGGCTTGCCGGGCGGTCGTCGACATGCGCCGGGCGTTGCGCGACGTCGGCCGTCAGCGGGTGCTCGACCATCCCGTGGTGCTGCGGATGTCGGTCGGGGTCCACAGCGGAGATTTCGACTTCTTTCTGGTGGGTGGCTCTCACAGGGAGCTCGTGGTCACCGGGCCCGCCGCCAGCACGACCGTGTTGATGGAGGCGACCGCCGAGGCGGGCGAGATCGTGGTGAGCGATGCCACGGCCGGTCTGCTCCCCGCTGGCAGCCTCGGCGCCCGCAAGGGAGAGGGGACCCTGCTGCGGCGGGCTCCCGCCTCGGCCGGTGGCTCGTTCCCCCCGCCGACGTGGCCTGACGGTCCCGGCCCGGTCGACCTGGGCCGCTACCTTCCGGTGGCGGTGCGCAGAGCCCTGTCGGCGGGCATCCGGCTCTCCGAGCACCGACGGGCAACGGTCGCCTTCGTCCACTTCGCCGGCACGGACTCCCTCTTGCAGACACACGGCCCCCAGGAGGCCGCCCTGATCCTCGAGGCGCTGGTATCAGGCGTCCAGGAGGCGGCCGACCACCACGACGTGGCCTTCCTGAGCAGCGATATCGATCGTGACGGGGGGAAGATCATTCTCACGGCGGGCGTGCCCGTGGCCGCCGAGGACGCCGAGGACCGGATGCTGCGCACGGCGCGTGAAATTGTCGATGCCGTCAGCGGTCCCGTGACCGTCCGCGTCGGGATCCACCGGGCGCCGCTCTTCGTCGGCGAGATCGGTCCCCCGCAGCGGCGGAGTTTCACCATCATGGGAGACGGCGTCAACCTCGCCGCCCGGGTCATGACCAAAGCGCGACCGGGTCAGATCTTGTGCACCGATGACGTCCTCGAGCGCACCAGGCTCGCCGTCGAGGCCGACGCACTGGCGCCCTTCCTGGTGAAAGGCAAGGCCAAACCGGTGACGGCCTTCTCCATCGGTGCCATCGGGGAGACCCGCAAACCGATGGCGTTCACGGCCGCTCCATTCGTGGGTCGAGTGAGCGAGCTCGAACGGCTTTCCGGCGCCCTGGCCGGCGCCCGGCACGGTGAGACGGCCGTCGTCGAGGTGGTCGGGGAACCGGGCGTGGGCAAGACGCGTCTCGTCGGCGAGCTGCGCGCCACGGCCGACGGGTTTCGGCAGATCGAGATGGTTTCGGAGCCGTACGACGGGACGACCCCTTTCCGCGCCGCCCGCCTCCTCTTGCGGCACGTCCTCGATATCGAAGAACGAGCCGACGACGGCACTGCCGTGCGACGGCTCACAGAGATCGTGTCACGTGTCGACCCTGGGCTCCTGCCACGATTGCCGCTGCTCGGAGTCATCCTCGGCCTCCCGATTCCCGAGACGCCGGAGACGAGTGAACTGGAGGATCGATTCCGTCGGCCGCTCATGGCTTCGACACTGGCCCAACTCTTGACGGGCCTGCTCAACGGCCCGACGCTCTTCGTCTTCGAGGACGCCCATTACATGGACGACGTGTCGGCCGAGATCCTCGCTCCTGTGACCACCGGTGACGGCGGGCAACCCTGGATGGTCATCATCGCCCGTCGCGACACCGAGAGTGGCTTGAGAGCCGGGACCCAGCCGGAACTCCGTCTCCGACTGGGTGCACTCCTTGACGGCGACGCCGTCGACCTGGTCTCCCGGATGACAGCGGAGGCGCCGCTCCCACGGCATACCGTCACCGCCTTGGCCGAGCGCGCCGGCGGCAATCCGCTGTTCTTGATCGGGATCGTGACCGCCGCCCTGTCGGGAACCGACGTGGACGAGTTGCCCGACTCGGTCGAAGCCGTCGTGGCGGCCCGAATCGACCAGCTGCCCACCCGAGATCGTTATCTCCTGCGGCGGGCATCGGTGTTGGGCCGCAGCTTCCCCGCGTCTCTCCTCGACGCGGTGGTGGACGAGCCACTCGACGACGAGGTACCTGAACGCCTGGCGCGGTTCCTCCAGTGGGAGGGGGACACGGTCCGGTTCACGCACGCACTCCTGCGAGAGAGCTCGTACGACGGGTTGCCCTATCGGCTCCGCCGTGAGCTTCACGCCCGGGCCGGCGACGCCATTCTCGAAGCCCACCAGGAGAACCCCGAGACACATGCCGGCCTGTTGTCGCTCCATTTCCTCCACGCCCAGCGGTACGACGAGGCACACCAGTTCGCTCTGGTGGCGGCGCGACAGGCGACCGAGGTCTTCGCCGATGTCGAGGCGGTCGGCTTCTATGAACGCGCCCTCGATGCCGTCCGTCATCTCGTCGAGCTCGAGCCGGTGGAGCACGCCACGCTCCTGGAAGACCTGGCCGACGCACGGTACCGGGTCGGACTCTACGGGCCGGCCGAGGTCGCCTACCGCAAGGCCCGGCGCCTGCGCAGCGGTGACCCGGTGGCCGAGGCCCGTGTCTTGCTCAAACTCGGCCGGCTGCAGGGGTGGCTCGATTGCTACCCCCGGGCCCTGCGCTGGATCTCCCGGGCACTTCGAGCCCTGAACGACGTCCCGGGCCAGGACGCCATCCGCCAGCGTGCGCACGTCCTCGCCTGGTACGGACGGTTCTGCCAGGAAGAAGGCCGACATGAGCGGGCGATGCAATGGTGCGAGCGGGCCGTCGCCGAAGCGACCAAGGTGGACGAGAAGGAGGCACTGGCCAACGCCCTGAAGGTCCTCGACTGGGCCCGCATGGATCTCGGGCTTCTTCATGATCCCTCCGACTGGCACCGGGCACTGCGGCTCTTCCAGGAGATCGGCGACTCCCCCAGTGTGGCCAGCATGCTCAACTTCCTGGGTGGTTTCGCCTACTGGCGCGGTCAATGGACCGAGGCACTGGACTACTACCGCCAGGCACAGGAGATGGTGGAACGGACCGGCAATGCGGTGATGGACGCCTTCTGCCGGAACAACATCGCCGAGATTGCGCTGGACCAGGGTCGGTTCGATGATTCGAAGCGGTTGTTCGACGAGGCGCTGGCCATCTGGCGGGCGGCGGAGTATCGATCCGTCATCGCGTCGGCCACCTGCAACCTGGCCCGCCTGGCGGCCGCCCGCGGATCGTTCGACCAGGCCCTGCGGGGATTCGACGAGGCGGCAGCGCAGGCCGACCATGTCGGTGGCCAGGCCGAGATGCGCGAGATCCGGGCCCGGACGGCCGAGTGCCTTCTGCTGGCCGGCGACCTCGACGCCGCGCTGGCCATGGCGGATCACCTTCTCGAGCAGATCCGGACGTCAGACGGCGTCCCGCCCCAGAAGCCCCTGCTCGAACGCATCCGGGGCGTGGTGCTCCTCGGTCGGGGCGCCATCGACGAGGCACGCTCGGCGCTGGAGGCCAGCCTCGAGGCGGCGCGGGCTCGTGAGGCCGGCTACGAGGTGGCTCTCACCCTGAAGGCTCTGGCCGAGGCCGACCGGAGGTCCGGACGGGGCGACGCGGACGCCAGGGAGAGCGAGAGCGATGCCATCCTGGCCGCGCTGGGGGTCCGGTGGCTTCCCGGCAAGGTGCCGTTGCCGGTGGCCTGACCAGCGCCAAGGTCGAGATGCTCAGGCCTGCACGCGGAACCGCTCCGCCATCGATGACATCACGGACAGGGCGAACATCGGCGTCTCATGGACCAGGAAGAGAAACCGGTGGCGGTCGATCACGGCGAGAGCGGTGTCTGTGACCGCCACGGCGGTGGCCATGCGCGGAGAACTGTCCACGATCGCCATCTCGCCGAAGATGTCGTCGGCGCCGAGAGTGGCGACCACCCGGTTCGTCGTGCGGAGCTCGACCTCCCCCTCGATGATGCCGTACATCTCTTCCCCGACGTCCCCCTCCCGGAAGATGGTCTCACCGGCGGGAACGTTCATCGTGCGTTGTGCATTGCGGAACAGCCCAAGCACCTTCATCTGCGCCTCCTCTGTGCCTCGAACCCCGACCGAGACTATGAGCAGGAGAACTCGAGCACAAGAGCTGCCCGGCGGCGACCCGACCCGCCGGACTCAGTCGGCAGGGGGACGGTGTCGTGCCACTAGGACGCCACGATGGTCACGGGTTCGGACGCCACGCCATCCGAATTGGAGGTCTTGACGGTGACCGGGTAATGACCGGCCTTCTTCGGCGTACCCGACAACAACCCCGTCTTCGACAGATTCAGACCCTTGGGCAACGATCCGGCATGGCTCACTCGGGGCGCCGGAAAGCCCGCCATCGTGAATTGGAAGGAATAGGCGCTCCCCACGGAACCCGTCGGGGGTTGCCCCGAGATCGAAGGTGCGACCCCCAGCACCTTCTCATAGGCCTTGGCGATGAGAAAGTGACCGTAGTCGGTGGCGTGGATGTTCGGGTTGCCGCCGCCTGTCATGCACATGTGCGTCCAGGTGCAGATGTTGGCCACGTTCTGGGGGAGTCGCGTGCCCATGTACGAGCCGGTCATGTGCCAGTCGTTGCTGGCAAACGGGCCTTGCACGTTGGCCACGTCTGCGCCGTACTGCTGGTAGACCGACGTCAGCTCCTCGTTGAGCGTGTGGAGAAGGGGGAGGCTCTCCTTGGCCGCCTTCCGGCTCGGGGGTCCATGGAACCACGCACCCGAGTACCACGCAGCCAGATAGGGGTCGTAGTAGTTCATCCCGACGATGGGGACGTCCCCGCCCGCCGTCCGCAGCCCCGCCATGATTATCGGGAGATTGGTGTCGATGGCGGCCAGGGCGTTCGCCACACAGGTGGGATTGATGGTGCCGCTGAGTCCGCAGCCATCGATGTCGTCGCCGCCGACGTCGATGGTGACGAAAGCCACGTGCCCGGGATGTGCCTGAAGGAACGATTCGGCATCGCCCAGCTGGTCTCCGGTCGTGTAGTTCTTGCACAAGCCGCCGTGGATCATCCGGGTCGTCGAATCACCGCCACAGCCGAGGTTCTCGAGCTAGAGACCGGGGATCGACACGCTGGCCTTCGCGTAGATGTCGTCGACGTAGCCGAGCCCCGGATCAGCGCCACCACCAGTCGACAGCCGAGTCACCCAGAGCGAGGTAGTACGGCGGAGCGGGCTGGGCACCTCCTTGCCCTGTCGGGACCACCACACCGCCGACAGCGGCGGCGGTCAGGAAGATCCCGAAACGAAAGCCCACCCGTTTCATCGTGCCCCCTTTGGCCCCGATCGACACCATTGTGCATCGGAGGACTTCTCATCGTCTCGCGCCGTACCTGACGTGCTCCTTCCGGGTCATCACCGGCAGGGAGGCCCGCCACCGAGGCCGACCGACGGCCAGAGGCTTCTCCTGGCGGGAGCCGCTCCCGGACCGGCGGCGGACCGACAATGTCATCCGAGGGCTCAAGCCATGGTCCTCCGGCGCCGAAAGATCTACACCGTGTCCTTCACGACCTCCGACCCCATGTGCCCGCACTGCCGAGGGGACCTCCTCCGTTCCCGGATCTATCCCCATGGATCGGATACGGACGGCGTCGTCTACATGGCGAGGGTATGTCGAAACGAGGGGATGTGGTTCGGCCGGGCGGTGGACGGGTCGTGGTCGGTCTCCGTCTTGCCACTGAACATGAACTGACCGCCTTGGCCCTCCCGTCCCGGAGCCGACGGGGCCGAACTCGTCGTCGACCCGGCGCGGAACGGTCAACCAGGCCCAGCAGGGCCGTTGTTAGAGTCACTGCGTGACCGAAGCGGTGTCAGTCCCCGGCTCCACCCGTCGGCGAATCCCGGAGACCTCCGGAGGCCTCATCACGGCGTTGACCGTTCTCGCCGCCCTGTCGGCCTGCGGATCGTCCACGGCGCCGTCCAGTGCCGCCGCCGGTCCCAAGGGAGCGGGCGTGGTCAAGAGCTACAGCGAACCCGCGATCTCCGGGCCCAACGGGATCACCGCCGGGCCCGACGGGGCCCTGTGGTTCACCAACCGGAACCTCAACGTGATCGGGAGGATCACAACGGCCGGCGTGGTCACCAGTGACGACGATCCGAGCAGCTCGATCCCGCTGGGGATCACGACGGGGCCGGATGGGGCGCTGTGGTTCGCCAACCTGGGTAACAACGTGATCGGGCGGATCACGACGTCCGGCGTGTCCGCCTACTACACCAATCCCACCGTCATCGGACCGGTCGCGATCACGCCGGGGCCCGACGGGGCGCTGTGGTTCACGAACAAGAGCTCGATAGGGCGGATCACCACCGCCGGGTTGATCAGCGACTTCACCTCGCCCACCATCGACGAACCCCTTTCCATCGCCGCCGGACCGGACAGGTCGCTGTGGTTCACCAACTACGGCAACAATTCGATCGGGCGGATCACGACGAGCGGAGTGGTGACCAATTACACCTCTCCCACCATCAAAGGTCCCTACGCCATCACGCGGGGTCCTGACGGTGCGTTGTGGTTCACCAACGACGGCAACGGCTCGATCGGGCGGATCACGACGGCCGGGGTCGTGACCAATTACACCTCTCCCACCATCGACGGCCCCGATGCCATCACGGCAGGACCCGACGGGGCATTGTGGTTCACCAACGACAGCAACAACTCGATCGGGCGGGTCACGACCGCCGGGGTCGTCACCAATTACACCTCGTCGACCATCCGCAACCCCAACGCCATTGCCGCCGGTCCCGATGGCGCGCTGTGGTTCACCAACTCCGGGAACGACTCGATCGGCCGCATCACGACCGGTCGGTCAGAACCACGAGCCATCATCAGCTCGGACAGCGCCTCTGCCACTGCGGGCTCGGGCTTCACGTTCACGGTGAGCACCACCGGTTCGTCGGTGCCCACCATCACGGAGACCGGCGCGCTCCCGAACGGCATCACCTTCCTGAACAACGACAACGGGACGGCCACCATCTCCGGATCACCCGACACGAGCGGGGTGTATCACCTGACCATCAGCGCCACGTTCGGAAAGGGCACGACGGAGCACGTCGTCACCCAGGCATTCACCCTGGCGGTGAGCCCGGCGTGACGCCAGGACGCGGCTGACCGCGCCGGTCGTCGCCAGACCCCGTCTCGCCGACCCCGGCGCCGGCGTTCCTCATGCGCCCGAGCGCCTCTTCGAGACGGCCGAGGTGAGGATGTGCAGCGCGTCGACGGTGTCGTCCCACCCCAGACAGGCGTCGGTGACGCTCTGCCCGTAGGCGAGGTCGGAGCGCCGGCCGGGGATCAACTCCTGTCGACCGGCGACGAGGAAGCTCTCGAGCATCACTCCGACGACGCCCGGCTCCCCGTGGGCGACGCGGATGGCGAGATCGCGTATCACGTCGAGTTGGCGGGCGTGGTCCTTGGCGCTGTTGCCGTGGCTGGCGTCGACGACGAGACGGCGGGGTAGGCCGGCCGCCGACAGGAGCTCCAGGGTGCCGGCGACGCTGTCCGCGTCGAAGTTTGGCCCCGTCGTGCTCCCCCGCAGCACGACGTGGCAGTCCGGGTTTCCCGTCGTCGTCAGGATGGCGGGCCGGCCGTCGTCGGTGATCCCGATGAACACCTGCCCGTTCGAGGCGGCCCTGATGGCGTCCACGGCCACCTGGATCGATCCCGACGTCGAGTTCTTGATCCCGACCGGCATCGAGAGGCCGCTCACCAGTTGACGGTGGATCTGGCTTTCCACGGTGCGGGCGCCGATGGCCCCCCACGTCACGGCGTCGGAGAGGTACTGCGGAATGATCGGATCGAGGAACTCACAGGCCACGGGGAGGCCGGCTCCCACGATGTCGAGGAGAAGCGACCTGGCCGTGTGCAGACCCTCGTCGACATGGAAACCACCGTCCAGGTCGGGATCGTTGATGAGGCCTTTCCAACCGAGGGTGGTTCGGGGCTTCTCGAAGTAGACACGCATGACGACGAAGAGCTCGTCGGCCATTTCGGTCGCCACCTTGGCCAGTCGACGGGCATAATCCACGGCGGCCGCCGGGTCGTGGACCGAGCAGGGGCCGACGATGACGAGCAGGCGGTCGTCGTCGGCATCGAGGATGCCAGAGACGACATCACGACTCCGCACGACGACCTGCTCGCAGTCCGCCGTGAGCGGGAGCTCCCGCCGTAGGCGCTCCGGCGCCATGAGCGGGCGCGTGGTGACGATGCGTCGGTCCCGCACGGGGTTGGTGGCGGTCACGGGAAGTCCGTTCCTTTCCGCAAGCCGACTCGTCCTTCGGAGCCGGCTTGCCCTGGTTCTGGGCAAAACAAAAGGCAGAGGCGGGAAGCCTCTGCCTGGGAGCCGGTCCTGGATGGATGTGCCGTCAGCGCGCGGGGTCGCTCCTCGGCCCATCCAGGGCCAGCTCGCTAAACCACTGATACCGACGCATCAGATCCAGGTTACTCAACGCGACCCAGACCGGCAATGCCGTGATCCCCAATTACAGTCCTCTCTACAGGCCCGGTCAGGGCGAGGACGAGAGGTGAGCGACACCCCGGAGCGGGCCTGTCCAGAACCTCGAACCGCCGCACGATCACGATGGCGGTCATCCTCTGGTCGGCCAAACTATGTCAACGAACGGGCATTCCGGGACGTGAGAGCACCGTGAACAGCACGACGAGTCGGCTGGCCCACTGGGGTCCCCTGTGGGCGAGGATCTCGCCCCCGGAACGTGACCCGTCCCCCGCCACGGGGGTGCGGACGGACGGCCCCGGTCCGGTCATGCCCCGCCTTCCGGCCATCGACGGACTTCGGGCCGTGGCCGTGACCGCCGTGCTCCTCTACCACCTCCCCGTGGGTTGGCTGCCCGGTGGGTTCCTCGGAGTGGACGTGTTCTTCGTCATCTCCGGCTTCCTGATCACGAGCATCTTGACCGCGGAGGCGCATCGCACGGGTGGCGTCAGCCTCGGGAATTTCTGGTTGCGACGGGCACGTCGATTGCTCCCGGCGTTGCTGGTCATGGTGGTCGTCGTCGTGGCGGTATCGGCGATCTTCGCCCGTGACGCCCTGTCGCTCCTGGCCTCCGACCTTCCGGCCGTGCTCGGGTACTTCACGAACTGGTGGCTCGTCTTCCACCACGTCAGCTACTTCCAGTCGGTCGGTCGTCCGCCTCTGGTCCTGCACCTGTGGTCCCTGGCCGTCGAGGAGCAATTTTACCTCCTGTGGCCGCTGATCGTCGTTCTGGTCCTCCGACGCCACACCCGAACCGCGCTGATCGGATGGATCGCCATCGCCGGAGCCGTCTTGTCGAGCGCGTGGATGGCCATCCTCTTCCAGACCTCCCAGGACCCCTCGAGGGTCTACTTCGGGACGGACACCCACGCCGGCGGCCTTCTCCTGGGCGCCGCCCTGGCCATCGCCTTTCCCCCGTGGAACCGCTCACGGACGGTGTCGAGGTCGGCGCGTCGCCTCATGGGCGGCGTCGGATGGGCCGCGTTCGCCGGGCTCGTCGCCCTCATGGCCACCCTCAACCAATTCAGCACGTTCACCTACCGGGGAGGCCTCCAGCTGGCCACCGTGGTGAGCGCCGTCATCATCCTGGTTGTCACGCACCCCGCCCTCCGGGGCGCCCAGGTCCTGGCCACGCCGGTGCTGCAATGGATCGGGAAGCGGTCCTACGCCATCTACCTGTGGCACTGGCCGATCTTCGAATTGACCCGACCCGACATCGACGTCTCTCTCTCGGGCTGGCCGCTCACCGCCCTTCGCCTGGCCCTGGTGGCCGTCGCGGCCGACCTGTCGTTTCGCCTGGTCGAACAGCCGTTACGGACCGGCGCGGTCCAGTCCGTCCTCCGGCGGTTGTGGGCCCAACGCCCGCGCATCTCCCTGGCCACGGGAGGCGGGGTCGCCCTGGTCCTGGCCCTTCTCACCGTGGAGCTGACAACGGCACCCGCCATCGTCGCTCCCCCGGCCCTGGCGTCGGGAGCCACCCCGGCCGGGCGAACCCGGATCATCCCGACGGGCGACGGCGTCCCCGCCACGCGGGCCTCGGGCCAACAGTCGTCTGCACCGGTCCCGCCCACTCCGGTCAGCGTGGTACCGACGACGTCCCCCGCCGACGACGTGCTGGCCGTCGGGGATTCCGTCATGCTCGATGCCGCCCCCGACCTCGCGCAGGATCTCGGCCCCTCGACGGTGGTCGACGCCGTCGTGGGTCGTCAGGTGTCCGATGGCATCGCCCGCCTGGCCGACTACCGGGCGGCGGGGCGCCTCTCGAGCCTCACCGCCCTGGTCATCGGGCTCGGCACCAACGGACCGATGAGCATCGCCCAGTGCGACCAGATCCTGAGCCAGGCGTCGGGAATTCCCCGGGTGATCTTCGTCAACGTCCGCATGCCCCGTCCCTGGGAATCGGTGACCAACGACACCCTGGCGGCGTGCACCGCCCATCAGCCCAGGGTGTTCCTCGTCGATTGGTTCGACGCGTCGGCGGCACCGGGCGTGCTCGGGCCGGACGAGATCCACTCGACACCGGCGGGCGCCACTTTGTACGCCTCCCTGGTGGCACGGGCCGCCATCGAGGTGCCGGCGGGCGTCCGACCGGAGCTCGCTCGTCGCTGAGGAGGACACCCCTCGCCCACGGGTCATCGACCACCGGGGGCCCTCCCACCGGACGCCGCTGCCGACCGGCCGCTGCGGGATGGGCCGAGGTCCCGAGCTCCCACGCACTACGGTCGGATGCACCCACACGTGGGTCAGGCGTCGTCGGGCACGGGGCAAAGGTCGGATCATGGAGCAGGGGGACCCAGCCGAGAAGGAGCCGGACGTCCGGTTCTCCTTCGCCAACGAGCGGACGTTCCTCGCCTGGAACCGGACGGCGCTGGCCCTGATCGCCACCGGCATCGCCGCCACCCAGCTCCTCCCCGACTTCCACGTCGCCGGCGGCCGCCGGCTCCTCGGCCTCCCCCTCGTGGTCCTGGGCGCCTGGGTGGCCGGCGCCAGCCTCTGGCACTGGCGTGCCAATGAACGGGCCATGCGCCGGGGAGATCCCCTCCCGCGCTCCCCGATGCCCTTCATCCTGGCTGTCGGCATCGTGGTCGTCGGCGTCATCGGGGCGATCCTCGCCGCCTTCGCCGGTCGCTGAGGACACGTGTTCGATCCCGACCCCATGGATCATGGCCTCCCCGGCGAACGCACCGATCTGGCGTGGAACCGGTCGGGACTCGCCTTTCTCGCCTGCATCGCCGTCCTCTTGCGGCGGATCTGGCCCTTACGGGGAACCGATCAGGTGGTGGCGCTGGCCTGCATCTCGGCCGGATCCTTCGCCTGGGCCCTCGCCATGTCGGTCGGTCGGGCACTGTGGAGGAGGGCGCCCCGGGAACGGGGGCGACTGAGCCCGAGACGGGCCGCCGTGATGACCGCCGGAACGCTGGCGCTCGCTCTCGCCGCCCTCGTTCTGGCGCTCGTCCCCTCGCCGTAGCGGCCCGGGCGGGTGGGGCTGATGGTCAGTCGGCGAGCGGTACCGGCTGGGGTGGCGGCGGCCCCACGTAGCGGGCCGTGGGACGGATGAGACGATTGTCGCCGGCCTGCTCCATGACCTGGGTGGCCCAACCGATCACCCGACTCGACGCGAAGGTCGGGGTGAACATCTGGCGGGGGATCCCGCAGGCGTCCATGACGACCCCAGCGAAGAACTCGACGTTGGCGTAGAGCTTGTGCCCCGGCTTGAGCTCGACGAGGGTTTCCACCACAATCCGTTCGACGTCGCAGGCGAAGTCCACCAACGGTCCCCCCAGGCGCTGGGCCACGTCTCGGAGGAACAGCGAGCGCGGGTCGTCGGTCTTGTACACCCGGTGTCCGAATCCCATGATCCGCTCCCCCCGCCCGACGGCGGCCCGGATCCAAGCGTCGGCCCGGTCGGGTGTCCCGATCTGGTCCAGCATGTCGAGGGCCCGACTGGGAGCACCACCGTGCAGCGGCCCGGACAGTGCCCCGATGGCACCGCAGACGGCGGCCGCCAGGTCTGCCCCGGTCGAGGTGATGACCCGGGCCGTGAAGGTCGAGGAGTTGAAGCCGTGGTCGATGGTGAGCATGAGGTACTGCTCGACGGCCCGAGCATGGTCGGCAGACGGTTCCCCGCCGGTCAACATCCAGAGGTAGTTGGCGGCCGTCGAGAGGTCGCGGCGCGGGGCCAGCGGCTCGAGCCCCGAACGGATCCGGTAGGCCGCCGTCAGCAGCGTGGGGACGACCGCGCACAGACGGGTGGCCTGATCCTTGAGGGTCACGGCGTCGATGTCCGTGGTCGCCTTCCACCCGAGCTCGGCTCCCAACAGAGAGACGCCGGTGCGCAGAACGTCGAGCGGGGAACCCTGGCTGGCGAGGGACGGGAGAAATGCGGCCAGTCCCGGTGGCAGCAACCGCAGGCCGGCGATCTTCTGGCTGAACCGGTCTCGCTGTTCGGCCGTCGGAAGCGCGCCCTCGAAGAGGAGGTACCACACGTCCTCGAGTGACCGTTTCTGAGCCAGCTCGACGGCCGAGTACTGGCGGTAGTGGAAGAAGCCCTCGAGGCCCCTCACGTCCCCGACGGTCGTCTCGGACACGACGACACCCTCGAGACCACGGGGCACCTCGTGCGCCGTCTCGTCGGCGGGACGGAGAGAGGCGATGGCCAACAGGTCGCGGATCGACACCACGCCGACCAGCCGGCCGTCCTCCACCACCGGGAGGTGCCGGTAACGGTGGTGCGACAGGCTGGCCCAGGCGGCGCCGGCCTCCTCCTCCGGTCCGAGGGTGTCCGGATTGGCCGTCATCCAGAGGCCCACCAGCTCGCCGGCCGGATCGAGCCGCGCTGCCGCGGCGCGCAGGAGGTCCCGCTCTGTCAGGATCCCGATCGCCTTGTCGTCGTCCACCACGATGATCGAGCCTGATTCGGCATCTCGCATGCGCTCGGCCGCATCGGCCAACGACATCTCGGTCCGGCACACCAATGGTGGGGTCGACATCAGATCGCGCACGGTGGCCACGGGGCCTCCTCCATCCTCCGGCGGCTGAAGCGGCGTCGGTGTCGGCTACGGCCATCATGCCGTCTTCGAGGGTGGGTGTAAATGTTGATCAAGTCAATGTATGTGCCTAACCTGGAGCCATGGCCCGGATGCTCGAGAGTGAGGAGGCGGCGCGGCGCCTCGGCGTCAAGCTGCCCACCCTGTACGCCTACGTGAGCCGCGGCCTCCTCGTCTCGCACCCGAGCGAGGACAGTCGTCGCCGGCTCTTCGACGTCGATGACGTCGAGCAACTGGCTCGTCGGTCCCGCGGAGGCCGGCGGGTGGAGTCGAGGCTGGCGTCGGTGACCACCGGGATCACGCAGATCCGGGAAGACGGGCCCTACTACCGCGGTCGCCCAGTGACCGAACTCGCATCGGGCCCCCCGTTCGAGGACGTCGCCGACCTGTTGTGGCGCGCCGGACCAGCACCGAAGGACTGGTCGCCGACCCGACTCCCCCGTCCGCCGACGCTCGAGACGAGCGACCTCTTGAAGTGGGTGACGGTGCTCTGCGGCGCCAGGGACCGCTTCCGGTCCGATCTGCGCGAGGAGCTCGTGCTCCGATCGGCCCGACGCCTCATCGCCACCTTGGTCCACACCCTTCCCCACTCCACCACCGATGCTCCCTCCGCCGGCGCCGCCGAGGCCACGGCGGCCGGTGCCGGAGCCACCGCCGCAGGCCTGGCCCGACACCTCGTCCCTACCCCGATGCCGGTGGCGACACGCGCCGAGCTGGATCGAACCGTGAACACCGCGCTCGTCCTCCTGGCCGATCACGAACTCGCCACCTCGACGGTCGCCGTCCGGGTGGCCGCCTCGACACGGGCCGATCTCTACGACGCCGTCCTGGCCGGCCTGGGGACGTTGGCCGGTCCCCTCCACGGCGGCGCCAGTCAGCGGGCCCATGCACTGCTCGTGAGTGCCGAACGCGACGGTGTCGACCGCGCCATCAACGAGTGTCTGCGATGGCAGCGTGTGCTCCCCGGGTTCGGGCACACGGTGTACAAGACGGGCGACCCCAGGGTGGCTCCCCTCCTGGCGTGCTTCGAACGGCTCGCCCGCCGGGATCAACGCGCCCTCGTCTCGTCCCTCGTCGAATCGGCGAGAGATCACGACGTGCCCGCTCCCAACGTCGACCTCGCTCTGGCTTCGATCGCCTGGGCGACGAGGATGCCGACCGACGCCGGCCGCACGATCTTCACCATCGCCCGGATCGCCGGGTGGACCGCCCACTACATCGAGGAGCTCGGTGAGCGGCCCCTACGGTTCCGCGCCCGCGCCGTCTACGCCACCACGGGGTAGTCCGCCGGTAGGGTCGGGCCCCGTGGGGAGCTCTTCGAGTGTGGACCACCTTGTTGCCGGGGAACGGAGACCCCGACCGGCGACAGGGCGGGCCGCCACGGGCGCCTCACCGAGACTTTCACGCCCGGGACCGATGAATCGGGCACCGGACCCACGTCGACAATCATGAGAGTCCGAGTAGGGCGCCGTGCCACCGCGTCGGCGCGCCATGAGAGGGGCAGGGAATGAGCCTTCCGAGGATTGCCACCGAAGACGAGTGGTTGGTGGCCCGCAAGGAGCTGTTGGCCGAGGAGAAGGCCATGACTCGGGCCCGAGACGCCCTGTGCACCAAACGGCGCCAGCTCCCCATGGTCAGGGTGGCCAAGGACTACGTCTTCGACGGTCCACAGGGGAAGGCCGCCCTGGTCGACCTGTTCGACGGCTGCGCCCAGCTCATCGTCCAGCACTTCATGTTCGATCCCGATTGGGATGAGGGCTGTCCGAGTTGCACCGCCGCGGCCGATGAGAACTCAGAGGGACTCCGTAACCACCTCCGGGCACGCGACACCAACTTCGTCGTCGTCTCCCGGGCACCCCTCGACAAGATCGAACGCTACCGGTCCCAGAAGGGTTGGACCTTCCCCTGGTACTCGTCACACGGCACTGACTTCAACTACGACTTCCACGTCACCATCGACGGTTCCGTCGCTCCCATCATGTGGAACTACCGGGCATGGGAGGAGCTCGAGCAGCACGACATGGGATGGCTGGGCGAGGGATCGTCGGAGCAACCTGGTTTCAGCACGTTCCTTCGCGACGGCGACGACGTCTTCCACACCTATTCGGTATACGCCCGGGGCGCAGAGATGCTCGGAGGGAGCTACTACTTCCTCGACATGACCGCCCTCGGCCGTCAGGAGAAGTGGGAGGAGCCGAAGGGCCGCGCCGTCAACGCCCGCGCCAACGTTCCCGATTTCTCGACCTGAGACGGTCGCCGCCGCCAAAGCCCCGTATCGTGTCCCGATGACCTGTCAGGAACGGGGGCCGAGCCTCCCCGGGAGGGCGATACCGATGGTTGAGGACGACGCCGATGGTTGAGGACGACGCCGATGGATGAGGACGACGCCGATCCGAGTCCGGACGACAAGCCGTGGAGCGGAGGAGGCCGCAACGAACTGGCGGCCGAGGTCCGTCGGCTGATGGCCATGATCGTGACCTCCACGGCCCCTCCCGACGTCCTTCTCGACGCCGCTGAGCAGGTGCGCCGGGCGGCCGATGCACTGAGCCGGTACGTGCCCGGCCCCACTGCCGACCCCCGGGCGCGGTTCGCCGACGACGGGGTCAGGCCCGGCGAAGCGGCGACCCTGGCCGCGGCCATGCCCTTCGACATGATCATCGGATCGTGCAACCCGGTGGCGCCGCCGATCACCGTCGAGTTCGAACCGCCCAAGGCCGTCGGCACGGTCGTCTTCCCGGCCCAATTCGAGGGGGCGCCGGGGTGCGTGCACGGGGCGGCGTTGGCCGGCGCCTTCGACATCATGCTGACGGCGGCCAATTTCATGGCCGGCACCGCCGGCCCCACCGTCGAGCTCACGATCCGCTACCGCAAGCCCACCCTGATCTCGCAACCGGCGGTCTTCGAGGCGTGGGTGACGGAGAGGAGGGGGCGGCGGACCCACAGCCGGGGACAGCTCGTCCAGGGCGGTGTGGTCACCGTCGAAGCATCCGGGGAGTTCGTCGAGATGACGAGATCCCGCATCGAGTCGATGCACCGCAGGAGGGGCTCCGGTCCCGAACCACCGCCCTAGTGGAACAGCTTCAGGGTGTTGTCACCGTCGTCGACGAACAGGACCCCGTCACGTCCCGGAGCGATGGTCAGACCGAACAGGTCGCCACCGGCCCCGGCGGGATCGAACTTGACGGTGGCCACCTGCTGGCCGGACGGTGTGGTCTCGACGGCGTTGCCATCTCCCCCGTTGACGGTGATGACGTCACCGTTCGGGGCCAGAGCCATCCCGAGCGGGCTGTTGAGTGAGCCCCCTGTCGTCAGGGTGAGGCCCCCGTGGGGCACCGCCGTGTGCCGCCGCCAGGCGAACGGGATGGCCGCCAGCCGGTTGTCGACGGTATCGGCCACATAGAGGGTCCCGTTCCGGGAGAGCGCCACCCCCGTCGGCCCCAGGACCAGTGCCGCTGAGTTCAATTGCTCGGCGAACCCGGATCCGACGACGCCGGCACCGGTCATCACCGGATTGCGTCCGGGCTGGTCGACGACGTCGATGCGCACGACCGTGCCTCGCTTGACCACCGATCCCCCGCCGGCCACCGTCCCGTTCAGGACGTTCGTCACGAAGAGCTCGGCGAACCCCGGGAGCTGGACGGCGGCCAGGTCCCACGGCCCGTTGATGTCCGGTCCCGACCACGTCTCCACCGGTGCGCCGACGCTGTTCAACACGATGAGGCATCCGGCCTCGGGGGTTCCCATGCCGCCGTCGGTGACCGGCAGGCTCCCGACAACGACGAATCCGCCGCGCAGAACGGTGAGGGCGGTGGTGAGTCCCACTCCCCCGGGACACTTCCCCGGAAGGGGGCCGGAGAGCTGCGCGAAGAGGGTCTGTTGACCGCCCGGCGAGATCTCGACGATGGTCGTCCCCGTCCCCTGGGAATTGGACGCCGCGTTGAAGTTGCTCACCAGCGTGTCCCCCCGGACGAGGGCACCGACCGTCCGGGGAACGGCGACGATCCCGTACGGATTGAGGTCACCGTTGGCGGGGACGGTGGACGAGACGTCGGTGACCGTCGTGAACCGGGACAGGAAAGGCTGTCCATGGCTCGACGGGGCCGCGTCGGAGGACGACGGGACCAGCGCCACCAGGCCCAGGCCGAGAGCGCCGGCCAAGAGCGAAGCCCGAAACGGGAACCGGCGCCGGCCCCTGTTCGTCGTCCGGCTTCCCGGATCGTCCTTCACCGGCCTTCCACAGGAGTTCTCCACCGTCACCCTCCGTTCGTGTGCATGCCGACAGCGGGTCGACGCCCGGGGCTACGAGTCGGCGGCGGTCACTGTTCACGGGAGAGGCACCGGGTCGGCCCCGGGACCCCGTCCGACGGGTCCGGACCCGTGAGGCGGGCGGACCCCGATGACGCTGCGCCTCCGTTCGCCCACCCCGCGTGCCGACAGTTCGACCGCCGCCGTGCGGCGGGTGCCACCATGGGCACCGTGGACGGACCCGCCGCATCGGACGTGCTCCGGGGGGCCATCGACGCCTTCCGTTTCGAAGGACACCCGGTCGGCGCACAGCCGTTACCCGGTGGCCACGTCCACCGGAACGTCCTCCTCACCTGCACGGGCGGCCGATACGTCCTCCAACGGCTCAACGAGCAGGTCTTCCCCGACATCGACGCCGTTCTCGGGAATGTCGAGCGGGTGGTGGCGCACCTGGCGGCGGGCGGCCAGGGACGTCTGCGGCTCGTCGACACCCGGCTCGGCGGTCTCTCGCACCGTGCCCCGGACGGCTCGGTGTGGCGCGCCTTCCGCTATCTCGACGGGACCGTCGGCCGCGCCGTGCCCGAGGGACCCGTCGACGCCTTCGAGGCGGCGCGCTGCTTCGCCAACTACGTCCAGGCGCTGGGCGACCTCCCCCAGCCCCCTCTGACAGAGACCATCGAGCAGTTCCACGATCTTCACCACCGTCTGGCGAGGCTCGACACCGTGGCTGCGACGGACCCTGTCGGGCGCCGGGCGGGGGCCCGCCCCGAGCTCGACCGCGCCCGCCGACTGGGCCGGCAGGTGGTCCAGTCCCTCCCCGACGGCCTCAGGGCCCTCCCCGTGCGCACCGTCCACAACGACGCCAAGCTGTCCAACGTGCGATTCGACGCCGACTCGGGTTCGGCCGCCTGCGTGGTCGACCTCGACACCACCATGCCGGGACGCGTCCAGTACGACGTGGGCGAGCTCGTCCGCACGGCCACCACCCATGCACCCGAGGATGCCCGTGACGAGTCGGACGTCGACTTCGACCTGGAGCTGCTCGACGCCCTCTCGTCCGGCTACTTCGCCGCCCGGCCCACGCTCGACCGGTCGGAGATCGACGCCCTGGCCCTGGCGGGGCCGCAGATGGCCGTCGAGAACGCCGTCCGCTTCCTCACGGACCACCTCGCCGGCGACCGCTACTTCGCCGTCGACCGGGCGGGGCAGAACCTCGATCGGTGCCGGGCCCAGCTCCGGCTCACCGAGCTGATGCTCGAGTCCCATGCCGAGGCGGCCGCCTGCTTCGATCGAGCCGCCCGACGCGGATGTCCCGACGGGACGTCTCCCACGGGACCGGCCGGAGAGCTCCCGTGAGCCTCGCCCTGCCCGTCGTGGGCCCCGAAGCGTTGGACGAGATCGCCTCTCTGTGTGCCCGCTCCATGCCGAAGGCGCCGACGGCGGCCGAACTGCGACGCACCCTGTTCGCCCCCGACCAACGGGCCGTGGTCCGCCTCGCCCCCGGGATGGGGGTGGTCGCCGTGGTGCCGGGCGAGGACGGCGGCTACATCCGGCTCCTCCTGCTCGACCGGGCCCGCCGTGGACAGGGCCTCGGCCACGACCTGCTCCGTGCGGCGGAGGACGACCTCGAGGCGTCCCCGGTGATCACCGTGGGTGCCGATGCGCCGTACTTCCTCTTCCCCGGGGTCCCGGTCGAGGAGACGGGCCTGTGTTGCCTGCTCGAGCGTCACCACTACACGCGCGAGGAGACCAACTACAACATCGACATCGGTCTGGCCGCGCTGGGACCCGACCCCGGGCTGGCCGTCGAACCGGGCTCCGGGGACCGCCCCGAGCTCGAGCGCTGGATGGCCCGGCACTGGCCGAACTGGCGGGCCGAGGTGCTGCGGGCCTTCGACCAGGGTTCGCTGGTCCTCGGTCGCGACGGCGACGACATCACCGGGTTCTGCGCCTACGACGTGAACCGGGCCGGCACGCTCGGACCGATCGCGTCGCGTCCCGACCTGATCGGACGGGGAGCGGGGGCGCCGCTGCTGCTCGGTGCCCTCCACCGTCTGCGGGCCATGGGTCGCGACACCGTCGAGGTGCTCTGGGTCGGTCCGATGGTCCCCTACGCCCGGCTGGGCGGCCGGGTCGGTCGACTCTTCTTCGTCTACCGTCGCCGGAAGTGAATGACGACTGCCTGACCTGCAGCGTAGCGCCTGACCTGCCCGAACGTGCACACGGGTCGCACACAGCGCAACGCCCGACACGCCCCGTCATGCGTCATCTCGTCACGCCTTGCGCTGCGTGCGCCCCGTGCGCTTCTTCGGGGTCGTCCGGGCAGCGGCCCCGTGGTCCAACAACTCCTGACCGGCCCGACCCTCCGCCACCATCCACCGGCGAACGTGGACAAGATCCCACACCCGCCCACCCCGTAGCTGACCCACCGGTGGCGGGAACCCGGCGAACCGGGATACTTGGTCGGCCCGTTGTCGGCTAA
>Ga0209415_10001688_pt1 | contig 42013 bp, 34 predicted proteins | sample PeaSoiSIISIP2007_FD_187696 | JGI IMG/M metagenome (GOLD analysis project Ga0209415, IMG submission 187696) | Peat soil microbial communities from Weissenstadt, Germany - SII-SIP-2007 (SPAdes) (version 2) | ecosystem: Environmental > Terrestrial > Soil > Wetlands > Peat | place: Germany...
AGCACAGCAGCTGACAGCACAGCAGCTGACAGCACAGCAGGGAGAGACAGCCGCCGGGGCGATCTGCCTCGACGTATACGAGACCCTAAGCGAATCGGCCATCCCGCTACCTCGCGAGGTCTTTGCCGGACCACACGACACCCGCTGGGGTATGACCAGGCCAGGCCAATATGGCCAACTCAGCGGCCCGCCTGGATAAGCGTAAGCGCCGTTCAAACCATCAAGCCGGACTCAGGCGAAACGGCGGACGGCCATGGGCCGACAGTCTTCCGTGCGCATGCCGACCACGGCAAACGGACAGCACCGCATCGGCCGTCGTCTATATTACCAATTGAGAACGAAATTTCGCATTTGCTCAACCGTCCCGGTATGTACTGCCATCAGAGGCGACGGCCGTCAGTTTCCTGTTGCCGACGGCGTGGCATCTCGTACATGTCAGCCGACGGAGCGATGATGCAGCTGTCATCGTCCGATCACGCGGCAGGGGTGGTCAATGAGCACTGGCAGCGTCCTACTTGATCGCCCAGCAGCGACCTACCGAGAAGCTGAGCAAGCCGGGCACGAAGCCCGTGAGCAATTCAAGCAACGCTTCCGCAGCTACGGCAGAATCCGCCTCGGCAGCAAGGAACGAGACTCCGACCGAGCCCGCGCGGAGTGGAGCCTCGCCGGCGTGGTGTATATCCACGCCCTTGCGACGATCGGCGCAACCGAAGACAGGCTCAACACCGCCTGGCGAAGCAAGCTCAGGCACCTCATCACAGAGTTCGCTTGCACCAGCCGCAGCCCGCTGCCGGAATCAAACGCCGCGCCCGCCAGCGCGGACGCAGAGACTGACGACCTCGCCAAGGTCCGTCAGGGCGTCTGGGCATGCTGGGATACCTACCACCATGTCCGCGCCAGTCCAGGGCGGGACCAACTAGGCATGGATGACGCGCGCCGACAACTTGAGCATGCACTGCTAGAGCTGCTTCAAGCTGTCGTGGCCGTCATGGCCGGCCAGGATAAGCAGCACATCACCGAAGTACGGAACCGCCAGGATCTGGGCATGGCGCTCCACTCGTCCGATGCGTTCCCAGCCACAGCCTGGACCAGTCACGTCGGCTACAAGACACGAGAGCGAGCCCGCCGCGACGCCCTTGAACGCGACAAGCACCGCTACGACCGGCTGACGACCAGTCATCTCAGTAAGCTCGGGCAGACCCAGACACCCTGATAGATCCCGGGGCGGCACAGGCGGAGGCCAGCGCCACGGGCTACCCAGTCGTTCACATCGGGCTTATGGCAGTCGCACTCATCTATTTCTGCTATTCACCGGAGGGGCGTCATTGCCTCACCTCTTCTTGCTTCGGGCGTCCTGATGGCCGGCGGTCAGTCGCGACCGCTCAGCCGCAACTCTGAGCGACTAGATTGTTCGGCGCTCTCGCCAGGCACCGGAAACACGGCCGCGCGAGAGCCAGGTCCTGGCGCATGGCAGCCGATTCCACGACCGCAGCCAGGGACACCCCGCTGGACCTCCGAACAGACCAGGCAGTTCGATTGGTCGCTCAGCGCCGTCGACCAGCTTGTCGACAACTACATCACCCGCTCCTGGGACACCGCCACGCAGAACTGCATAAAGTGGTCAGCCAGCCCGCCCTGTCCGTGCCTGGCTCAGAAAGCAGCAGTACCATGGATCATTGATCCGGACGGGTCGGCACCATCGGGACTGCCTATACTGATCTGCGCGGCGTTAGATCCGGGTGAGCGTACCCGATGCGTGATTTGTAGCTATAACAGCGTAACTGCTGAATTCGATCAGCTATCGGATGGACGCAATAGTGGGCCTCTCTTACCGCAGAACCTTCAGGGCAGGCCCATTCCGGATCACGGCGTCGAAATCCGGCGTCAGCTACTCGGTCGGCGGCAAAGGACTTCGCGCGACCAGGCGAGCTGACGGGCGCACGCAGACCACGATTTCAGCACCCGGGACCGGGCTGCGGTACACCGCGACTGGCGGCAAACGGCGAAGTGATGGGCAGCAGGCTGCCGGACGGCCCGGCGGCGACCGGCAGCGCGCGGCCGTCCGGGAGCCTGGAACGAGGACCGCCCGCCCTGAAGTTCACCGCGAACGCGGCGGGCTGCGACCGGGCGCGTGGTACTTCGCGATCGTGCTTCTGTCGGCTGGCCTGCTTACCTGGATACCGTTCGCTCACGCTGCATCGCGGCTGGACCGCCCGGACATTCGGCGCCGGGCGTGGGTGTATGGGCTGATTGCGGCGCTGGTCGCCGCCGTGGCAGCGCTCACCCCGGTGGACAGGCACGGGAACCCGGTCGGCGCCACGGGCCGCACCCTGAGCACGATCGTTGGCGCAGCTGCGGTCGCGGTGATGGCGACAGGTTGCTACCAGCTGATTGCACTCCGCCGGACCGTCTACGGACGCGTCATCAGCCCCTCGCCGACCGTCGGCTCAGCAGGAACCGATCCAGTCGTCGCGGCATTTCTCGCCGCTCGCTCACGCCGAGACGAATCCCGGTCCCTGGCCCAGCATGACCCTGGTCTCGCCCACGACCTGCGAATCGGACGCCCGGACCTCCCGGGCCCTTACGACGACGGCGGCCTGGTCGATCTCAACAGCGCACCCGCAGCCGCCATCGCCAGCACGTGCTCCCTGGAGCCCGCGCTGGCCGAGCACATCGTGGCGACCCGCAGGGAACTCGGATCCTTCAGTTCCTTCAGCGAGATATTTGCCTTTGCCGAAGTCGAGGAGGGAGCCGCAACCCGCATCCAGGAGCATGGAATTTTGCTCCTGAAATAGCCGGATATGCGTAGCGATCCCCCCGTAAGCGATGCGCCCTGTAACCGAAGCCTGAAGATGGTATCCGGCCCGTCTGGCCCAGTTTGCCTTCACTGGCTGTCAGCGTCTGGCCAGCTTTAGCTGAGTCCAAGCCAGCGGCGAATGACCGCTTCCTCGCTGGGGCGCGGTTCGCTGCTCGCTATCACATGCACCGTGTCGCGGACCATTGGGTGCATCCGCACGAGCTGCGGGGAGACCCCGCCGCGCGGCTTGCAGCGAACGCAGCGCGCGGTGCCGGTCCCCGTAGTACAGCCAGCCACGGGCCACTTCCACCTGGTGATGCCCGACCCGCGACGGCGGCAGCGACCGCAGATGACCGGCCGTGTGCGCGCCGCTGACGCGCCGCTCCGGTCCCGGGCGCTCCACTTTGACATCCGGCCGCGCGGCAGCAAACCCGCGGCACTAATCACGACGACGCCCAACCCCACGCCCCAACCCCGCCCCTGCGTCCAGCCCAACCTAAATCCCGCACCGCCCGGCCCTACCCCTGCTGGTCCCACCCGCCCACTGCTCCCCGTCCCCGTCCCGGCGAGGCAGCCGCCTGGCCTGGCCTCGTCCCGGCCTCGTCCCACCCGCGCGGCTCCGTCCCCGGCCGGGACCGCCACCGGGACCGCCATGCGTCCCTCCGCTCCGCGCCGTCCGGGCAGCAGTCCCGGTTCCTATGTTGACGACCTGGTGGCCAGCGCGCCGCCGCTGACCGGCGAGCAGCGCGACAAGCTCGCGCTGCTGCTCCGCACCCGCCCGGCCGCCTGACGCGCCCGGCATCCGATGGCGCCGCGCCGGGCAGGCGGAGCGCCGCATGACCACCAGCCCTCCCGGTCCGAGCCCGGCCGCTAGTCCTGCTGCCGCCAGGTCACCTCGACGGTGGCCGGGTCGAACCCGACCCGGGAACCCTTGCCGGGCGAGCGCAGCGTGATCGTCATCAGCGTCCTAATGATCGCGCGCTTGCGGGACAGGTCCAGGTCCTGCCACAGCGCCGCCGCGTTGCCGGCTGCGGCCAGCGGGGCGAGCACGTTCTCCTGCGCCGCGTCCTCCAGGTCGGCCTCGATCCCGGCGAGCCGGGCGCTTGCCCGTTCGGTCGCGGCCAGCATCTGCGCCCGGGTGATCAGCCCGACCGCCCGGTCCGCCGCCATCTCCTCCAGGTTCGCCCGGATCGCCGCCGCCTCGGCCCGCAGCGCAGCCACATCCGGGCCGCCCTCGGGCACGGCGACCAGACTCGCGGCATCAGGCCGGGACAGCCGCCCGATCACCACGTCGGTGATGAAGTCCTCGACCGGCGCGGCCTTGCGGGCCACGTGCCCGCCGGCCCAGGCCTGGTTCTTGGTCTGCGGGGCGCACCGGTAGATGTGATGCCCGGTGTGGGACGGCATCCCGGACACCACGTTGCCGCACCGGCACGAAGCCAGGCCGCCCAGCAGCGTCCGCACCCCCCTGGGCGGCGTGCGCGACGGGTCTTCCAGGATGCTGCGCACCGCCCGCCACGTCTCCTCGCCCACCAGCGGCTCCCAGTCTCCCTGGCCCACGATGTCGCCCTTGTAGGGCGACAGGCCCGCGATCCTCGGGTTCAGCAGAATGGTCCGGATCGACTGCCGGGTCCACGTCCCGGTCCTGGACTGGACCGGCCGGACCCCGGCCGCCGTCCACTCCCGCATCACCCCCGACAGGCTCCCCCCGCCCAGCAGCAGCGCGCACGCCCCCGCCACCGCCGCCGCCTCGGCCGGGTCCGCCGTTACGTGATCAGCAGCGTACCCGAACGGGCGCGGACCACCCAGCGGCCGCTTCCCGCGCACCGCCGCCGCCTCATTCGCCAGTTTCTGCCGCTCGGACTTGCGCTCCTGCTCGGCCTTGGCCACCGCGATCAGGATCCGGGCGGCCAGCCGCCCGGAGTCGGTGCCCAGGTCGATGATCCCGTCCGCTTCGGCGAACCGCACCCCGGCCTTATCGAACCGGGGGATCAGGTACTCCAGGTCCAGCGGCTCGCGCAGCGCCCGGTCCCACTTCCAGCACAAAACCACATCCACCGCCCGGGCGTCGACCAGCCGCAGCACCTCCGCCCACCCCGGCCGGGACTTCCCCGCCGCCGTCGGGTCCTTCCGGGTGACCCCGATGTCGTTGTCCGACAGCCGGTACACCACCGTCCACCCCCGCGCCAGCGCCCGTTTCTCCAGGTCCGCGAGCTGGTTCGCCACCCCGTGGGCGTCACCCAGCCTGTCCTTGCTGATCCGGGTGTAGATCAGGCATCGCACGCAATCGCTCATGTGTGTTATTATAGCAAGTACGAGCCTCAGTACGGGAGGCATCACCACCGCCAGATCCCGGCAGCTGCGCAAGATCCCCTCCGCACCCGCCTCTAGCAACGGATCCGGCGCGACGACGCTCACCCGCAGTGGTTTATCCATACGACCTCCTCCGCCCGTAAGCTGCCAAGCCCTCACCCACCATCGGACCAGCCGATCCCAGGCCGGTACACCGAGCCACGAACTTGCGCGGCAAACGCAGGAACAGAACGGCCGCGGCCACTTGTGATGACTCCGGCCGACCCCATGCTCGCGGCTCCTGAGCAAGCCGGAGCGCTGCCGCCGCTACGGCCGGGCGCGCTCCGGGCCAGGAAAGACGGCATCAGGCCGGCGCCCGCACGTCCTTGACGGCCCGTGACCTGCCCAGACGGACAGGCAGCGAGCCGCCTTCGATGAGCGTGACGTGGCTCGCATGGTGGGACGTTAGCTCCACTATGGCTTTGACCTGCATGGATGTACTGCCGATTGGTCACAGTGCGAACCGAGACGCAGGATCGCAGGGACTATGCGCCTGCGCAGCCTTACAAAGGAGTGAGCCAGCCACCTTGAGCCAATCCGAATGCGGCACACGTCGATGCGGCTGGAGGTTGCTAGGTATCTCCGCGCAGGGCTGATGGCGAGATCCGATACGAATTTGGTCCGCCCTGTCGCGAGGATAGGCGGCTGACGTAACACCCGTGTGGAGCGGAGTCTGCGTTATCGGCGAAGCTCGCCCGCATCTGGTTATGCTGGTAGTGGGCGGAGCATGAGGACTCGGGGGCAAGTAAATCTGGAGAGCGCTGCACTACTACGCCCTACCTGGCGTTAGCTGGTTTCAGCCACCACCTGATTAACGCCAAAGCGCAGTTAATTCGTCTTTCAGTAGCTGATCTAACTGCAACGAACGACTGGGGGATTGATGAGCATTAGGGCAATCAGGCCGCGACTAAAGATAACTACCCTATTGTACTGCGCCGTGCGGAGCCGCCCCTCAGACATATCGGTGCCAGGCTGAGATCGGGCTGACCACCTCATGTGGTTGAGCGTCCGAAAACGGATCCGAACGTCTTGGCGGAGCCCTACAAGCACGACAATCGCGGCCAATATCGCCATTCTCGCCGGAAATGCCTGCACCGGTATACTGAGTGCTCGCGCGCTAGGTCCTGCCGGCCGCGGTCAACTGGCGCTTGTCATGCTCTGGTCGGCGGTGATAAGTATTGCAGGGAGTTTCGGCCTGCAGTCTTCTTGTGCGTACTATGCGGCACGATGGCCTGACCGGCGCGCCGCGATTCTCCTGTGGTGCGGGCGCATCGCGGCGCTACAAGCGGTCACCATGACTGCTATCAGTGCCGGCTTCCTATGGTGGCTCCATCTGCGATTCGCGGTGGGGCAGATCCTGGTGTGGGAGTACTCGACGTGGCCTGCCGTGGCGACCATCACCCTTTACGGTGTCTGCTATGCACAGGGCATTCGCAACTTCGCGCGATTCAATCTGCTGCGCATCAGTCAAGGGATCATTGCGGGCGGCCTTATGCTTGCTGGTGTTCTGGCGGGCCGCCTAACGCCAGCGGTAGCCGGCGCAGCCTATCTGATACCTGCGTGGTCGACCGCTGTCGTTGTCACGATCTGGCTGCGGCGTGCCAGTCACGTCGATGCAGGCAAGCCATTGACTCGGCACGAGCGCCGCATGATGTGGTCCTATGGCTGGCGTAGCCTGGCAAGCCTTACGGGTCTTGCGCTCAACCGCAACGCGGATCAGCTAGTACTCGGATTCCTGGTTTCAGCGGGCTCGCTAGGTCTCTATAATGTAGCAGAATCTGCTTCTGGTCCATTGTTGGAAATAGTAAAGTCACTTGGAATGGTAGGACTTCCAGTCGTAGCCGCATTGTTGGGGCCAACCAAAAGCAGAGTCACATGGCAGACCTTGCGGCGTGCGTTCTATCTGGTCGCACTCATAGTTCCGTTGTTCGCATTCTCCTTCCCCTGGGCGATCACGACGATCTATGGCGACGGATACTCGTCTGCGGTGATTACAGCAGAGCTGCTACTCGCCGGGGCAGCCTTCGCATCCCTTGCATCGGTGGCCGACGATCTGCTCCGGGCGCACGGCCGTCCGGGTTCCGTGAGTCTCACGGAAGGAGTCGGCGGTACTGTGACGATACTTGGTGTGGTGGCCCTGAAGGGGCACCCGCTCGATGCGGTGGCGCTCGTCAGCTTGCTCGGCTACGCGGCTGCCTTTTCACTAGCCTTCTTCAGGCTCTCGCTGGCTGCCCGCAGGCCCAGTGCGACGTCGGAGCCGCGAACAGCGAGATGGACTGCGAAAGCGTCGGGACGGCTGGACCTAACCGAAGAACAGGCCACGATTACAGGGACCGGCGCGAGGATCGTGTAGCAACAAGCACCTTTCCGCGCTCAGATTGACTCGCAATCGCAGAAACCAGGCTGCCCGCCTGACGTTAAGTTAGCAAAGCTTATATGTGTAGTGGTCGACTATGTGCAGTGGTCGGCGTTAGGCGGAGTCGGCGGCCGTCAGCGTGGGCATCTGCGTAACCTGCTGATCGTCAGATCTGGCGACTGAGTGCCTCGACCATCCAAAGCCGCTCAGCGTGATGCCAAGTACGACGAATGAGTATTCAAAAGACCCCTCCGCCGAATTAATCAGCGACGCCAGGAAGAAGGGCACAAATATCGCAGCCATGTCCGGCCGGTCTCGCATCCGCCAAAGCGCTAGCAGCATAAAGATGCCCAATACCGTAACCCCTATCATGCCAAAGTCAAACAGAATACTCACCCAGAATGCCGTCGGCATGTAATTACCTGAAACGCTTGGGTATCTGGCTGGGAAATACGTGCTCTCTGCTCCCGGACCAGCGCCGGCTATCAGCCAGCCATTCAGGCGTAGTTCATTGATGACGACAAGAGTGTCCCCGTACCGTGTGTTGTGACCGAGTTTGCCACCAGCCTCAATGTTGCGAATCCCAGAAAGCAGCCGGCCCGCTGCTTTCTCCAAGCTATTGGAGCCTTGCAAATAGTGACCTGGGCTGGCTGTCTGAATGAAGAAGGCCACGAGAGGAATAACCAAAGCTGATGCAACTAGCAACTGTCGTCGGAGTGTCCGGTTGCCAGTTAGGACGTAGTAAGCAGGTATAGATATTGCTAGAACGATGAAGCAAATTGGAGAGTCAGCTAGTGCCGCGCCGACTAGAGCCAGCGCTAGGTTAAGCCAGGACCGTCGCCTAATAGCCAATAGCGCGACTAGCGGAATCACCGGTGCCCAGGCAGATGGCTCGCTGAGCGTCCCCCGTAGCCGTATCACATCGTGTGAGAAGCTCACAAGCAGCAGGTCATGAGTGAGACGACTCGCTATGCATGCGACTATGCTTATCCATAGCGCCGTCGAGGCTGCAATCCAAAGAATTCGCTCGAAAAGCTTCAGCTCATAGAATAGGACCGCAAAGACCGCGACCGTAACATACGTTGTACTGAAGATCGCTGCATGCAGATCGTAAGAGCGAGCAGTTCCCGCAGATATGGGCCATGGCTGAAATGTCATGTAAGCTAGCGGAAGCAGCATCAGAGCCGCAGTCGTCAGACCTATTCTGAGTCCGTCAGCTTTGGACGGGTGTTGGCGCAGTGCTGTTACCCATGCTAGCGCGAGCAAGGCCAAGCCAGCCGTCTGAATCTTGGCGGCGTCCTTTGCGACTCCTGCGGTGAAGAACGGGAGGACGAAGAGCCAAGTGGCCGCTGCCCGTGTTCTTGCGACAGCCCGTTCGCTGGTGAGTCGGCACTTCTTGGAGCTACTCCGATGGTGCATCAGGAGTGCGCTTCAGCAAGGGCGACTTAGCGATGTCACGATGACAGACTAACCAACTACGCAACGTGATGGCGGAATTCTCGGAGATGAGGCCCTGCCCTGACAGGCCGGGCTGAAGCTCTCGGGTCTATTGTTCCGGCAGCGTGATGCCGGGCGTCGTTGTCAGGCCTGGGGTCGGCGTCTGCTTGCCGGGCCAGTGCTGCCAGTAGCTTGTCGAGTGCGCCGCGGGCTGATGCGGACGTGTCGGGGCCGATGGCCACGATAGAGGCGACGAGCGCCGCGGCCTCACCTGGCGAGAGCGTGATGGGCGGCAGGTCGCGGCGGGCGTTGACCTGATAGCCGCCGCCGGGGCCGCGCTTGACCTGGGCTGGAACCCCGGCTGCGGTAAGCCGTGCGATGTCTCGTTCGACCGTGCGGACGGGTCGTGCCGGTGCGGGCAGCCAGGACAGCACCGGTGACAGAGCGCGCAGGCCACGTTCGCGGCGGACAGCGGCGGAACCGTGGATCTTGCCCGGGCCGCGCCGCTGTCCGGTTCTTACCAGGACGCTGATGCCATGGGCCTGGTCTGGTCCATTGAGCCGGCCGGGCCGCCTGACCCTGGCCTGGCCCGCGACCGGCTTAGCCCGGTGCCGCTGCGCCTGTTCGCTGAAGCCGGCGGTTCTCAGCTGGACGGCGCCCGGGGTGTGGCGGTCATTCCTGGCCGAGGGGCTGGTGCGGACCCAGGTCCGGGAGCAGGATCTGGTCGGAGTGCTGTTCCATCCGGGCGTGGCCGGGCGTCATCCAGCTGGGCGGCGCGGAGGGCGGCCTGCACGAAGATGACGTGGCGCTGCGGCAGCGGTCTGCTCACGCAGGGCATCAGCCAGTCAGTGCTGACCGGCTCACTGCTGGAGATTCTCGGCACGCCGGTCGCGAGCTGGACCTACCGGGGCCGTGAACTGCCGTACCTGCCGAACGTCGTCACCCCCCGAATGACGGCAGCCATCGCGACCGGCGGCCCGGTCGCTCTCGGCTGGGCCGCGCCGGACCTGAGCCGCGCCACGCAGGTAGCGGAGGCAGAGATCCCGGTGGAACACATAACCGGGCCAGCCCTGCTGATATCCGGCGGAGAGGACCGCCGGGTCCGCACTGATCGCAGCGGGCCTGCCTTGGAGGCCAGGGTGGTTCCCCAGGCCGGGAGCCGGTGGATCAGGAATACCGACTCAAGCAGCTGGGTGCGGTTCTCGGCGGCCATGACATCGCGTTCGCACACCAGGGCCGCATAGTCGGAGAACCATTGGGCCGGGCCGTCTCGCGCCACAGCGCGGCGTACTTGCGCGCCGCGCTCGTTCCTGCGATCAGCGAGCCGCGGGCAGGCGGACGCCCTGCCAGGTGCGGCCCGCGTTGGTGCTGCGCAGCAGCAGGCCGTCGAGCGGCCCGTTGGGCAGGTCGGCCACGATGTAGCCGGTGGTGCGGCTGACGTAGGACAGCGAGTTCCAGGTCCCTGTGCTGAACGGCCTGATCACGTGCCAGGTGCGGCCGCCGTCGACCGAGCGGCCGAAGGTGCCGATCGCGGTCGGCGGGGTAGCGAACGTGATCATGCGGGTGTTGCCCGGCGCCATGGCCAGGACGCCACCACTGCCGCTGATGGTGAGCACCCAGTGTCCGACCAGGTGCGCCGTTCGCCCGCCGTTGGTCGAGACCAGTACTTTCATCCCCTCGGCGGTCATGTCGAAGTCGGCGGTGTCGGTGCACAGGTAGGCGATATAGGACCTGCTGGCCGCCGCGATGCTGCTCAGCGTGTAATCCCTGCCTGGGCACGCGAAGGGCTGCCGGTGCCAGCGGCCGCCGGCCGTGCTGGTCCAGATGAGCGTCTTCCCGCCGATCGGATTCGTGACGGTGGCGAACCACGCAGTATCGCGATAACTCGCGAGCACGGCGAACGGACCGCTCACCCTTGGAACGAGCGACCACGAGCTGTGGCTGACCGCACTGGAGTACAGACCCCCCGGCTGCTTGCTGCCGCGGTCAGGCGTGAGCTCGGCCAGGACTCTCGGCCCGGCCACGGCCATCGCCAGCACGCCCATGCCTGGCTGCTTGAGCTGCCAGTGCCGCCCGCCGTCCCTGGTCGCCCAGAGCTGCTCGATGCCATAGATCCATCCGATTCGCCGGCTGGCGAACAGCACCTGCCAAGCCTGCCCGAGCTCGATCCCTGGCACCCGTGCGAGCCTCCAGTGCGCGCCGCCATCAGCGGTCCGCGCCAGCCACGCCCGGCACGGCCGACCGGGCCGGCAGTTCACGCCGCCTACGACGTAACCCAGCGACGGGGAGAGGAAACTAGCCGAACTCGGCCGGAATCCCCCCGCTAGCCGATACTGCGGCATGCCTGCTGCCCGGCCTGCCGCCTGCGGCCCGCCAGGGTGATCCGGTGCGGATAAAGCAGCGCAAGCGCCGGTCACGGATACGGCTGCGGCCATTGCCGCGACAGTGACCAGCCGGTGAGCGAGCTTCATGATGCCGTCCCCTGCTGTATCACCGCCGCGCCGCCACCCGCGCCGCGAATTTCCCGGCACTAAGTTTGACGCTCGCCCGGACAGCGAGGTTGACCTGCCAGGACTATCCTTCGTCGCCGACTTGGGCATCGCGCCGGTGCTCCAGGATGCCGCGCAGGAACTCGATTGCGAGCAGCGCGAGGGCTGGCCAGGCGGCGGCCGTGAACTTGATCGCGTACCGTGGCGGCTCGCTCGTTCGCCGGCAGCGCGTGCGACACCGGGAGCGACTCTGACCAACCGATTTCATAGTCGCGAACGTTATCAGTAACGATAACGGTGTGCTACCGTGTCACCATGGCGTCCGCTGATCTGCTCTTGCACCCGGTCCGGCTGCGGATCGTGCAGGCCTTCCTTGGTGACCGGGCACTGACGACGAGCGCCCTCAGTGCCGAGCTTGCCGACGTCCCGGCCGCCAGCTTGTACCGCCACGTCGCCCGGCTGGTCGACGCCGGGGTGCTCGCGGTCGTCGCGGAGCGGCGGGTGCGCGGAGCGGTGGAGCGCACCTATGTGCTCCGGCTGTCCGCGGCTAGCATCGGTCTCGATGAGGTCGCCGCCATGAGCGCCGACGACCACCGGCAGGCCTTCATGGCATTCGTCGCCGCGCTGCTCGGCGACTTCGACCGTTACCTGGCCCGGGGCGACATCGACCTCCTGCGCGACGGCGCGAGCTACCGGCTGGCCGGGCTGTGGCTCGACGACGCCGAGTTCGCCGAGATGCTGCGCGAACTCCTCCGGGTGCTCCAGCCTCGCCTGGCGAACCCGCCCGCGCCGGGCCGGAGGCGGCGCATTCTCGGGACCATCCTGCTGCCCGGAGAGGATGCCCCCTCATGATGGCCGAACCTGCGCCAATTCTCATGCGGCCTGGCCGGCCGTCGCTAGCCAGGAAGGTTGCCCTGCCCCGGATACCCGCCGCCCCGCCAACCTGGCGGTTGCCTGACGAAAAGTATCACCGGTCCTCGTCCGCCAGCGCGGGCGTCTCATGACCGGCCGTCTCGAATCCGAACTGGAGGAACTCATGACGCGGACCGCGCCGGTGCCGACCGGCCTGAGGGTGATCGAGATGGCGCGGGCGGGACAGTTCGCGCAGATCCGCGATCTGTTCGTGCCCCAGCTCCGCGAGCTGGTGCCCGCCAAGGCGCTGCAGGCCGCCTGGTCGGTCGAGACTGACCGGCACGGCCAGGTCACCTCGGTCGGGGTGCCGGTGAGCGAGCCGGCCGGACCGGGCGCCGACATGCTCGTGGTGAAGATTCCCGTGACGTTCGAGCGCGGGGATATGGCGGTGCTCGTTTCCGTCACCGCCGACGGCTGGCTGGCCGGTATCCAGCTCGCGCCCGCCAGCGCGGCCGAGCCCACCGAGCCGTGGGCGCCGCCGGACTACGCCGACCCCGGCAAGCTCGACGAGCAGGACGTGACAGTGGGCTCAGGCTCGCTGGCGGTGCCCGGCACGCTGAGCCTGCCCCGCCAGCCAGGACCGCGGACCGCCATCGTGCTGCTGGCCGGCTCGGGCCCCGGAGACCGCGACGAGACGATGGGCCGGAACAAGCCGTTCAAGGACCTCGCCTGGGGTCTGGCCAGTCTCGGCGTCGCGGTGCTGCGCTTCGACAAGGTGACGTATGCCCGCCCGCGCGAACTCCAGGACGTGCACGACTTCACCGTGGCCGACGAGTACGTGCCGCACGCCGTCGCCGCCGTTCACCTGTTCAGGGAGCACCCGTCCGTGGACGCCGAGCGGGTCTTCGTGCTCGGCCACAGCCTGGGCGGCACCGTCGCGCCGCGAGTCGCGGCCGCGGAGCCGGCCGTCGCCGGGCTGGTCATCCTGGCCGGCGGGACTCAGCCGATGCACTGGGCCGCCGTCCGGCAGGTCCGCTACCTTGCCTCCCTTGATCCGCAGGCGTCGGCGGTGGCTCAGCCAGCCATCGAGGCGCTGAGCAGGCAGGCCGCCATGGCCGACAGCCCGGACCTGTCCCCGGCGACTCCCGCCAGCGAGCTGCCCTTCGGGGTGCCCGCACCGTACTGGCTGGACCTGCGGAGCTACGACCCCGTCGCGGTCGCCGCCACGCTGGGCAGGCCCATCCTGATCTTGCAGGGCGGCCGTGACTACCAGTCGACCGTCGCCGACGACCTGGCTGGATGGAAGGCCGGGCTTGCCGACCGCCCGGATGTGACGATCCGGGTCTACGACGCCGACAACCACCTGTTCTTCACGGGTTCCGGTCCGTCGTCGCCAGCGGAGTACGAGCCCGCCCAGCATGTGGACCCCGCGGTGGTCGCCGATATCGCCGGCTGGCTGACATCCGTTCCGTAGATCCGGCTGCGATGGGCGGTGCTTCGCGGCAAGTGCGGTGATACTGGGCCGCGCGCCGCGCAGCGGTTCCGGCATGATGGCGATTGTGCTGCTGACGATCACGACCACTGCCGAGCCCGCCACCGACCTGGGGTTCCTGCTGCACAAGAACCCTGGACGGCCGCAGGCCTTCGACACCTCGGCCGGCACGGCGCATGTGTTCTACCCGGAGGCGACCAGCGCCCGGTGCACGGCGGCGCTGCTGCTGGAGGTCGACCCGGTCGGCCTGGTTCGCGGGCACAAGGGTCCGCCGGCCGAGGGATTCAGCCTGGGCCAGTACGTCAACGACCGCCCGTACGCGGCGTCCAGCATGCTCGCGGTCGCGCTCGCCCGGGTATTCAGCACCGCGATGGCCGGCCGCTGCGCGGCCAGGCCCGAGCTGGCCGCCACCGCCCTGCCGCTTGAGCTGCACATTCCCGTGCTGCCCTGCCGGGGCGGCGCCGAGCTGGCGCACCGGCTGTTCACCCCGCTCGGCTGGCAGGTCGCCGCGACCCCGATCACGCTGGATGAGGCGTTCCCCGCCTGGGGCGACTCGCGTTACGTGGACCTGCGGCTGGCCGGCGACCTGCGGCTGGCCGACGCGCTGAACCACCTGTACGTGCTGCTGCCGGTGCTTGACGACGGCAAGCATTACTGGGTCGGCCCGGACGAGGTGGACAAGCTGATCAGGGCCGGCAGCGGCTGGCTCGCCGGGCACCCGGAGAAGGCGCTGATCACTCGGCGGTACCTGGCGCACCGTTCCGGGCTGTACCACACGGCGCTGGCCAGGCTGGCCGAGGTGGACGACGCGGAGCCGGAGTCCTTCGACAACGCGGTGGACGATCCTGACTGGACCGACGATCAGCCCGACCGGCCGGTGCCGCTGGCCGAGCAGCGCCGGGGCGCCGTTCTCGCCGTGCTCCGGGCCGCGGGCGCGCACCGGGTCGCCGACCTCGGCTGCGGCGAGGGCGCGCTGACCGCCGCGCTGCTGGCAGATCCGCAGTTCACGGAGGTCATCGCGGCCGACGTGTCGGCGCGAGCGCTGCAGATCACCGAGCGCAGGCTGCGGCCCGACCGGATGCCGGAGCAGCGGCGAGAGCGCCTGCGCCTGTACCAGACCGCGCTGACCTACCGTGACGAGCGGCTGGCCGGCCTGGACGCGCTGGTGCTCGTGGAGGTGGTGGAGCACATCGACCCGCCGCGGCTGGCGGCGCTCGAACGGACGGTCTTCACCGACGCGGCGCCGGGTCTCGTGCTCGTGACGACGCCGAACGCCGAGCACAATGTTAGATACGAATTCCTTTCCCCTGGACAGCTGCGGCACCGCGATCATCGCTTCGAGTGGAGCCGAGCCGAGTTCGCCGGCTGGGCGCGGCGGGTGGCCGCCGAGCGCGGGTACGACGTGCGGTTCCTGCCCATCGGAGCCGACGACCCTGAGGTCGGGCCGCCGACGCAGCTGGCGGTCTTCACCCGGCGTGACCGGGCTCGGGCGGTGAGCGCATGATCGACGTGCCCGAGCTGAGCCTGATCGTGCTCGTCGGCGCCAGCGGGTCGGGTAAGTCGACCTTCGCCCGGTCCCACTTCGCCGCGACCGAGGTCATCTCCAGCGACTTCTGCCGCGGCCTGGTCGCCGATGACGAGAACGAGCAGTCCGCCAGTGCGGACGCTTTCGACCTGCTGCACTACATCGTCGGCAAGCGGCTGACCAGAGGTCGGCTGACCGTGGTCGACGCGACCAACGTGCAGGCCGAGAGCCGTAAAGAGCTGGTCAGGCTGGCCAGGGAGCATGACGTGCTGCCGGTGGCGATCGTGCTCGACCTGCCCGAGCGGGTCTGCGTCGAGCGGAACACGGGCCGCGCTGACCGCCAGTTCGGGCCGCACGTGATCAGGCGGCAGCGCGATCAGCTGCGCCGCGGCCTGCGCGGCCTCGGCAAGGAAGGCTTCCGCGGCGTGCACGTGCTCCGGACCGACGCCGAGGTCAGGTCCGCCTCGGTGGTCCGCACCAGGCTCTTCAACGACCTGCGGGACCAGGCCGGCCCGTTCGATGTGATCGGCGACGTGCACGGCTGCCGGGCCGAGCTTCAGACGCTGCTGACCGACCTGGGTTACCAGCTGAGCCTGGACGAGCACGGCCGCGCCGCTGGCGGTCACCACCCGCAGGGCCGCCGGGCGGTGTTCCTCGGGGACCTGGTCGACCGCGGCCCGGACACGCCGGGCGTGCTCCGGCTGGCGATGACGATGGTACGCGACGGCGATGCGCTGTGCGTGCCGGGAAATCACGAGAGCAAGCTGCTGCGCGCGCTGCGCGGCGGCAACGTGCGGATCAGCCACGGGCTGGCCGAGTCGCTTGAGCAGCTCGGCGGTGAGCCCGCGGAGTTCAGCACCGAGGTCGAGTCGTTCCTCGACGGGCTGATCTCGCACTACGTTCTCGATGGCGGGAAGCTCGTGGTCGCGCACGCTGGCCTGACCGAGCGCCTGCACGGCCGGGCCTCTGGCCGGGTGCGGGAGTTCTGCCTGTACGGGCAGACCACCGGCGAGACCGACGAGTTCGGCCTGCCGGTCCGGTACCCGTGGGCGACCGAGTACCGCGGCCGGGCGATGGTGCTCTACGGGCACACGCCGGTGCCCGAGGCCGAGTGGGTGAACGGGACGATGTGCCTGGACACCGGCTGCGTGTTCGGCGGGCGGCTGACCGCGCTGCGGTACCCGGAGCGAGAGCTGGTGTCCGTGCCGGCGGCGCGGGTGTATTACCCGCCGGCCAGGCCGTTCCCGGCAAATCCCGATGCGGCGGCGGCCGGGCAGGCGCAGCCGGGTCCCGGATCCGCCGCCTCCGGGCAGGCGGGGCGGCGCGACCCGGACGTCCTTGACCTGGCCGACGTGACCGGCAGGCGGGTGGTCGAGACCGCCGGGCTCGGCCGGGTCAGCGTCCGGGAAGAGAACGCGGCGGCGGCGCTGGAGGTGATGAGCCGGTTCGCGCTCGACCCGCGCTGGCTGGTGTACCTGCCCCCGACGATGAGCCCGGTCGCCACGTCGGCCAGGCCTGACCTGCTCGAGCACCCGGATCAGGCGTTCGACGCCTTCCGCTCCGAGGGCGTGGACGCCGTGATCTGCGAGTGCAAGCACATGGGGTCGCGGGCGGTCGCGCTGATCTGCCGCGACCTGGACGCGGCGCGGGCCAGGTTCGGCGCGCCGGCCGACGCGACGGGCGCGGTGTGGACCCGGACCGGGCGGCCGTTCTTCGGCCCGGCGCTGACCGAGGCGCTGCTGGCCAGGCTGCGGGCGGCGGCCGAGGCGGCCGGCCTGTTCGGCGAGCTGACCACGGACTGGCTGCTGCTCGACGCCGAGCTGATGCCGTGGAGCGCGAAGGCGGGAGACCTGGTGCGGCACCAGTACGCCGCGGTCGGGGCGGCGGCACGCGGCGCGCTCCCGGTCGCCGTGCGCGCGCTTGAGCAGGCGGCCGCGACCGGGCTCGACGTCGCCGCGCTGCTCGACCGCACCCGGGCGCGTGCCGCCAACGCGGAGGCGTTCGTGGCCGCCTACCGGCCATACTGCTGGCCAACCGACGGGATCAGCGGCGTCCGGTTCGCCCCGTTCCAGCTGCTTGCCTCGGCCGGCGCGACCTACGCCGACCGGCCGCATTCCTGGCATCTTGAGGTGGCCGACCGGCTCGTGCGGGCCGATCCCGAGCTGATCGCCCCGACCGGCCGGATCCGGGCGGACACCACCGACCCGGACTCGATCGCCGCGGCGGTCGCCTGGTGGGAGGAGCTGACCGCCACTGGCGGCGAGGGCATGGTGGTCAAGCCGGCCGCCAATCTGGTGCGCGGCCGGCGCGGCCCGGTGCAGCCCGGACTGAAGGTGCGCGGCCGGGAGTACCTGCGGATCATCTACGGCCCTGACTACACCGAGCCAGCCAACCTGGAACGGCTGCGCCGCCGCGGCCTGGGGCACAAGCGGTCGCTGGCCGCTCGCGAGTACGCACTCGGCCTCGAAGGCCTCGACCGCGCCGCCCGCGGCGAGCCGCTGTGGCGAGTGCACGAGTGCGTCTTCGCCGTCCTCGCCCTGGAGTCCGAGCCGGTCGACCCGCGGCTGTGAGGGCGGCCGGGCGCGGGGGTTTGTTCCGCCTGAATGTGCTCCAATAGGTGACGAACTCCCCCGCGCCGAACGGAGACCGGCATGCCCGACGACCTGCCATCTCGCGAAGGCTTCCTGTCCTTTCGCGGCTACCGGACCTGGTACCGCGTGGTCGGCGAGGAAGAAGAGGCAGGCGGCTACCCGCTGCTCTGCCTGCACGGCGGTCCAGGTGCGACCTGGCATCACATGGAGCCGTACCAGGAGCTTGCGCACGGCCGCCGGGTGATCTGCTACGACCAGGTCGGCTGCGGCAACTCGGCGATCAGCGAGCCGCATGATCCAGCGATCTTCACCACCGAGCTCTACCTGGCTGAGCTGGCCGAGTTGCGCGAGCACCTGGGGCTCGACCGGTGCCATCTGCTCGGCCATTCCTGGGGCGGCATGCTCGGCATGGCGTACGCCGTCACCCGGCCGGCCGGCCTGGTCAGCCTGATCGTTCAGTCCTCGCCGGCCTCGGTGCCGTTCTGGCTGACCGAGCTTGACAGGCTGCGGGCTGACCTTCCGGCCGAGGTCGAGGACGTGCTCAGGCGGCACGAGGCGGCAGGCACGACCGACAGCGACGAGTACTCCAAGACGATGATGGTCTTCTACGACCGGCACGTCTGCCGGGTCAGGCCGTGGCCGGACTGGCTTCAGCGGACCTTCGACGGCCTGGATGCCAACCCGGAGGTCTACCACACGATGAACGGGCCAAGCGAGTTCCACGTGATCGGGCCGCTGAAGAACTTCGACCTGACCGCGGAGCTCGGCGCGATCGAGGCGCCCACGCTGCTGTTCTGCGGCGAGTTCGACGAGGTGACCCCGGCGACGGTGAGCCAGGCGCACGGCGCGATCACGGGCTCTCGGTTCGAGGTGATGGCAGGCTGCTCGCACATGGCGCAGGCCGAGGCGCCGGAGGCGACGCTGGGGCTGCTCCGGGGCTGGCTCGCGGGTGTCGAGGCGTCGCTGCACGGCTGATCATTTCTCGCCATAACGCCGATCATTTCCGGGCATAACATAGCCATCGGCGCTGTTGTCCAGCGAAGACCTGCCAGCCCGGGGCGCGCCGTTCGGTCGCCCCTGGCGCCTGGCTGGTCGGCCATCCGGACCATCGGCAAGCAGCGGAGGTTCAGCGACGTGACTGTGCATGACATCGAAGTTCAGACTCTGGCCGGAGCCCCGGCCAAGCTCGGCGACTTCGCCGGGTCCTGCATGCTCGTGGTGAACGTCGCCTCCAAGTGCGGTCTGACACCGCAGTACGAGGGATTGCAGCGGCTGTACGACCGCTTCTCCGGCCGCGGTTTCACGGTGGCCGGGTTTCCGTGCAACCAGTTCGGCGCTCAGGAGCCTGGTACGCCCGAGGAGATCAGCGAGTTCTGCTCGGTGAACTACGGCGTGACGTTCCCGATGTTCGGCAAGATCGACGTGAACGGCCCGGACCGGCATCCGCTGTACGCCGAGCTGACGGCGGTGCCCGATGCCAAGGGCAAGGCCGGCGATATCCAGTGGAACTTCGAGAAGTTCCTGATCGGCCCGGACGGGGAGATCATCGGCCGGTTCAGGCCGCAGACCGACCCAGAGTCACCCGAGCTTGTCGAGGCGATCGAGGCGAGCCTGTCTGACTAGCCGTTCCCTGCCGGCATTAGGGGTGCGGCCCAATTGCCAGGATCGTGATTACCGGCTGATCTGGCTCATCGGGTCCGTAACGCCAGAAGATCCGCCACGCCGAAGGCGTGTTGTTCTCCACGTAGGAGTCCCAGACCCTGACGTCCCGGTCGACCGGGAGGCTTTCATATCGGTGTGATGCCAGGCCGGGGTGGTGCGGATTCTGCTCCAGGCGCGCCAGCGCACGGCGAACCTTCTTGAGCTTCGCCAGTTGGTTCGGATCCCCGCTCTCCAGCTCCTTCAGCGTCTCGGTCGCGCGCGTGGCGAAGCGGAGTTTGTAGGCCACGGCGCGGCTAGTCCTCGTCCTCAGCGTCAGCGTCGTACTGGGCGAAGCTGCCGAGGTCGACGGTCGCGCCGCGCTTTGCCTCGGCGAGCGCGTCGCGGATCTCCGATGCCAGCTCCGGGTTGCGCCAGACGATCATCTCTCGTTCCGGTATCGATACGACGGGGATCAGGAGCAGCACTCCATCGACGCGCTGCTCTACGCGATAGCGGCGTCCGGGCTCCGCGCCTGCCTTGCCGAGGCTCACGCGGCCACGGCTGTCGACCTCGACCTCGGCGACAGTCTCGAATTGCTCACGCTCATAGGGTGCAGATGCGGCAGTCATGATCATTACTTCCCGATGCGGAGGGGACAGGGCGAATCGGGGGGTTCGTGCACTTCCTTCACTTACGCTAAGGGGCATTGCGGCAAAACCCACTTTGTTACTTCTCCCAAGAGTATGACGCCTGCCGAGGGCTTCTGGGTTGCCCCAGGCAACTATTTGGTAGCCGGGGGTTGGTTGCGGAGCCGACTGCGACCGTATGGTGAGGCTACGCCGCTGGCCGGATCGGGACCGCCGGCACCCCGCAGGGGCGGGTTGGCCGATTTCCCCAGGACATCCTGGCCACGCAGCTGCGCGTCCAACGACCACGCGGTCGCCGAGGGCTTGAACTGACGCCGCACACGTAGCTGTGCTCCGCCGGTGATCGACAGGCGGGGTGCCTGCGTCTGGTGTACGCGAGGCTCAGATTAGCTCACGAGGGCTGGCGCGGCACAGCTCGCGGTACGCCTCCCGCAGCTCGCCAGCTCCGGGCGCGTCCCCGACAGCGGAAATGACCTCGCGTGCGCGCCAGTAGCTCGACGGCACCAGGACCCCGGACGTGACCGCGTCCAGCGTGATGGCCGCAGTCTCGGCCGGCTGCCCCGTGGCCGCCAGCGCCAGCGCCAGGTCCAGCCGTGCTGTCGCCGCTCGCCTGGGGCGAGGCAGGCCGTCCCCGGCTGCCTCGATCCGCCCGAGCACCTGACGTGCCATCGGCACCGCGGCCGGGTCCCCGAGCCAGGCCAGCGTCGTGGCCACGTACGCCTCGGCCTTCGCCGGGTCGTACTGGAAGTGATGCTCCGGGCGTTCCGAGGCGGCCATCTTCGCCACCAGGGCCTCGGTACGCGCGAGCGCGTCGTAGGTCCCGCCGGGCGGGCTGCGAGGCCAGCCGGTCCGGGCCGGCTGCTAGGAGGGCTTGGCGAAACGATTGGCGAAACCCGGCATGATCATCAGTGCTGAGGTTCGCTAGCGGAGGCTGCGCTGACGGCCCAGACGTCGCGTCCTTCGTCCCATAGCGCGCGGACATGCATCGCGAACCGGTCAAACACCCCGTCGTCCTGGTGGCGGCGCAGATGGAAGGCCGGGGAGTCGTGGCCCACCAGATTCGCCAGATGCGGCGTGACGATCATGTCGTTGTCGAACGCGAACACGGACAGGGCGATGTGCCGGTCGGAGAACCGGGCCTCGATGCTGTCGGTGCCGCGCAGCCGTCCGAGCTGTTCCATCGTCACGGCGATGCGGGTGGAAACGGTTAGTGCCTGCAAGGACGGCCTCGGCCCTGGACTGCACACGGTCATCACCAGCGACTTAACGGAACTGCACGCAGCGCTCGCCAGCCAGGAGGGCGCCAGCCATGCACAGTGACGCCAGCCTCGCCCGGCTGTTCCGCGAGTACAGCGACCGGTGGGGTGCGAGCGGGTAGAGCGCGGCACTGAATGGGTCGCGGTCCAGCGCGGCAGCGAGCCGGTTATCCATATCATCGGGGCACGCGACCTCGCCGCGCTCCGCTACCGGATGGACGCCGCCGAGCGCGAGGAGGCACAGTAAGGCTCCGGTCCCAGCGCGGGGTAGCTTGGCCACGCAGCACTTGTCCACGACGCTGCTGGACGACTCGTGACCCGATGGCGCAGGTCATCAGGGGAGACGGACCCAGATTCACGTGGCATCATGAAGGCGTGACAGAACCCATCCGAACTCAGGTGCAGGCTCGAATCGTGTGGGGCGACCTGGAGAGCCTGCCGGTTGTTGCCGCCAGCCACTTTATCGCTCAGGCGTCCATCCATGACGCGCCGAACGTCAATGACATCGTACTGACCTTGGGTTACCTGCCTCCACCTGTCTTTCTCGGCACTCACCAGGAGCAAGCTGAACTCGCCGCCGGCCTTGGCGAGGTGACTGTCACGCCATCCGCTCGCTTCATCATGTCTACCTCGAAGGCGGCGGAGCTGGCGCATACCCTCAGTCAAATCCTTGAGATCATCGAGGCCAACAGGCAGCAGCCATGACGGAGACGATTGACGTAACGACAGTGCAGGCGTCCTCGAGCCAGCCGAGCTTGCCGATCCGTGTCCCGGTTATTGAGTCGCTATGGAGCCTGTACGTCGTCGAGTCATCGATCGGCATCGACGTGGAGATGAGTCTGCCCACCGGTACGATGCTCGCCGAAGTCAAGTCATATCGGCCGATTTATCCAGAGCCAGAGTCGGAGGGCAGGGGGACTCTCGTTGTCGTCGAAGGGCTCGTCCGTGCCCTAGAAGCGCGTCTATACGACGAAGCAGATGGTGCCGTGGTAATCGAGGATATTGCGACGGGAATATTCGGAATGGGCGACAGCCTGCCCGACGCAGTCTACGACTTCCGCGAGGCTCTCCAAGCCCATCTCGCAGCACTGGCCGATGAGCCAGTGCTCGCCCCAAACCTGGAGCACCAGCGTACTCTTCTGAGGAGCTACTTCAACATCGCCTGATATATCTGGACGGAAGCGTGCCGCGATCAGTCAAGGCTCGTGTGGTGAGAGGTGCTCTGATCTCGAAGGGCATGGATCCCGATGAGAATCACCACCACATGCTCAGGAAAAAGGTCGACGGCGTAACGACGCTGGTCACCAGGATGTCCCACGACGACAAGGAGATCAGCGGTACCATTGCGCGGCTGATGGCTCACCAGTGCGCGCTGCACCCCGCTGAGTTCTGGGATCTCGTTAACTGTCCGCTCTCGAAAGAGGACTGGGAGAAGTTGATCAAGAAGCGGTGTGTCGACGGACACAACCCCTTCTTCAGCCGCTGACAGATCGGATCGTCACGAAGAGGAAAGGACGCTAGCATGTGTGCGCCCTGAACGTGGGCGATGAGCAGCGCAGATCCAAGCGTAGGCTTCAGCCACATAGGATCCGCGCAGACGGCACAGGACGCGCGGGACGTTCTCTCGATGATCCATAACGAAGTCCTCGATACGGTTGCGGCATTCGTGCCCTTGTAAGTCCGGTACTCGCCAGGCATTGGGGTAACGATCAACGAAAACAGGGAGTTCAGCAAGATCAACTACCCCGCATTGCCCCAGCTAGGACGGGTTTCGCCAAGCTCTGCTAGGCCAGCCGGTCCGGGCCGCGCTTGATCATCTGGTCGGCGATGATCGTGCGCTGCACCTCGCTGGTGCCCTCCCAGATCCGCTCGACCCGGAGCTCGCGGAAGAGCCGCTCGGCGACGTTCTCGCGCATGTAGCCGCGGCCGCCGAACACCTGGACCGCCCGGTCTGCTACCCGCCCGGCCATCTCCGACGCGTAGAGCTTGGCCATCGAGCACTGCGCGTGCTGCACCTTGACATCCGCCCCGGCGTCGATCCCGCGCGCCGTCTCATACGTCAGCGAGCGGGCCGCGAACAGCTCGGTCAGGCTGTCCGCGAGCATCGCCTGCACCGCGCCGAACTCGGCGATCGGCCGGCCGGTGACCCGGCGCTGGCCAGCGAACGCGGTCATCTCGGCGACCAGCCGCTCGGCCGCGCCCAGGCACCGCGCCGCGACCATCAGCCGCTCGAACCTGAACCACTCGTAGGCGAAGCTCATCCCGTCGCCCTCGGCGCCGACTAGCTGACCGGCGGGCACCCGGACATCCTCAAAGGCCACGATCGGGTGGTGATGCCCGAACGAGTGCATGTACGCCGGCGTGCGGACCACCCGGACGCCGGGGCTCGGCAGGTCGACTAGGAACATCGCGTGCTCCCCGGCGTGCTCGCCTCCGGTCAGCTTGGCCTGGAAGAACGCGTAGTCCGCCGAGTTGTACGAGGTCACGTGCCACTTGACGCCGTTGAGCAGGTAGTCGCCGCCGTCCCGCCTGGCGGTGGCCTCGATGGCGTCGACGTCGGAGCCCGCGCCCTCCTCGGTGATCGCGTAGCACTCCTCCCGCTCGCCCCGCGCGGCCGGGCGCACGTACCGCTCGACCTGGCCCGGCGTGGCCACCGCGGGCAGCCAGGATGGCGGGGTCGCGCAGACCCAGGCGAGCGCGTTGGTGACCCGGCCGACCTGCTCCTGGATCAGGACCTGCTGCAAGGACGTCCGCCCGCCGCCGCCCACCTCGGACGGCATGTTCGCCGCGAACAGCCCGAGCTCGATCGCCCGCGCCTTGTGCGCGGCCTCGAGATCGGCCGGTATCTCGCCGCCTGCCAGCTCGGCGGCCAGCTCATGGGGGATCAGCTCGTCGGCGAACAGGCGGGCATCCGCCTGGATCCGCAGATCCTCCTCTGACAGGCTGTACATAGGTCCCTCCGGGCCAGGATGCCGCGCTTGATTTCGGGCCGCAGTGGCAGTGGCCAGGCGACCTGCCGCGCCTCGCGGAGCCGTGCCTGACCAGCTGCCAAGCACCAACGGGAGATCGCTTGACTGAACGTTCAGTCTATGCCAGCATCGGCGGCATGCCAATGGTGTCATCGTCTGGCGCCGTCGCCAGCACGGGGACGAAGTTCAGCGCGGACGCCGTCGTCGTCGGCGGCGGGACGGTCGGCGCCTGGTGCGCGTACTTCCTCCGGACCGCCGGCCTGGACCGGGTCATCCTGCTTGAGCGGAACACGCTCGGCCAGGGTGCCAGCAGCCGTGCCGCCGGGGTGGTGCGCACCCAGGGCGGCAGCCCGTGGGCGGTCGGGCTCGGCGAATGGTCCCGCAGGTTCTACCTGAGGCAGCACGAGGAGCTCGGCATCGACTCGGGGTTCACGCCGCACGGCTACGTGCTGCCGTGCTTCTCGCCGGCCGAGGTCGCCGCCGCCAGGGAGCGGATGGCCATGCAGAACTCGCTCGGCCTGGACGTCCGCTGGCTCGAGCCCGCCGACGTCGACCGGATGAACCCGGCGATGGCCCCAGGACTGACGCTCGGCGCCACCTATTGCGCGCAGGACGGCTACCTGCATCCGCCGCGCAACGTCACCGCCTACACGATGGCGCTGGCGGCGGCCGGCGTGCAGGTGCTCGAGCGGACCAGCTTCACCGGCCTGATCACGACGGGAGGTGACGATGGCGGCGCGGCGGGCGGCACCGTCACCGGCGTGACGACCAGCGCGGGCGAGATCGCCGCGCCGCTTGTCGTGCTCACCGGCGGCCCGGACCTGGCGGCGGTCGGCGCGCTGGCTGGCATTCCGATCCCGGTCGGCGGGGTCAGGCACCAGGTCGCCGTCACCGAGCCGCACCCCGATCTTGCCCCGTCCCGGCTGCCGATGGTCTTCGACCTGTCGGCCGGCCTGTACTGGCGCCCGGAGGACGGCGGCATGCTGTTCGGGATGTCCAACCCGGCTGAGCCGCCAGGTGAGTCACGAGGTGTCGACGTGACGTACCTGGAGCTGATCCGCGAGCGGCTGGGCCGGCTGGTCCCGGTCACCGCCGGGCTCGAGCTCCGCCGGACCTGGGCGGCGACGATCGACTACACGCCGGACCACCTCCCGATCATCGGCCCCGCGATGATCTGCGGTCAGATCGTTAACGGTGTGACCGTCGCCAGTGCCGGCGGCGCCGGGATGATGTGGGGTCCGGGAGTAGCCCGAGCCGCGGCCGACGTGGCGCTCGGCGGCAGCTCGCCGGTGGTGGACACCACCGACCTGGGGCTGGACCGGTTCGACGACGCGGGCAGGAGCCGGCTCGCCACCGACCCGATCGCCTTGCCGTTCCCCGAGCACGCTCCGCGGGCACCAGACCGGGCGTCACCCGCGCCGGGCCGACTGAGCATCACCTGAGCTGGACGAGAGGGACTTCCGATGACCGATGTCAACCCGGCAACCCCGTACCTGGCCGCCGCAGCGACCGCCGAGCTCGAGGACTGGGGTCCGCTGGAAGAGGCCACCGGTGCGGCGATGCGGACCAGCGGCGTCACCTTCTGGAAGGACGGCGATCAGGAGGCCGGTGTCTGGGAGTGCACGCCGGGCCCCTCGTACTGGACGCTGGAGACGCACGAGTTCGTGCAGATCCTGTCCGGCCGGATGACCGTGACCCCGGACGGCGGCGAGCCGACGGAGATCGGCGCCGGCGACGCGGCCGTGTTCCCCTGCGGCTGGGCGGGCACCTGGCAGATCCACGAGACGATCCGCAAGGTCTACGTGCTCTTCTCCTAGGCCGGTCGGCACCGGGCCGGGCGGAGGATCCAGCCGGTCAGCGCAGCGGGCGGAGAGCGGCGCGGCGGCGGTCAGCCGCGCCGGAGCGTGATGCCGATGCCCGTGGTGATCGTGCCCGCGCTGACGCGGACGATCGTGGCCCGCCCCGGCGTACCCGCGTTCTTGTACCAGCGGGTGGCGTAGCCGGTTGCTCCGCAGCCCGATCCGAACCGGACCTTGTAGCTGCCGGGAACCAGGTCGATGGCGGTGTAGCCGCCGCCGGTGGTCACCGCGATGACCGGGCTCGCGCTGCCGTTGAGGCCACCGCTGACCGGCACGACCTGGGCGCAGATGCCGGCCACCGGGGAGTGCCCGGGCCCGCGTACCAGTCCCGCGATCCCGCCGTCCAGCGGCAGCGTGGCACTGATCCCGGTGGTTGTCTGCCGCGCGATGACCAGCGGCTTGCCCGGGTAGAACATGGGCGCGAGCGCCGGGGCATCACTCGAGCAGGTCGGGTCGCCGAAATACACCTGGTACCTGCCTGGCGCCAGGCCGCTCACCGAGTAGCTGCCCCCGGCGAGCGCGAACCCGAAGCCGCCGATCGCGGTCCGGCTCAGCGGTAGCACCTCGACGCAGGCCCCGGGCGCCGGGTTCGACCCGTGCGCCGCCTGGCCGCTGACTGCTCCCGATAGCGACCCGCCTACGCCGAGCCGCTGATCGATCCCGGTGACGACCCGCCCGGCGACGACATGGACCAGGCTCGGCCGGACCTGCCCGGCCAGCGCGCTCTCCGACGAGCACGGCGTGAACTCCAGCATGTACTGGCCGGTGCTCAGCCCGGTCACGGCGTAGCGGCCGCGCCGGTCGGTCAGGGCCTGGCTGAAGTCGCCGAGCGGATTGTTGCCGATCCTGGACGCGCCCACGCAGACGAAGCTGATCGGGCGGCCGGAGCTGCCGAACACCACCTGGCCGGTGATCGAACCGCCCTTGACCAGCGCGGAGTCGATGTTCGGCGTGGCGCGCCCGGCCCGGACGGTGACCGGGGTCGCCGAGGCATAGCTGGTCCGGCCCCGATACCACTGGCTGGCGTAGTCGGGCGCCGGGCCCAGGCCGAGGATGACGCCGCATTCGGTGAACTCGACCCGGTAGCGTCCCGCGGGGACGCCTGTGATGACGTACCTGCCATGACCCTGGGCGAACGCCTGTCCGCTGGCCTGGGTCCGCGGATCGATCGCGGTGACGCAGGTTCCGGGCAGCGGCCTGCCGCCCCGGCTGCGGACCACGCCGGCGATGCTCCCGGCGAGCTGGAGTGCCGCGCTGACGCCGCTCGTGATCGCTCCGCCGGAGGCCGAGACCAGATCGGGCGTCCCGCCGGCCAGCCCGCGAAACTCCTGGGCGGCAAAGTGCGTCGCGGCGCAGCCGGCGCTCGCATTGAATATGCCGTCAAAGGAGACGGAGAACTGACCTGGCGGGAGATTGGCCGCCTGGTAGGCCCCGTTGCGGGTGAGTTCCGTTGAGGCGAAGTTGAAACCGCCGCCCGCGCCCGTGGCACCGGACACGAAGACGCAGGCCCGGTTGAGCGGATCCCCGGCGGCGTCCGTGACGTGCCCGGTAATGGTGCCGCCCGGCTGCATGGTGGCGTCGATCCCGGTTGTCGCCTGGCCCGCGGTCACCGAGACCGCTTGCGGAGCGAAGAAGGTCGGGTCGCCGTGATAGGCCTGCGGCGCGACGCTGCCCCGATTGCCGCAGCCGCCGCCGAACCCGACGTCGTAGCTGCCCGAGAACAGCTGCGTCATCGAATACGAGCCGTCCTGCGCGGTGCTGACCTGGTTGCCGTTCTGGCTGCTTGAGATGACGCAAATCCCGGCCAGCCGGTTCCCGTGGCTATCGGAGACCGTGCCGGAGATCGCGCCGCCGGTGGGCAGAGTGGCGTCGAGTCCGGTGGTCTTTCCGCTGCTCACCGTCGTCGTCAGGGTCACCGGCAGGTAGTTGCCGTTGTTTCCGCAGCTCGAGAAGACCCCGCCGGGCACGAACGCGACCTGGTAGCTGCCGGCCGGCAGGCCGTTGTCCTGGTAGGTGCCGCTGGCCGAGGTGGTCGAGAACCCGAATCCCTGGCCGCTCGTGGCCTGCGCGATCACGCAGATGCCGGCCAGCGGGCTGCCTGCGGAGTCCTTGACCACGCCGGAGATGACCCCGGCGAGCTGCATGGTCGCGTCCACGCCCGAGGTGGTCTTGCCCGCCCTGACCGGGACCGCGTTCGGCAGCGTGAGCGGCGCGTAGGATCCGTTGTTGCCGCAGCCGGTGCTGAACTGCATCTGGTACCGGCCGGTGGGCAGACCCTCGATCCGGTAGGCCCCTCCGGCACCGGTGCGCGTGCCAGACCCGCTGCTGCGCCCGAACGCGTTCACGCAGATGCCGGTCAGCGGGTGGCCGCCGGCGTCCTTGACGACACCGGTGATCGTGCCGCCTAGCCGCAGCATGACGCCGACGCCGGCCGTGGTCCTGCCGTCGGTGACCGCGACCGGCTTGCGCAGCGTGGCCGGCAGATAGGCGGAACTGGGACCGCAGCCGGGGAAGAACTGGAGCCGGTACCTGCCGGTGGCCAGGTTCCGCAGCAGGAAGCTGCCGTTGGCCCGCGTCGTGGTGAAGCCCGAGAACAGCCGCTGGCCGCCGAGCCCCACCGCGAAGACGCACATTCCGGCGAGCGACGCGTGCACACGCGGACCGGAGCGGACCCGGCCCGAGATCGCCGCGCCGACGCCGAGAGCCGCGTCAATGTGCCTGATCACCTGGCGGGCCCTGATCCGCAGCACCGTGGCGGCGGCGGTCGACCCGGCGCCCTTCCACAGCTGCGGCGCGAGGTTCCCCGATGATCCGCACCCGGGCAGGAACACCACGTAGTAGCGACCCGCGCGCCGCACCGGGATCGTGTACCGGCCGGCCTTCCCCGTCCGTGCGCCGAACCCGAGCCCGCCGAACCTGCGGCCCGCCAGCGACACGAAGACGCAGACTCCCTTGACCGGGCGACCCGAGCGGCTGGTGACCAGCCCGGATACCCGCGCGCTCGGGGCGCTGGCCGCCGGGGCGGCCTTGGCCACGGCGGCGGCCCTGAGCTGGGCGAGCAGCCGCTCCGCCGGGCTGGCCGGCCTGGGCACGACCGAATGCGCGGTGTACCGCGGTGCGACCGTGCTCAGCGTGACCGGGGCAAGCTGGACCGGCATCCCCGAGGTGACCAGCACCTGGGTGGCCGAGCCGCGGGTCAGCCCGCCATACCACTGGCCGGTAAAGCGCCCGATGCGGGAGCAGCCGCGAAACTCAGCCCGGTAGGCGCCGCGCGGCAGCCCGGCGATGACGAAACGGCCGTCGGCGCCGGTGAACGCCTTGCGGGTGGCCATCGGTCCGCTGGCCATGACGCATACGCCGGCCTTCGGGGCACCGCCCGGGCCGCGGACCATCCCGGTGATCGCGCCGCGCTGGCCAGGCGGCACGCGCTCGGCCCGCGACTGGGCGGGACTGCGCGCCGGGCGCGCTGGCGCGGCCACGTGACGCCCTGAGCTGGCCGGACCGGCCGCCGCTGACCCGGCCAGTGTGCTCGCCGTGGCGGGCAGAGCGGTCAGGCCCAGGGCGAGCACGGCTCCGGTCGCGGCCAGAACGTGAGTGGTACGTCGCATGTGACTGCTCCTGCCTCGACTGACCGCTGGCTCCACAGCTCAGCCGAGAGCATAGACCGATCGACCCTCCCCAAGTACGACAGGATGTCTATATTTAGGAATTCGACCTCATACAGTGACACATCCGCTGCTGGTCGGCCGAGCAGCAGCCAGAGCGGCAATGACCAGGGCTTCTATCGGATGAGAACGTGCCTAATATGACAGCACCGGCTAGGATGCGCGCGTGAGCCAGGCGGACGAGTCAGTACAGCAGACCACCCCTGGCAAGGCCCTGGTCAGACTCGACGATTCGCCGAGCAGCGTCGAATGGGCTGATCTCAGGTCGGCGGCGAGCTGGGCCCAGCAGCACAGCGTGCTGCTGGGCGGCATCCTGCTGATCGTGGCCCAGCTGGCCTGGAAGGCGCAGTTCCTGAGCCATCTGTACTTCCGCCAGGACGACTTCCACGTCCTGGACATGGCGGCTCAGAGTTCCTTCAACTGGAGCTACCTGACGTTCGTCGGCGCCGGCCACCTGATCATCGGCGCCAGGGTGATCGCCTGGGTGATCTCCAGGATCTCGCTCTACAACTGGGCACTCGCGTCAGGGGTGAGCCTGGCGTTCGTGGCCGGCGCGAGCGTCGCAGCGCTGCGGCTGATGCGGACGCTGTTCGGCGAGCGGCCGGCGATCCTGATTCCGCTTGCCGTGTATCTGCTGAGCCCGCTGACCCTGGCCGACCTGGGCTGGTGGTCGTCCGCGATGGAGTCGGCGCCGCTCCAGCTGGCCACGTTCATGGTCGTCACCTCGCACGTTTGGTACGTCAGGACCGGCAGGACGCGACATCTGGCTGCCGCGGTCTGCTGGCTGGCGTTCGGACTGCTGTTCTTCGAGAAGGCCCTCGTCCTGCCGCTGCTGCTGTTCGCGATAACGGCCGCATTCCTGATGGACCGGCGAGCCTTGCTGGATGCCAGCTTCCGCACCCTGACCCGGTTCTGGAAGGCCTGGCTGGCCTATGGCCTGCTGCTGGTCGCCTACGTCATCGTGCTGCTGGTGGCGCTGCACACATCGGCCGCTCAGCCGCAGACGCCTGGCTCGGTCACAAGCGTGCTGACGTTCGCCTTCGGCCTAGTCAAGGAGACGTTTCTGCCCGGCGCGATCGGGGGGCCATGGCAGTGGTTCCCGGTGGCAGGCGGCTCGTACGCGTTCTCCGCGCCCCCGGCGGCGCTGATCTGGCTGTCAGCGGTCGTGGCGGCTGCCGTGATCGGCGCCAGCCTCGCCTTCCGCCGAACTGCCGCGCGAGCCTGGGTCATCCTGGCTGGCTGGGTCATCCTGGCTGACATGCTGCCGGTCATCGTCGGTCGGCTGAACGCGTTCTCGCCCGCCGTCCTTGGGCTGGAAACCCGGTATCTCGCGGACGCCGTCCCCGTGCTTGCCATCTGCGTCGGCCTCGCGTTCTGGCCGCTGGCAGGCGAGAAGCGGCCTGTGCCGGGGTACGTGCGCCGCGCCGGGCAGTCCTCCATCGGCCAGCATTCACGGACGGCGGCCGCCGCTTTGGTTGGCGTGTTCGTCTTCTCGGCTATCTGGTCAGCGCAGGCATATGAAAACGTCACGACCGGCAGCGTGGCGGCTACGTACATCGAGAATGCCACGCTGGCGCTGGCGCAGGCCCCGCGCGGCACCCCGGTGCTTAACCGGCCGCTGCCCGACGTGATCGTGGAGGGACTGTTCGGGCAGTATGCCCTTGCCTCAACGGTGGTTGGCGACGCGGTCCACGGCAAGCTGGCGGGTCACCCGCGCTGGATCTTGCGGCCGCAAGGGACGATCGACGGGCTGACCATGTTCAGCAAGGATGGTCGGCTGCATCTGGCCGAGGTATACGGCACTTCAAGTCTGCCCAAGCCACCTGGGGCTGCCTGCTGGCCAGAGCGTCACGGTCAGATCGCGGTGCAGTTCTGGCGCTCGTCGCCGGCCTTCACCGGAATCCTTCGGGTCGGGTATATCTGGCTCTCGCCGACGCCTGGGTGGCTCGACGTGCAATACGGCAACCTCGTGCAGGCGCTGCCAGTGCTGCCAGGCCTGCATGCCGGCTACCTGTCGGTGACCGGGAGCGTGAGCAGCGTCCTGCTGCATCCGCTCAACGGAGGCAAGGTATGCGTCGGTGACGTCGAGGCCGGCAATCTCGGCCCGGCCGTCGAGGGACGAGTGCTTCCCCGCGTGTCGGCGTAGCGGGTTCGAAGTTGCGCTCCGGTTCGGTTCTTCCATCCCGCCGAGACTGCCAGCACGACATGAGTTACTAGGATCCGCTCATGAGCCATGCAGAGGACATCGCGCAGCAGTCCAGTCCTGGAAAGGCTCTGGTGCCGGTGAAGTCCGCCTCCAGTCAGCATGAGTGGGCTGACCTGCGCTCGGCGGTCGACTGGCTGCAGAAGAGACGGCCGGTCCTGCTGACGGCGATCGTGATGGTTGTGGCGCAGGTGGTCTGGCGGGCTCAGTTCCTGAGCCGCATGTACTACCTGCGCCAGGATTTCTTCAACCTCGATTTCGCCATCCGGTCGCCGTTTGACTGGCACTACCTGACCTACGTGGGGACCGGCCACCTGACGATCGGGGAGCGGGCGATCATCTGGGTGCTGGCGAGGATCTCGCTGTACGACTGGGGTCTGGCTTCGGCTGTCACCCTGGCCTTCCTGGCCGGGGCTGGGCTAGCCGCATTCCTGGTGCTGCGGACGCTCTTCGGCGAGCGCCCCGCCATCTTGCTGCCACTGGCCATCTACCTGCTCAGCCCCCTTAATGTCGCCGGTCTTGGCTGGTGGACTGTGGCGCTTGAGTCGGTGCCGCTGCAACTGGCGCTGTTCATGGCGCTCAACTCGCACATCTATTACGTGCGGACCGGCCGGCCGAGGCACCTCGCCGCGGCGGCCGCCTGGGTGCTGTTCGGCCTGCTGGCATTCGAGAAGGGCCTGGTAGTGCCGCTGCTGTTGTTCGGCGTGACCGCAGGATTCCTCGTGGGCGGCGGGTCCTGGCTCTCCGGTCTGCGACGGGCGTCGGCACGGTACTGGAGGGCGTGGCTCCTGTATGCCGTTGTGCTGGCCGGCTATGTGATCGTGCTCGCGACCTCCCTGCCTACATCGACGACCCAGCCGCAGCTGCCAAGGTCGCTTGCCTCGATGCTCGCCTTTGGCTGGGGACTGCTGAAAGGCTCCCTGCTTCCTGGCGCCATCGGCGGACCGTGGCGATGGTGGCCGACGCCCGGTGGCTGGTACGCGCTGGCGGCTCCGCCGGTTGCGATGATCTGGCTGGCGTTCATAGCCGCCGCGACGGTCGTGGCCGCGAGCATCCTGCGCCGGAGAATTAGCTGGCGTGCCTGGGTGATTTTCGCCGGCTGGGTCGTCTGCGCAGACATGCTGCCCGTCATCGTCGGCCGTCTGAACTGGTATCCAGCGCTCCTTGCGCTGGACACCCGGTACGTCGCTGATGCCGTCCCGGTTCTGGCTGTCTGCATCGGCCTGGCCTTCCTGCCCCTGACCGGCGAGGCTGCTGCCGGAGCGGCGCCGCAGGCGACCGCACCAGGATCGGGGCTGACCGGATTCCGCGCCCGCCTGAACTCCGCTCGGTCCGAGCAGGCATGGCGATACGGTCTGGTCGGTTTGCTCGCCGTCTTCGTCGTCGGATCCGTCGGCTCGGCCCAGGCCTATCAGTCCAGGACGACCGGGCAGCCAGGAGCCAGCTATATCGCCAACGCCACAGCGGCCACCGAGCTCGTGCCGCGCGGCACGCTCGTGCTGGACTCGGCTGTCCCTGACGAGATGAGGGACAGCACCTACGGGACCCGCGCGGTCGTCGGCGTCATCCAGCCCGGCAAGCTGACCTGGGTCGAGCGCCCGAACGGGACGGTCGACCGATTGCGGATATTCGGCGCTGACGGCCGGCTCTACCCGGCCTGGGTCTACGGCGCGTCGAGCCGGCCGTCGCCTGCGGACCACGGATGCTGGCCTGACCGCGGCGGCCGGATCAGCATCAAGTTCGTCCACCGCCCGCCGTACCTGGCCACGGTCCTGCGGATCGGCTACATCTGGTACGCGCCGTATCCGAGTCTGGTCACGGTCCGGTACGGCAGTTCGGTCCGGGTACTCGGCGTCCTGCCCGGCCTGCACACTGGCTACCTGCCGGAAGCCGGCGGTCTGGTGAGCGGCGTCGTCGTGACCGACCTGAGCGGCGTCAGGATGTGCGTCGGTGACGTAGAGGCAGGCGGTCTCCAGCCGGTTATCGGCGGCAAGCCGATCCCGAGCGTCTCGCAGTGACGCGGCGGCGCTGCCGGTGCCGGGCAGCGCGGTCCGCGGTCGTCTGTCAGTCGTATTGACTGAGAATCGACCGCGACCGTCACCGGCCGCTACCGCTCGCCGAATGCCGGATCACGAGGGCGTCCACGGCGATCGCGCCGTGCGGGCCGCAGATCAGGGGGTTGATGTCGAGGGCCTCGATCTGGTCGACGAGGTCGAGCGCGAGGTCCGAGAGGCTGGTGATCGCGCTCACGATGGCGTCCAGATCGGCGGTGGGAGCGCCGCGCGGGCCGGCCAGGACCGTGCTGATACGCAGTCCGGCCAGCAGCTCTCTGGCCTGGTCGGGGCCGACCGGCGGCAGCGCCACGGCGCGATCGGCCAGGAGCTCGACCAGGACACCGCCGGCCCCGACGACCAGCAGCGGGCCGAGCGCGTCGTCGCGGACGACGCCGAGGGCGAGCTCTACTCCGGGTGGCGCCGTCTCGCAGACCAGGACCGCCGGGCCGAGCCGGCGGGCGAGGTCGGCGTAGGCGTCGGCCAGCTGCGCGGGACCGTCGATTCCGAGCAGGACGCCATGGGCGTCGGACTTGTGCGCGATCGATGGCTCGTCGGTCTTGAGCACCACCGGATAGCCGATGGCGGCGGCTGCGGCCAGCACGGCACCGGCCTCGCTGGCCCGCTCCGCCCGCGTGACCGCGATCCCGTACTCGCGCAGCAGCGCCAGCTGCGATGCGCCGCCGCCGGCCCCGGCCGCGAGTAGTACGAGCGCCCCGGCCCGCCTGGCGGCGGGACCGGCTGCCCCGGCCCGCCTGGCGGCGGGACCGGCTGCCCCGGCCCGCCTGGCGGCGGGACCGGCTGCCCGGCGCCGGGCACGCCCTTGGTGGTCGAGCAGGTGGCGCAGGGCGAGCAGGCCGGTGCGCATCCCTTCGAGCACCGGGATGCCTTCCCGGCGGAGCATGGCCGCCGCTTCCTGGTCGATCACGCTGGGCAGGTTGCTGATCACGGTGACCGGCTTGGCGGTGCTCGCGGCCAGATCGAGCATGGCGAGCGGATAGGAATCGTCGCCGTCGAGCTCGGTCACCAGGTCGACGGCGAGCGCGACGGCGTCCACGGCGTCGTCCTGGGCCAGGGTCGTGAGGGAGTCCGCGAACAGCTTCCTCGTGTCCGCGCCGGTGCCCCAGACGTCCAGCGGGTTAGCCGGAACCAGCCCGGGATCCAGCAGCTCCGCCAGCCGCGCAAGGGTCCGGTCACCGATCGCGGCGAACGGGATACCGAGCTGATCGGCGACATCGGCCGCGTGCGCCCGCTCCAGGCCCGAATCGTGCACGGTCGCGATACCACGTCGCCGGGCGGAGCGGGCATCGACTGTCTTCTCGGGCATGACGTCAGCGTGATTGCCGGTCTCGGCGCTCGGTCCGATAGAAGCGATGGCCCGCTGGGTGCGTTCTCTCTTCACCGATGGGCCATCGGCTACGTTGCGACTGGCCTGGTCAGGCACGGCCCGGCGGCCCGGCCGGGTGCGCAGCGCGAACAGCTCCAGCGTGTCGGCCAGCTCGGCGAGGTCGGCGACCCGGTGGATGCCGTAGGCGCGGGCCAGTGCCTCCCACCCGCCGTCGGCCGCTGCCAGCGCGCCGGAGTGCGCCGCCACCATCGCCTTTCCGGTGGCCGAGGTCCCTGCGGTGAGCATGACCACCGGGAGATCACGGTCGGCGGCGGCGGCAAGCACCTCCCTGAGCCGGTCCGGCTGGCTGATCGCCTCAAGCACCAGGGCCAGCACCCTGGTCTCCGGCTGCTCCAGCGCGTAACCCAGATACGAAGCCGCCGCCGTGACCAGCTCCTGCCCGGACGAGACGGCCAGCGTGAAGCCGATCGCCCGCCTGGTCCGCAGCAGCGCAGAGAACACCGACCCGCTGTGCGTCACCAGCGCGACCGGCCCGCCCGGCAGCGGATCGGGCTCCACGTACCCCATAGCCCGCAGCCCATAGACCACATTCGCGAACCCCATGCACCCGGCCCCGCACAGCTCCATCCCCGCCGCCCCCGCGATCAAGGCCAGCCGCTCCCTCACCCCCGCCCCGCCCGCCTCGTGCGCATTGCCGAAGATCACCGCTGACCGGTCCCCGCGAGTCGCGGCCAGCCCGAGCTGATCCTCAAGCGCCGCGTCCGGCACACCGAGCAGGACCAGGTCGACCGGCTCGGGCAGGTCGGCGAGCGACGGATAGCACCGCCGCCCGCCGATCTCGGCGTAACGCGGATTGACCAGGTAGATGTCCGGCCGTGCGGTGCTCTTTGCGACCTCGGCGACCATGCGCTCGCCGAAGCTGCCAGGCCGGGCCGACGCGCCGACCAGTGCCACGGACCCAGCCTCCAGCATGGCGAGCAGCGCCGGCCTGGGTGAGCCAGGATGCGGCTGAGCGAGCCGTGACCGCTGGATCTCTCCGGTCATGCCTGCCTGGCTGCTCGTGCTGCCCTGGCCGCGCTCGCGGCCCTGGCCGCTCCCGCCGGGCCGGCCGCGCCGACCGCCCTGGCCGCGCGGCCGGCCCTGGACGTCAGGCCGGAGATCGCGGCCCGGCGGTCGGCCATCGCGGCCCGCGCGGCCTGCCAGCCGGGGATGCCGCAGACGCCGCCGCCGGCGTGGGTGGCCGAGCTGCCGTTGTACAGCCCGGCGATCGGGGTGCGGTAGTCGGCGTAGCCGGGGGCCGGGCGCATGTGGAACAGCTGCTCGAGCGAGAGCTCGCCGTGGAAGATGTTGCCGCCGATCAGGCCGTACTCCTGCTCCATGTCGTATGGCCCGACGATGTCGCGGTGCAGGATCGAGGCCTTGAAGTTCGGCGCGACCTCGTCGTAGAGCTCGATCATGCGGTCCGCGTAGGCCTCGAGCTCGGCGGTGTGCGGCTCGAGGTTCCAGTCGGACGGCACCCACTGGGTGAACAGCGACATGATGTGCGTGCCCTCGGGGCATAGCGTCTTGTCGAAGGTGGTCGGGATCACGCCGTCGCTGAACGGGCGCAGGGCCGGCTGGCCGTCCCGCGCGTGCTGGAACGCACGCTCGATGAACTCCATCGACGGGGCCATCTCCACCGACCCCGTGTGGTGCTCCTGCTGGTCGGTGCCGGGATCGGCGGTGAAGTCGGGCAGCTCGGCCAGCGCCAGGTTGATCTTGACGACGCCGCTGCGGGTCTTCCAGGTCCTGATGTCCCGCGCGAAGTCCTCGGGCAGGTTCTCCTCGCCGACCTGGTCGAGGAACGCGGTCCGCGGGTGCAGCGTGGTGACCACGGTGCCCGCGCGCAGCTCGTCGCCGTTCTCCAGCGCCACGCCGACCGCGCGGCCCTCGCTGACCAGCACCCTGGCGACCCGGGCGTTGAGCCGCACCTCGGCGCCGAATCCGCGGGCCGCGGCCTCGATGGCATCGGACACGGCGCCCATGCCGCCCTCGGCGAAGCCCCAGTTGCCCAGGTGACCGTCGCCGACATCGCCGATCGAGTGGTGCGCCATCACGTAGGCGGTGCCCGGCTCGTACGGGCCGGCCCAGGTGCCGATCACGCCGTTGACCGCGAGCGCCCCCTTGACCTGCGAGGACTCGAACCAGTCGTCGAGCAGGTCGGCGATCGACATCGTCATCAGCCGGGTGGCGTCGGCGACCGTCCGCACGTCGAGGCCGCGGTTCCGCCAGGCGAGCCTGAGCGTCGCCTTCAGGTCGCGCGGCTTGCGCGAGCCGATGTTCGGCGGGACGGTCAGCAGCATCGGGCCGAGCACGTCGGCCAGGCCGGCCAGCCAGGCGTCCCAGCGCGGCATCGCCTCGGCGTCCTTCCTCGACCACCGGGCGACCGACTCATAGTTGCGCTTGGCATCATCGGCGTAGAGCTTGATCGATCCGCCCTCTCCAAACGCCTGGTAGTACGGGCCCATCGGGTAGACCATGTAGCCGTGGCTGGCCAGCTTGAGGTCGTTGATGATCGTCGGCGGCATCAGGCTCATCACATAGGAGAGCCTGGTGACCTTGAACTCCGGCGCGTCCGGCCAGGGCGACTCGGTGGTGGCCGCGCCGCCGGTCTTGTGGCGGCCTTCGAGCACCACCGTGCGAGCGCCGGCGCGGGCGAGATACGCGGCGGCAACTAGGCCGTTATGCCCTCCGCCAATGACGATGGCGTCGTATGTTGCGGCCATGAGTCCGCCTTCCGTCGTCGAGGCGGGCGAGCCCGCTGTGCTGGTCGCCGCGGGTGAGCCCGCTGCGCCAGTCCGGGGCGGGCGCCCCGCTGCGTGGTATTGACTGAATGTTCAGTCTAGAAATTTGCTACGGTAACGACAAGTGGTGCGGAGGAATTGAGCCATGACTGAACGGGCCGGACAGGCAGTGCGGGCGCCGGAGAGCGCGGGGCCGGGCATCGCCGACCAGCGGCGCGGGCAGATGCTTCAGGCGGCGCTTGACGTGATCTCCGAGCGCGGTTTCGCCGACACCAGGATCGCGGACATCGCCGAGCGGATCGCGATCAGCCCGGCCCTGGTCATCTACTACTTCAAGACCAAGGATCAGCTGCTCACCGAGGCGATCAGGTACTACGAGGACTCCTGGTACGCGGAGGGCAAGCGCCGGATGGACGAGCTGCCGACCGCCGCCAGGCGGCTCGAGGAGTTCGTGGCGATGAACCTGCTGCCCGACGGCGATCCCGAGCCGCAGGCCACGTGGCAGCTGTGGCTGGACTTCTGGGTGCAGGCAGCCAGGAACGCCGACGTGGCCGGCGTGCGGCAGAAGTCGGACGAGCGCTGGCGCGAGGTGATCGTCTCGCTGGTCCTGGCCGGCCAGGAGGCCGGGGAGTTCGCCAGCGTGGACGCCGGGGAGTTCGCGATCTTCCTGTCCGCGCTGCTCGACGGGCTGACCGTCCAGATCGCCCTTGGCGATCCGGTTGTCGACCCGGTGAGTGCATTTGAACTCTGCATGCGGTATATAGCGGATCATCTATCTTTTGACTGGGCGCCGAGCGGGCGCGAGCACGGGACCGGCCCCGTGATCGGTGACGGGGCAGGGAGGTAGCCAGACATGTCCGGTGGGCAGATCGAGCTCGTCGCGCTCAGCAAGCACTTTGTCGAGGTGGCGGTCGACAGCATCGACCTGGTGGTGTCGAGCGGAGAGTTCTTCTCGCTGCTCGGGCCGTCCGGCTGCGGCAAGACCACGACGCTGCGCCTGATCGCCGGCTTCGAGCAGCCGACATCGGGCCAGGTGCTGCTCGACGGGGCGGACGTGACGAACGTGCCGCCGAACAAGCGGAACGTCAACACGGTGTTCCAGAGCTACGCGCTGTTCCCGTTCCTGACGGTGTTCGAGAACGTGGCGTTCGGGCTGCGCAACCGCGGCGTCGACAAGGCCGAGCTGAGCCGCCGGGTCTACCAGGCGCTCGACCTGGTGCAGCTGCGGTCCTTCGAGAAGCGCAGGCCAGCGCAGCTATCCGGCGGCCAGCAGCAACGCGTCGCGCTCGCCAGGGCGCTGGTGCTTAACCCGGCTGTGCTGCTGCTCGACGAGCCGCTCGGCGCGCTGGACGCCAAGCTCCGCCGGTCGCTCAAGGTCGAGCTGAAGGCGCTGCAGGAGCGGGTGGGGATCACCTTCCTCTACGTGACCCACGACCAGGAGGAGGCGCTGACCATGTCGGACCGGCTCGCGGTCATGCGGGCCGGCAAGATCGTCCAGATGGGCGCGCCGCAGGCGATCTACGACGAGCCGGCCGATACCTACGTGGCCGACTTCCTCGGCGTCTCCAACCTGATGGAGGTCGACGTGGTCGAGCGCGGCCCCGGCGGCACGTGCAAGGTGCGGCTCGGCGACTCGGTGCTGACGGCCGACTTCGGCGGCCAGAACTCGCCCGACCGGGCGCATGCCGTGATCCGGCCGGAACGGGTCAGGATCGAGGCGTTCGGATCGGAAGGGCCGAACCGGGTGGCCGCCATGGTCGAGCGCCTGGTCTACCTGGGATCGGCCACCCAGGTCATGCTGCGGCTGGCTGCCGGGGCGCAGATCCAGGCCCTGATGCAGAACGACGGCGGCCAGGCCGACATGCATCAGGGCACGCCGGTCCACGTCCACCTGGCGCCGGACGCGCTGCGGGTGCTGGCCGGGGAGGACATCAGCCAGGGCGCAGGCCTGGAGTCCGAGCACCTCCTGGCCGGCTAGACCCGGGCGCCCGCGCCTGCGCCGCCGCGCCGCGCCAGGCCGGGTGGATTGCGCAATCCATCGCGTTTTTTCGCTATCGAACCGCGTATTCACTCGGCCGGGTCGCCCAGGATGCGGAGGCGCTGCGGCCGCCGCCCGCTCCTGGCGACGGATGTATAGTTGTAGTTATAATAGATGTACCTATACATCTGGAGCCTACGCATCCTGGAGACGGCCATCGACCGACCTGCTGGCATGTTCGACCGGGAGTTCGAGTGGAGTGAGCTAGTTCGGTTCGCGACCTATGACGCACCAGGGCCGACACTCGGAATCGTGTCTGGCCGCCGTCGTCAGGGCAAGACGTACCTGCTCGATGCCCTCGTCCGTGCCGCGGGCGGCCTGATGTTCACCGCCACGGAAGCCGCGGCGCCTGAGTCGCTGCGCGAGTTCGGGGCCGCGCTGGCAGGTTTCCGCGGCGAACCTGTGCCCTACCGGTTCGCCAACTGGGACGAGGCACTATCACAACTGCTGGCCGGGGCGTCCGGTAGCGCGCCCACGGTCGTGGTACTTGACGAGTTTCCGTACCTGGTCAGGCAGGCCCCGGAACTGCCGTCGCTGATCCAGCGCCAGCTGGACCCAGGAGCCAGGCGATCTGGTGCTCAGGTTCGGCTGCTGCTGTGCGGCTCCGCGCTGTCGCTGATGGGCAAGTTGCTCTCCGGCAACGCGCCGCTGCGCGGCCGGGCGGCGCTTGAACTTGTCGTCCCAACCTTCGATTTCCGGCTTGCTGCGAGATTCTGGGGGATACCGGACCCGAGAACGGCTGTGCTGACCAATGCGGTCGTCGGCGGTACCCCGGCGTACCGGAGGGAGTTCTCCCAGGACGACGCGCCGGCCGGCCCGGACGACTTCGACCCGTGGCTGGTGCGGACGGTGCTCAACCCCGCACGGCCGCTCTTCAGGGAGGCGCGTTACCTGCTGGCCACCGAGCCTGACCTGCGCGATACGGCCTTGTACCACTCGGTGCTCGCCGCGATCGCCGAAGGCAACGCGACGCGCGGTGGCATAGCGAGCTACCTGGCCCGCCGGTCGACCGACCTCGCGCACCCGCTCGGCGTCCTGGAAGACGCCGGGCTGATCTCCAGGGAGGCCGACCTGCTCCGCGGCAACCGGTCCGCGTACCGCATCGCCGAGCCGATGGTTACGTTCTACCACGCGGTCATGCGGCCGGCCTGGGGCGATCTGGAGCGGCCAGGTCGAGCTGCCGATATCTGGCGTCGTCTGCGCCAGACCTTCGTCAGCAAGGTCGTAGGCCCGCACTTTGAGCGGCTCTGCCGGGACTGGGCACGATGGTACGCGGCGCCAGAGACGTTCGGCGGGTACCCGGCGACGGTGGGCAGCGGCACCATCAACGACAGATCGGGCCGGGCCTTGATCGAGATCGACGTGGCTGTGCTCGCTCAGGGCGAGGCCGGGCAGGCTCAGGGCCAGGCCGGTCGGCCAGAAGTCCTCTGCCTGGGCGAGGCGAAGTGGAACACGGTCCTGACGCCTGGCCATCTGGAGCGCCTGACCAGAGCTCGTGACCTGCTTCGCGACCATCCGTCTGCCAGGGCAGGCGACCGGACCAGGCTCGCGCTCTTCTCCGGCGCCGGCTTCTCCGACGAACTTCGCCGGCTGGCAGCTCGCTCCCCGGAGATCGTCCTTGTCGATCTCGAACGGCTCTACCGGCGCGAGTAGCGCGGGGCC
>Ga0209415_10001689_pt1 | contig 41986 bp, 35 predicted proteins | sample PeaSoiSIISIP2007_FD_187696 | JGI IMG/M metagenome (GOLD analysis project Ga0209415, IMG submission 187696) | Peat soil microbial communities from Weissenstadt, Germany - SII-SIP-2007 (SPAdes) (version 2) | ecosystem: Environmental > Terrestrial > Soil > Wetlands > Peat | place: Germany...
CCCCCTCACCCCCTCCCTCCAGGGGAGGGGGGATTCAAAAGGGATTTCCCCCGTAAAGGGGATTCAATAGCCCCCCCGCAAGGGGGATTCAAGTGAGTCCCCGCACGGGAGGAAATTCTCGGGAGGGGGGAGCCTGCAACGAGGTGCACAGATGACGACAACCGCAACTGCAGCCGCCGCGCCGGCGGCAACCATCGGGGACGAAGGCGTCCGGCTGCTCTTTGAATTGAGCAAGGAAGAACTGGTACGCATCATCACCGACGACGCCAAGAACTGGCTGGCACACGACGGCGTCTGGTTCCAGTCCCTGGAAAAGAAGTACGGCATGGACGTCGCGGTGGAGATCGACACCGACGCCTGGCGCCTGTTCACCGCGATCGAGGCCAAGCGCATCATGGAGCGCCTGGGGATGAAGCCCGGCGGCGGCATCCCGGCCCTGGTGGAGTGCCTCAAGCACCGCTTCTACGCCCGGCTCAACCTGCAGGAATCCATCGAGGTCACCGGCACCCGCGCCGTCTTTCGCATGCTCGACTGCCGGGTGCAGTCCGCCCGGAAGCGCAAGGGGCTTGCCGACCATCCCTGCAAGTCGGTGGGGATCGTCGAATACTCCGAGTTCGCGAGCACCATCGACCCCCGCATCCGTACCCGCTGCCTGGCCTGCCCCCCCGATGCACACCCGGAAGAGTTCTGGTGCGCCTGGGAGTTCACCCTCGTTTAGAAAAGCAAGGAGATAGCTCATGCACACTGCCGCTATGGCACCCTACAAGTCCAAACACAAGATACGCTTCGTCACCGCAACGAGCCTTTTTGACGGCCACGACGCCGCCACCAACATCATCCGTCGCATGCTGCAGGCATCCGGTGCCGAGGTCATTCACCTGGGGCACAACCGTTCGGTGGAGGTGATCGTCACCGCGGCCATCCAGGAGGACGCGCAGGGGATCGCGGTCAGCTGCTACCAGGGGGGACACGTCCCCTTCTTCAAGTACATCTGCGATCTGTTAAAGGAGCGGGGTGCATCCCACATCAAGGTCTTCGGCGGCGGCGGCGGGGTGATCGTCCCGGAGGAGATCAAGGAGATCGAAGGCTACGGGGTGACCAAGATCTTCTCGCCTGAGGACGGCCGCCGCATGGGGCTGCAGGGGATGATCAACCACATGCTCTGTGAGTGCGATTTCGCCCTGGAGAGAAACCTGAACGACGAGATCGAGCGGCTGAAAGGGCGCGACATCCGCGCCGTCAACACGCTGATCACCCTGGCCGAGCAGTCGGTACACGACCAGTCCGAAGGCTACGGTCAGGTGCGCGAGCGCATCAGGGAGCTGGGGCGCGAGGTCCCGGCGCTGGGGATCACCGGCACCGGCGGGGCGGGAAAGAGCTCGATCACCGACGAGCTGGTGCGCCGTTTCATGCTCGATTTTCCGGAGAAGAGCGTCGCCATCTTGGCCGTCGACCCGTCGAGGCAGCGGACCGGCGGCGCCCTGCTCGGGGATCGCATCCGCATGAACTCGATCAACACCGACCGGGTCTTCATGCGCTCGCTTGCCACCCGCGACTCCAAAAGCGAGCTCTCCGCGGCCATCCACGACGCCATCGACGTGGTGCGCGCGGCGGGCTTCGATCTCGTCATCGTCGAGACCTCCGGCATAGGCCAGGGGGACGCGAGGGTCGTCGACATCGCCGACGTCTCCCTCTACGTGATGACCTGCGAGTTCGGAGCGCCCACCCAGCTGGAGAAGATCGACATGCTCGACTTCGCCGACCTGGTCGCGCTCAACAAGTTCGAAAGAAAGGGAGCCGAGGACGCGCTTCGAAACGTGCGCAAGCAGTACCGCAGAAACCGCAACCTGTTCGAGGTCCCCGACGAGGAGGTGCCGGTCTTCGGCACCATCGCCGCCCAGTTCAACGACCCCGGCACCAACGTCCTCTACCGTGCCGTGCTCGACAAGTTGAACGAGAAGAAGGGGCTTTCCTGGCAGTCGAAACTTGAGATCGCCGAGCGCGAGAGCCTGAAGAACTACATCATCCCGCCGGACAGAAACCACTATCTGGGCGAGATCGTGCAGACCGTGCGCGGCTACCGCAAGCACGTGCATGAGCAGGTGCAGGTAGCCCGCAGCCTCTTCCAGCTGGACGGCGTGCGCGCCATCGCCAAGGGGGAGCAGGTAACGGCCGAGATCGATTCCCTGATCGTCGACTACCAGGGGAAACTCCACCCGGATACCCGCCGCATCCTCGACAACTGGTCCTGCCTCAAGGGCTCCTACCGTAAGGACGAACTGATCACCCGTGTGCGCGACAAGGAGATCCGCACCGAGCTCTACACGACCTCGCTCTCCGGCACCAGGATCCCCAAGGTCTGCGTCCCCGATTACGAGGACTGGGGCGAGATCGTCAAGTGGAGCATGAAGGAGAACGTGCCGGGCGAGTTCCCCTACACGGCGGGCGTCTTCCCCTTCAAGCGCTCCGAGGAGGACCCCAAGCGCCAGTTCGCAGGCGAGGGGACGCCGGAGCGGACCAACCGCCGCTTCCACTACCTCTGCCAGGACGACGGCGCCAAGCGGCTCTCCACCGCCTTCGACTCGGTCACCCTCTACGGCGAGGACCCGGATTACCCGCCCGACGTCTACGGCAAGGTGGGGGAGTCCGGCGTCTCGGTCTGCTGCCTGGAGGACGCCAAGAAACTCTACGCCGGCTTCGACCTCTGCCATCCGACCACCTCGGTCTCCATCACCATCAACGGCCCGGCGCCGATGATGCTCGCCATGTTCTTCAACACGGCGATCGACCAGCAGGTCGAGCAGTTCAAGGAGAAAAACGGGCGCGAGCCTTCAGCCGACGAGGCGGAAGCGATCAAGGCCTACACGCTGAAGACGGTGCGCGGCACGGTGCAGGCGGACATCTTAAAGGAGGACCAGGGGCAGAACACCTGCATCTTCTCCACCGAGTTCGCCCTGAAGATGATGGGCGACATCCAGCAGTACTTCATCGAAAAGGGGGTGCGAAACTACTACTCGGTCTCCATCTCCGGCTACCACATCGCCGAGGCGGGGGCGAACCCTATCTCGCAGCTCGCCTTCACTTTGTCAAACGGCTTCACCTACGTCGAATACTATCTGGCGCGCGGCATGCACATAGACGATTTCGCGCCCAATCTCTCATATTTCTTTTCCAACGGATTAGATCCTGAGTATACTGTCATAGGCCGGGTGGCCAGGCGTATCTGGTCGGTGGTGATGCGCGACAAGTACGGCGCCAACGACAGGAGCCAGAAGCTCAAGTACCACATCCAGACCTCCGGCCGCTCGCTGCACGCCCAGGAGATGGATTTCAACGACATCCGCACCACGCTGCAGGCGCTTATGGCCCTGTACGACAACTGCAACTCGCTGCATACCAACGCCTACGACGAGGCGGTCACCACCCCCACCGAGGAATCGGTGCGCCGGGCGATGGCGGTGCAGATGATCATCACCAAGGAGCTGGGGCTCGCCAAGAACGAGAACCCCATGCAGGGCGCCTTCATCATGGACGAACTCACCGACCTCGTGGAAGAGGCGGTGCTCTGCGAGTTCGAGCGCATCGACCAGAGAGGCGGCGTGCTCGGCGCCATGGAGACCCAGTACCAGCGGAGCAAGATCCAGGACGAGTCGATGCTCTACGAGCACAAGAAGCACTCGGGCGAGCTTCCCATCATCGGCGTCAACACTTTCCTGAACCCGCGCGCGGGCGAAGAGGGGTACAACGTGCCGGGTGAACTAGCCCGCGCCACCGCCGAGGAGAAAGAGCAGCAGATCGTCAACCTGCGCGCCTTCCAGGGTAGGAACAAGGAGAAGGCGACGGAGGCGCTCAGGCGGCTGCAGGAGGTAGCGGTGAACCGCGGCAACATCTTCGGCGAGCTGATGGAGACGGTGAAATACGCCTCCCTGGGCCAGATCACCCGCGCCCTCTACCAGGTAGGCGGCGAGTACCGGCGCAACATGTAAGGGCCAAGGATACCCTCCCCTCTCCGGGGGAAGGAGTTGTAGGAGCGGGCTTCGCCCGCGAAAAAACACGGTTTTTCGCGCCTGAAGGCGCTCCTGCAGGTGTCGGCAGCGGATGTACAGGAGATTGGCATGGACGTGATGCAGGCGATCGCTGATCGCAGAAGTATACGTAAATACAAGGACATTCCGGTGGAGCCGGAGAAGCTGGCCGAAGTCCTGAACGCGGCGCGGCTGGCGCCTTCCTGGAAGAACATGCAATGCTGGCGTTTCCTGGTCTTAAGCGAAAAGGAACGCCGGGAGGCGCTGCTCGCGGCCTTTGCCGACGACAACCCCGGCAAGAAGGCGCTTGCCCAGGCGCCGGTCCTGATCGTGGTCTGTGCCGACCCGGCGGAATCCGAGGTCGACCACGGCATCGAATATTACGTCGCCGACTCGGCCGCCGCTTTCCAGAACCTCTGCCTGGCGGCCCGCGGCTTAGGCCTTGGCACCTGCTGGATGGGGCTGTACGACGAGAACATGGTCAAGGACCTGGTCGGCATCCCGCAGGGGATGAAAGTGATCGGCATCACGCCGCTCGGCTACCCTGACCAGGACCCGAAGCCGCGCCCGCGCAAGGAACTTACCGAAATCGCATACTACGACGAATGGGGGAGGACCGATGCTTAGCAAGATGGAATCCGAGCAGCGCATCATCAGGCTGCAGAAAGAACTGAAAGAGCAGGGGATCGACGGCGCGCTGTTCATCTATCCCATCGACATCTATTATTTCGCCGGCACCCGCCAGAATTCCGCCCTATGGATTCCCGCCGACGGCAACCCGTTCCTTTTGGTCCGCAAGAGCCTAAACCGGGCGCAGTCGGAAAGCGTCATCCCCGACATCAGGCCCTTTCCCTCCTCTAAGGAGTTCGCCGCCGCCTTTCCCGCCGACGCGAAGAAGATCGGTTTCACCTTCGACGTGGCGCCGGTGCAGCAGTACAACTTCTACGCGAAGCTTTTGACCGGGCGCGAGCTGGTGGACGTCTCCGCCATCAACCGCGACGTGCGCTCGGTGAAATCCGATTGGGAACTTGAGCAGATGCGAATCTGCGGCGCGAGCGTCTGCGAGGTATTCAAGCAGGTGCCGGGCTTTTTGCACGCGGGGATGCGCGAGGTCGACCTGGCGGCCGAGTTCGAGTTCCGGCTGAGAAAGGCGGGAGCCGCAGGGTTCATCCGGATGCGCGCCTTCAACCAGGAACTCTTCCTGGGGCTTGCCGTCTCCGCCACCGCCGATAAACCGGGCTTCTTCGACGGTGCCGTCACCGGCCGGGGGCTCTCCAACGCCTCACCTCACGGTGCCTCCCTGGAGACCATCCCCGCCGACAACGCGGTGATCCTCGACTACTGCGGTCTGCACAACGGCTACCTGGTGGACATGACCCGCATCTTCGTGGTCGGCGCGTTGAACCCCGAGCTTAAGCGGGCCTTCGACGTTTCGCTCACCATCCAGAAGTATCTGGTGGACAACCTGAAGCCGGGAGCCGTCTGCGAGGAGCTCTTCTTCAAGGCGGCCGAGATGGCCGAAGAAGCGGGGCTCGGGAAGAACTTCATGGGCGCGCCGGGCGAGAACGCGCGTTTCGTCGGGCACGGCATCGGGCTGGAGTTGGACGAGTTCCCGGTCCTCGCCCAGGGCTTCAAGTCGCCGCTCAGGTCCGGCCAGACCATCGCCATCGAGCCCAAATTCGTGATCCCCGGCATCGGCGTGATCGGCATCGAGAACACCTTCGCCGTCAGCGAAAAGGGGGGCGTCAAGCTGACCGACATGCCCGACGACCTCGTGTTCGTGTAATCTTCTCCCACTGTCATCCTGGGCGAAACTGTCATCCTGAGCGAAGCGAAGGATCTGCTTTTCACCGCCGGACGAAAGCAGATCCTTCGCTGCCGCTCAGGATGACAGCCTTCCAAAATCCACACCGCTTTTGTCTCTACTTCTCTGCCTCAGACTAACCCCTCTCCCACAACCCTTGCCAAACCGCAGCGATTGGTTGTATATCTCGGTGCACACTGTATCTGGCGCCGATTATGCCTACCGGTCGACGGGCCGTTGGAAGGGAGAGCTATATGCTGACCATGCAGGAGGTGAAAAGTCACTACTTCTTCACCGACACCGACGCGGAATTGCTCAAGGAACTCCTCCCGCTCGCCCGGGAAAACGCCGACGAAATGGTGGCGGAGTTTTACGACTACCTGCTGAAGATCCCGGAAACGGCGACCTTCCTGCGCGACGAGGCGACGCTGCAGCGGTTGAAGAAGATCCACTCGGACTGGTTCCAGTCGCTTTTCTCCGGCAGGTACGACAACAGCTATCTGGTCAACCTGCAGCGCATCGGCCACGCCCACGTCCGTACCGGCCTCAACGCCCATTACGTGAACGCCGCCATGAACGTGGTGCGCCGCTATCTGATCGAACTTTTGCAGAAGACCTACCCGACCATAGAGGAGCGGCGCAAATACCGCATCGCGGCCGAGAAGATCCTCGACATAAACCTCGACATCATCAGTTCCTCGTACCAGGAAGAGGAACTCCGCAAGGTGTTTCTCTCCCATAAGCTCGAATCCAAACTGATCCAGGCGGCGGAGCGTTTCACCTACGGTCTGAACCTGATCCTGGTGCTTGCTCTCACCGGCGTCTCGCTTTCGGTGGTCGCGCTCTTTTTATGGGATCTCATTCACATCTTCCAGGGGGATTTCGAGAAGGGGATACTCTCGGCGCTCGGCTCGCTTCTGATCCTGTGGATGATGATCGAGCTGATGGACAACGAGATCAAGACGCTCAAAGGCGGCAAGTTCAACATCCTCATCTTCATCGGTGTCATTATCGTGGCCCTGATCCGCGAGATACTGATCTCGACCTTGCGCCACGACGCCCTGGAGACGCAGGCATTTCTGGCCGGCACCCTCCTGATCCTGGGCATCGTCTACTACCTGGTGGCGCGCAGCCAGGTAGAGCGCGCCCACTGAGGTAGTGCGGCACGCAAAAGCCGTATTGCCACCTGCTTAAATTCCCGCTATGATCGCCACACCATGAACAAGCTGCCGGGAAATGGACCGCTATTGTCGGCGCAAGGCAGGGAGCTTTACAGCCTCAAGGAGATCAACACCCTTTCCCCTGCGGAGAAGGAGGCGATCTACCACCGGCTGATCCCGCCGCGCCTGTTAGCCATGCTCGACGTGGCGCCGGGTAGGATCTGTACGCCCGGCGGCCGCCCGTCGGTGCGCATCATCGCGCCGGAAGGGATGGCCCTTGCCCGTGTCGAACTTAAGGCCGATCCCGCCGACCCCCGCACCGTCTTCTTCCTCGATCTCGCCGAAACCCACTATCGGCAGATGGAACTCTCCTTCTGCATCATCAACGATCCCTTCGCCCCCCGCTTCGCCGTCGATCTCGACGAAAACGGCAACGACAACTGCTTCGCCACCTTGGGCCGCAACATCCCCGAGGAACTGCGTGCCATGCGTGCCGGGCTCTTCCCCAACCAGACCAGCCGGGGGCTCAACATGTTCCCGGAGTTTTTCGCTCAGTTCGAGCGCTTCGTCGATGCGCTGGGGATGGCCATGATCATCGCCCAGCCGCTCACCTACGACAACGCCATCCGCTACGAGAAATACGGCTTCGACTATTTGAGCGGCCGTCGCCTGATGATGGAGATCGACCGCGAATTCCATCCCGAAGGCTCGCTCTTCAAGCTTTTGAACGGTTCCACCCCCTTCCGCATGCCCGGCATGGAAAAGACCGCCCGCGGCCGCAGTTGGGCGATCCACGACGGCATCATGGACGAGGGGAGCCGCGACCATTCGGTGAAAAAATTCCCCGACGAACCGCTGGAGGAGATCCGCATCTACAAGATGATCGGCGACCACGCCGGCATCGACACCTTCCCCGACAGGGTGAGGAACTCTGATTGACAAAACTCTGTAGGAGCGGGCTTTGCCCGCGATCGCGCCTAGAGGCGCTCCTACACAGGCGGCATCATCTACTCTCATAGCAAAGCCCACCACTCTCATAGCCCCTGTCCAAGACACTCATAAAAAATCTGTTACTATTAATCTTAAGCACCAATGTCACTATTGGAGGAGGCGCTGTGTCATGAGTCCCTATCATTCACTCGACTTCGATCTTGGAGAGACTACCGATCTTCTGCGCGATACGGTCCGTAATTTCGCCAAGAGTGAGATAGCCCCGCGTGCCGCCGACATCGACCGGGAGAACGAGTTTCCCCGCGACCTCTGGCCGAGGATGGGGGCCTTGGGCCTTCTGGGGATCACGGCGCCCGAAGAGTACGGCGGCGACGGCATGAGCTATCTCGATCACGTGGTGGCGATGGAGGAGATCAGCCGCGCTTCCGCCTCCGTCGGCCTGGCCTACGGCGCCCACTCCAACCTTTGCATCGACCAGATCTGCCGTCACGGGAGCGAGGAGCAGAAGCGCCGCTACCTGCCGAAACTGATCTCCGGCGAGCACGTGGGCGCCCTGGCGATGAGCGAGAGCCAGGCCGGCTCGGACGTCGTCTCCATGCACCTGCGCGCCGACCGCAAGGGGGAGCGCTATGTGCTGAACGGCACCAAGATGTGGATCACCAACGGCCCGCACGCCGACACCCTGTTCGTCTACGCGAAGACTGACCCGAACGGCGGCGCCCGCGGCATCACCGCCTTCCTGGTGGAGAAGGGCTTCAAGGGGTTCTCCAGCGCGCAGAAGCTGGACAAGCTGGGGATGCGCGGCTCCGACACCTGCGAGCTCGTCTTCGAGGAGTGCGAGGTGCCGGCGGAGAACGTGGTCGGCAGGGAGGGGGAGGGGGTGAAGATCCTGATGAGCGGGCTGGACCACGAGCGCACCGTTTTGGCCGGCGGCCCTTTGGGGATCATGCGCGCCTGCCTGGACGTGGTCATCCCCTACCTGCACGAGCGCAAGCAGTTCGGCCGCCCGATCGGCGAGTTCGAGCTGATGCAGGGAAAGCTCGCCGACATGTACAGCACCATGAACTGTTGCCGGGCCTACGTCTACGCGGTCGCCAAGGCCTGCAGCAAGAAGGCGAACGTCCGCAAGGACGCCGCCTCCGCCATCCTGGTGGCGGCCGAGAAGGCGACCTGGATGGCCCTGGAGGCGATCCAGTGTCTGGGCGGCAACGGCTACGTCAACGAGTATCCGACCGGCAGGCTATTGCGCGACGCCAAGCTCTACGAGATCGGCGCCGGCACCAGCGAGATCCGCCGCATGCTGATCGGCAGGGAGCTCTTCGGCGAGACCGTCGAGTAGCTGTTCGCCGTAGATCACCGTAGGTCGCGTTGGGGTGCGAAACGCGACGATCGCGCTGCCGGCACCGGGATTATGTTGCGTTTCGCGATGAACCCGCTCAACGCAACCTACGAAGCTTTTACCAAGGGGGACTTTGACTCGGCGGAGCATTGTCGCTTCTCGGCGCTAAAGAACTCTTTTCTAATAAAGTCAACTAGGCTATCTTGTCGGCTGCGGCAGTCGCACAGCATCATGGTGGAGGTAGTAATAAGCATGTTCGAGCAACACACCTTCGAGATCGTCGCCGGGCCGCACCGTCTGCGGGCGCGCAAGATCGTCCCCCTGGAAGATACCCGGCCGCACGCCCCGACCATGGTCTTTCTGCACGAGGGGCTCGGGAGCATAGAGCAGTGGCGTGATTTCCCCCAGGCACTGGTGAGGGCCACCCACCTGCCGGCGATCGTCTACGACCGCCCGGGTTACGGCGGCTCCGATCCGCTTTTACGGAGCGCGGACGGTCCCGCACTGCAGCGGGAGGAGTTGAGCGATCTGGCCGCGGTCATCGACAGCTGCAACCTTCCCCATCCCATCCTGTTCGGCCACAGCGACGGCGGCACCCTGGCGCTGCTCTACGCGGCACGTTACCCGGAACGCCCGCTGGCGGTGGTCGCCGAAGCGAGCCACGTCTTCGTGGAGGAGATAACGGTCAGCGGCATCAGGGCCACCGCCGAGCTGTTCGAGAACGGCGACTTAAAGCACAGGCTCTCCCGTTACCACGGCGAGAAGACCGAGCGGATGTTCTACGGCTGGCACGACGACTGGCTGAGCCCCGAGCACGGCGGGTGGAACATGGAGGCCGAACTCCCCGCGATCCGCTGTCCGGTGCTGGTCGTCCAGGGAGAGGCGGACGAATACGGCACGCTGGCCCAGGTCGAGGCCGTAGTCCGGGGCGTCTCCGGCCGTGTCGAGACCCTTTTGATTCCCGAGTGCGGCCACAGCCCCCATCTCCAGTTCAAGGACCGCGTGGCCCGCGAGGTGGCCCGCTTCATCGCGAGCCTCTAGATAGCCCCTTTCGAGCCTCTACACAACTCCTCGCCAGGGCGTCGTAATCCCCCCGACCCCCTCCCTCCAGGGGAGGGGGAGGGTCTAAGAGAGAGAGTCCGCATGCCGATCATCGAAAGCGTCATAGACCCCGCCGGCGAGGAGTACCGCGGCAACGCCGAGCTCATGACGTCGCTGGTCGCCGACCTGCGCGAGAAGGTGGCCGCCATCTCGCTTGGTGGCGACGAGCGCGCCCGGAACAGACACCTGGCGCGGGGCAAGCTCACCGCGCGCGAGCGGGTGCGGTTGTTGCTCGACCAAGGCTCCCCCTTCCTGGAACTCTCCCAGTTCGCCGCCTGGCAGGTGTACGAGGAGGAAGTCCCGGCCGCGGGCATCGTCACCGGCATCGGCCGCATCCAGGGGCAGGAGTGCGTGGTGATCGCCAACGACCCGACGGTCAAGGGGGGGACCTATTTCCCGCTGACCGTGAAAAAGCACCTCCGCGCCCAGGAGATCGCCCGCGAGAACAACCTCCCTTGCGTCTATCTGGTGGAATCGGGTGGCGCCAACCTGCCGCGCCAGGAGGAGGTCTTCCCCGACCGGGACCACTTCGGCCGCATCTTCTACAACCAGGCGCGTCTCACCGCGCAGAACATCCCGCAGATCGCGGTGGTGCTCGGTTCCTGCACCGCGGGAGGCGCCTACCTCCCCGCCATGTCCAGCGAAAGCATCATCGTCCGCAACCAGGGGACCATCTTCCTGGCCGGCCCTCCCCTGGTGAAAGCCGCCACCGGCGAGGTGGTGAGCGCGGAGGAGCTGGGTGGCGCCGACGTCCACTGCCGCACCTCCGGCGTCACCGACCACTACGCCCGGGACGATGCCCATGCCCTTTCCATCGCCCGGCGGGTGGTGGCGAACCTGAACAGGGTGAAACGCCACAACCTGGCCCTCAGCCCGCCGGTCGAGCCGCTCTACGACCCGCGCGAACTCTACGGCGTCATCCCGGGCGACGTGCGCAAGCCCTACGACGTGCGCGAGGTGATCGCCCGCATGGTGGACGGCTCCGAGTTCGACGAGTTCAAGCGGCTCTACGGCACCACCCTGGTCTGCGGCTTCGCCCGCCTCTTGGGCTATCCCGTCGGTATCGTCGCCAACAACGGCATCCTCTTTTCCGAATCTGCCCTCAAGGGGGCCCACTTCATCGAACTCTGCTGCCAGCGCGGCATCCCGCTTATCTTCCTGCAGAACGTCACCGGTTTCATGGTCGGCAGCAAATACGAGGCGGGCGGCATCGCCAAGGACGGGGCCAAGCTGGTCACCGCCGTGGCCTGCGCCGCCGTTCCCAAGTTCACCGTCATCATCGGCGGCAGCTTCGGCGCGGGGAACTACGGCATGTGCGGGCGCGCCTACGGCCCCCGATTCCTCTGGATGTGGCCCAACGCCCGCATCTCGGTGATGGGAGGCGAACAGGCCGCGAGCGTCCTGGCCCGGGTGAAGCGAGACGGCATGGAGACGCGCGGCGAGGCCTGGAGCGCAGAGGAAGAGGAAGCCTTCAAGGCGCCGATCCGCGAGCGCTACGAGACCCAGGGGCATCCCTACTATGCGAGCGCCCGTCTCTGGGACGACGGCATCATCGACCCCGCCGACACCCGCATGGTCTTGGGCCTGGCCATCTCCGCCTCCCTGAACGCCGCTCCGGAGAAGACCGAGTTCGGCGTCTTCAGGATGTAACCCCGCCGGCACGCCGCAGAAGGGAAATCCACCATGAGTGAACCGACCATCCTGACCGATCTCGACCCGCAGGGGATCGCCACCGTCACCCTCAACCGTCCCGAGCTGCACAACGCCTTCGACGAGGCGCTGATCGCCGGGCTTACCGCCGGGCTCAAGCGCCTGGACGCCGACCCCGCGGTGCGGGTGGTGCGGCTTGCCGCAAACGGCAAGAGCTTTTGCGCCGGCGCCGATATCGGCTACATGCGGCGCATGGCTGGCTACAGCCGTCAGCAGAACGTGAACGACGCCTTGGTGCTGGCCGCCCTGATGCAGACCCTGAACGGCCTTACCAAGCCGACCATCGCCCTGGTGCAGGGTGCCGCCTACGGCGGCGGCGTCGGCCTGGCCGCCTGCTGCGACGTCGTGCTTGCCGCCGAGGGCGCCACCTTCTGCCTATCCGAGGTGAAACTCGGCATCATCCCGGCGGTCATCTCCCCGTACGTCATCGCCGCCATCGGCGCGCGCGCCTGCCGGCGCTTTTTCCTGAGCGCCGAGCCGTTCGACGCGCGCGAGGCCCGCCGCCTGGGGCTGGTAAGCGAGGTGCTGCCGGACCGGGACGCGCTATACGAGCGGGGCGCGCAACTGGCAGGCGCGCTTTTGAAAAACGCCCCGGCCGCCATGAGCGAGGCGAAGCGCTTGATCGGCGTCATCGCCGGCCGCAAGCTGGACGAGGGCTTGGTCGAGGAGACCGCCGCCTGGGTCGCCGAGCGGCGAGCCGCGCCGGAGGGGGAGGAAGGGCTGTCAGCCTTCCTGGAAAAGCGCCAGCCGAATTGGCGGCCCGATTAGCTCCCTCCCGTAAGACAGAATCAGTATCATAGCGTCCCCTCCCCCTTGGCGGGGGAGGGACAGGGTGAGGGGGAAGGTGCCATTTACGACTCCGTTGGCGGCTTCCCCCTCACCCCGACCCTCTCCCGCAGGGGGAGAGGGGGAAAAGCAAAAAGCGAACCGGACAAGAAGGACGCACATGTTCGACAAGATCCTGATAGCCAACCGCGGCGAGATCGCCTGCCGCGTCCTGCGCACCGCCCGCCGTCTCGGCATCGGCACGGTCGCCGTCTACTCGGATGCCGACGCCTGTGCGCTGCACGTGACCATGGCCGACGAAGCGCGCCGCATCGGCCCGGCCGAGGCGCTGGCGAGCTACCTCTGCCCCGAGCCGATCATCGCGGCAGCCCTTGCCGCCGGCTGCCAGGCGATCCACCCGGGCTACGGCTTCCTGGCCGAGAACGCCGATTTTGCCGAGGCCTGCACGGCGGCGGGGCTCGTCTTCATCGGCCCTCCCGCCGCTGCCATTCGCGCGATGGGCTCCAAGATCGCCGCCAAAAGGCTCATGGAAAAGGTGGCACCGGTAATCCCCGGCTACCACGGCGAGTCGCAGGAGTCCGCCACCCTTAAAAAGGAGGCCCGGCAGATAGGCTATCCGGTCCTCATCAAGGCCTCCGCCGGTGGCGGCGGCAAGGGTATGCGGGTGGTGCAGGAGGAGGCCTCCTTCGCTCAGGCGCTGGCCGGCGCCCGGCGCGAGGCAATGGCGGCCTTCGGCGACGACCGCATGCTCTTGGAGAAGTACCTGGACCGTCCCCGCCACGTGGAGATCCAGGTCTTCGCCGACAGCCACGGCAACGCGGTCCACCTCTTCGAGCGCGACTGCTCGATCCAGCGCCGCCACCAGAAGGTGCTGGAGGAGGCGCCGGCCCCGGGACTTAAGGAATGGCTGCGCGAACTGATGGGGGGGACGGCGGTGGCCGCCGCCAAGGCGATCGGCTACGTCGGCGCCGGCACCGTGGAATTCCTTCTGGACAAGGACGAATCCTACTACTTCATGGAGATGAACACCCGCCTGCAGGTGGAGCACCCGGTGACCGAGCTGATCACCGGCCTCGACCTGGTGGAGTGGCAGCTGCGGGTGGCAGCCGGCGAGCCGCTCCCCAAGACTCAAGAGGAACTCGCCATCCGCGGCCACGCCATCGAGGCCCGCATCTACGCCGAGGACCCCGCCCGCGACTTCCTGCCCGCCACAGGCACTCTGCTCCACCTGCGCCCGCCGCAGGAGAGCGCGCAGGTACGGGTGGATACGGGAGTACGGCAGGGCGACGCCATTACGGTGCACTACGACCCGCTGATCGCGAAGCTCGTGGTCTGGGACGAGGACCGCGACGGCGCGCTGCGGCAGTTGCGAAAGGCGCTGGCGGCGTACCAGATCGCCGGACTCACCACCAACATCCCCTTCTTGATCGGACTCGTTCGCCACCCCGCCTACCTTGCCGGCGACCTCGACACCGGCCTCATCGAACGCGACCAGGACCTTTTGTGCCAAGCTGCGCCACCCGCGAGCGACCAGGTGCTGGCCCTGGGCTCCCTCTACCTGGTGCTGCAGCGCTCGGTCGAGAGCGCAGCGGCGGCCTTGGCTTCGGCCGATCCCTGGTCTCCCTGGCAGTCGGTCACAGGCTGGCGGCTGAACGCCGAACCTTGCCAGGTGCTCCGCTTCCTGGAGAACGAGGAGGTTATCGAGGTCGGCGTCAGGCTCAGTCCCGACGGCTACACCGTCAACCTGCCGGCGAGCATGGTACACGGCCGTGCCCGGCTTAAGGAGGACGGTACTCTTGCGGCCGAGCTGGACGGCGCGCGGGTCACGGCGACCGTCGTCCACAGCGGCTCCCGGCTTACCGTCTTCACCGTTCAGGGGAGCCGCCGCCTCACCCTCGAGGAGCCGCTCGCGCATCAGGGGGAGCAGGACGGGGAGGGGGGAAGGCTGACCGCCCCCATGCCGGGCAAGATCGTGGCGGTATTGGTCGAACCGGGGGATAGGGTCGAGCGGGGGACGCCGCTTTTGATCCTGGAGGCGATGAAGATGGAGCACACCATCGCCGCGCCGCATGCCGGCATGGTGGCGGAGGTCCGTTACGGCGTGGGCGAGCTGGTGAGCGAGGGGGCGGTCCTGCTCGCCTTCGTCGAGGAGGGGTGAGTCGATGGGCTATCCGAGGCGGGTAAAGATGGTGGAGGTCGGGCCGCGCGACGGGCTGCAGAACGAATCGGCGATCGTCCCCACCGAGGTGAAGATCGGGCTTATCGACCGGCTTTCCGCCACCGGCCTCAACGCCATCGAGGTGTCGAGCTTCGTCCCCGCCAAGTGGGTGCCGCAGATGGCGGACAACGCGGAGGTCTTCGCCGGCATCTCCCGCCGCCCCGGCGTCAGTTACTCGGCCCTGGTGCCGAACCTGGTGGGGCTTAATTCGGCGGTCGCCGCCGGGGCGAACGAGGTCGCGGTCTTCGGCTCGGCCTCGGAAGCGTTTTCCCGCAAAAACATCAACTGCTCGATCGAGGAGAGCCTGCAGCGCTTTGCCGCTGTGATCGCCGCCGCCCGCGAGCGCGGGCTGCCGGTGCGCGGCTACCTTTCCTGCGTCCTCGGCTGTCCGTACCAGGGGGAGGTCGCTACCCGCGCGGTCGCCGAGGTGGCGGCGCGCCTTTACGATCTGGGCTGCTACGAGATTTCGCTCGGCGACACCATCGGCGTGGGGGTGCCGTCCCGGACGCGGGAGATGATCGAGGCGGTGGCCGCCCGGGTGCCGATCGAGCGGCTCGCCGTCCATTTCCACGACACCTGCGGCCAGGCCCTGGCCAACATCCTTTCCGCCCTGGAACTCGGGGTGGCGGTGGTGGACAGCTCGGTGGACGGGCTGGGCGGCTGCCCCTATGCCAAAGGGGCCACCGGCAACGTCGCCAGCCAGGACGTCCTCTACCTTTTGAACGGCCTCGGCATCGAGACCGGCGTCGACCTCGCCGCCCTGAACGCCGCCGGGGCCTACATCTCCTCCTATCTCGGCCGCCCCTCCGGCTCCAAAGTGGCCCGCGCCATGGCAGTAAGTGACGGTCAGTAGACGCGTGCTCCTCCGCGCCCAAGCCCCAACCCCTCGGGGAAGCCTGGTCCGCGGCAACTGAAAGACGTCCGTATTTCCCCTTTACGTAAAGATGGCGCCTGTGGTGGCTGCCGGAATTAAAACTGTATTACCGCCTTCGCAACCCGCGCAGTGCCGTAATGTTACCGGAATTTATAGTGTGTGACGGTTTTGTATAAATGTGTTTTATATGTGCTTGACATGCACGTAAACGAAGTGTTAGTGTGGGTCAAAATTTGCTGCCGGAGGTAAGGGATGAAAGACGTCTTTGTTATCGAGTCGCTGCGAACGCCATTTGGTTCTTTCGGTGGAGTGCTGTCCGAAGTGGAGGCGCCGATCCTGGGGGGCACGGTGATGAAGGCTCTGCTGGAGCGGACGGGCGTCGATCCGGCCCGGGTCAACGAAGTCATCGCCGGCCAGGTACTCCCCGGAGGAACCGGCCAGGCCCCCGCCCGCCAGGCGATGCGTGCCGCCGGCATTCCCGATGCGGCCCATGCCATGACCATCAACAAGGTCTGCGGAAGCGGCCTCAAGTCCATCATGCTCGGCACCGGCTCCATCAGGCTGGGCGATTCCGACATCGTCGTCGCCGGCGGCATGGAGAACATGTCGCTTGCCCCCTTCGTCCTCAAAAAGGCGCGCTACGGCTACCGCATGGGTAACGGACAACTGATCGACCTGTTGATCAACGACGGTCTGCTGGACCCCTACTCGGGGAGGCACATGGGCGAGATCGCCGAGGACGCCATCGTCAAGCACGGACTTTCCCGCCAGGCGCAGGACGAGTTTGCCCTCCGCTCCTACCTGCGTGCGCAGGAGGCGGTTACGGCCGGGGTGTTCAAGGACGAAATCGCCCAGGTGGTGAAGAAGGGACGCAAGGGGGACGAGGTTGTCTCCGAGGACGAAGAGCCGTTCAAGGGCGATCCGTCCAAACTCGGCACGCTGCGCCCGGCCTTCAAGAAGGACGGCACCATCACCGCCGGCAACGCCTCGACCATCAACGACGGCGCCGCCTTCACCCTTTTGGCCGGCGAAGGAGCGGTGAAGAGGGATAACCTCACGCCCAAGGCCCGCGTGGTCGCCTACGGCACGGCGAGCCTCCATCCCGATCTCTTCACCGACGCACCGGTCGGCGCCATCCAGGCCGCCTGCAACAAGGCGGGGATCAAGGTCGCCGACATCGATCTCTTCGAGATCAACGAGGCGTTTGCCGCGGTCACCATGATCGCCATCAAGGACCTGGGGCTCGATCCGGAGAAGGTGAACGTCAACGGCGGCGCCTGCGCCATCGGCCATCCCATCGGCGCCAGCGGCGGCAGGCTCGCGGCGACCCTGGTGCGCGAGCTTGGGAAGCGTCAGGCCCGTTACGGTCTGGCCACCCTCTGCATCGGCGGCGGCGAGGCGGTCTCCGTCATTTTCGAACGGGTGTAAAACCCGTTCTACGTTCTGCGTTCTACGTTAGACCGTAGGGTGGGCAGCCCTCTGCCCACCGTCCGACAGTCGGCAATCCCAGGTGCAAAAGGACCGCGTGGGCACAGGGTGCCCACCCTACAAACAACGAAAAGCAGTGGCCGTTCAACGTTCATTGAACATTGAACATTGAACGTTGAACCTCAAACGGCCCCTGAAAGGAGAGACAGACATGGTCAAGATGGTAGGTGTGGTGGGAGCGGGGCAGATGGGGAGCGGCATCGCTCACGTCTTCGCACAGTTCGGATACCGTGTGCTGATGTTCGACATCTCGGACAGCCAGCTCGACCGGGCGCTCAAGTCCATCGAGCAGAACCTGGAGCGCCAGGCGAAAAAGGGCGTGGTGCTGGACGGCGGCGTGCCGGGGGTGATCGGCCGCATCCGCGCCACGAAAGAACTTACCGATTTCGCCGACTGCGACCTGGTGGTGGAAGCGGCCACCGAGAACGAGGCGCTGAAGTTCGAGCTCTTCCGCAAGCTGGACGAACTGGTCAAACCGGGCGCCATCCTCGCCTCCAACACCTCTTCCATCTCCATCACGAGGATCGCCGCGGTGACCAAGCGCCCGGACCAGGTGATCGGCATGCACTTCATGAACCCGGTGCCGATCATGCAGCTGGTCGAGGTGATCCGCGGCCTGGCTACCTCCGACCAGACCTACGATGTGATCGCCGGCCTGGTCGACAAACTCGGCAAGCAGATGGCCGTGGCCCAGGACTACCCCGGCTTCATCGTCAACCGCGTGCTGATCCCGATGATCAACGAGGCGGTCTTCGCCCTCTTCGAGGGGATCGCCTCGGCCGAGGACATCGACAAGGGGATGAAGCTCGGCACCAACCAGCCGATGGGCCCGCTGCAACTCGCCGACTTCATCGGGCTCGACACGGTGCTCGCCATCGCAAACGTCCTCCACGACGGCTTCAAGGATCCCAAGTACCGTCCCTGCCCGCTTCTGGTCAAGATGGTGAACGCAGGCTACATGGGCAAGAAGTCCGGCAAGGGCTTCTACAACTACTGATTCCTGATCGGGCCCGGGAGGGGAGCATGGAAACGAAGAACATCCTGGTGGAAATAACCGACGGTATCGCGCTTCTCACGGTGAACCGGCCGCAGAGCCTGAACGCCCTGAACAGCCAGGTGCTGAGCGAACTGGAATGTGCGCTCTACGAGATCGAGCTGAACCCTGAGGCCAAGGTGGTGGTGATCACCGGTGCCGGCGAGAAGGCCTTCGTTGCCGGCGCGGACATCAAGGAAATGGCCGCGATGACCGCCTACCAGGGGCAGCAGTTCGGCGCCAAGGGGCAGCGGGTGATGCTCTTCATCGGCAACATGACCAAACCGGTGATCGCTGCGGTAAACGGCTTCGCGCTCGGCGGCGGCCTGGAACTGGCGCTCGCCTGCGACTTCATCTACGCCTCGGAAAACGCGAAGTTCGGCTTTCCCGAAGTCACCCTGGGCGTCATCCCCGGTTTCGGCGGCACCCAGAACCTCTCGCGGCTGATCGGGCCTGCCAAGGCCAAGGAACTGGTGTTCTCCGGCCGGATGATCAAGGCCGAGAAGGCGCTCGCCTGGGGGATCGTCAACGAGGTCTGCCCGCAGGCCGAACTTGTCCCCAAGGCCACGTCGCTTGCCGGGGAGATCGTCAAAAACGGCTCCTTAAGCGTAGGCTACGCGAAAAACGCCATCGTCAACGGCCTCAACATGTCCAAAGAGGACGGCTTCCGCTACGAAAGTACGCTCTTCGGCGTGCTCTTCTCCACCGAGGACCAGAAAGAGGGGATGAACGCCTTCGTCGAGAAGCGCAAGGCGCAGTTTAAGGGAAAATAACCGATTCACGGATCACGATCATAAACTGCGACCCTGGGGGGGGGATGCCGCCCGAGTCGCTATTCAAGAGGGAGGATGCGATGGATTTCGAATTGAGCCAGGACCACAGGGTGTTGAGGGATTCGGTACGCGAGTTCGTGGAGAAAGAGGTCAAACCACTTGCCATGCGGATCGACGAAGAGCACATGATCCCGGACGCGCTGGTAAAGAAGATGGGCGAGATGGGTTTCCTGTGGAGCTACCTTCCCGAGGAGTACGGCGGCGCCGGCCTGGACATGCTCTCCTACGCCATCGTGGTCGAGGAGGTCTCCAAGGCCTGCGGCTCAAGCGGCGTGCTCATCTCCGCGCACACCTCGCTTGCCTGCGGTCCGATCTACACCTTCGGCACCGAGGCGCAGAAGAAGAAGTGGCTCCCGGCCTTGAACACCGGCCGGATCATCGGCTCCTTCCTTTTGACCGAGCCGGATGCAGGCTCCGACGCCGGCGCCATCTCCACCACCTTCAAGCGTGACGGCGACGACTACGTGATCAACGGCTCCAAGATCTTCATCACCAACGGCGGCTACCGCGGCACCGGCGTGCTCTTCGCCACGAGCGACAAGAGCCTCAAGCACAAGGGCGTCTCCGCCTTCATCATCGACCTCAATTCCCCGGGGGTCGAGATCCTCAAGAACGAGAACAAGATGGGTATCCGCGGCAGCTACACCACCGCCTTTGCCCTCGACAACGTGCGCATCCCGGCGGAGAACCTCTTGGGCCAGGAGGGCCAGGGCTTCAAGATCGCCATGGACACCTTGAACGGCGGCCGCATCGGCATCGCCTCCCAGGCGCTGGGGATCGCCGAGGGCGCCTTCGAGCGCGCGCTCGCCTACTCGAAGGAGCGCAAGCAGTTCGGCCATCCGATCAGCGAACTGCAGGCTATCCAGTTCAAGCTGGCCGACATGTACACCCGCATCGAGACCAGCAAGCTCGTGACCTACAAGGCCGCCTGCCTGAAGGACGCCAAGAAGAACTACACGATGGAGTCGGCGATGTGCAAGATGCTCGCCTCCGAGGCCGCCACCTTCGTTTCCCACCAGGCGATCCAGATCCACGGCGGCTACGGCTTCATCTGCGACTACGAGGTGGAGCGCATGTACCGCGACGCCCGCATCACCGAGATCTACGAGGGGACCAACGAAGTCCAGCGCGTGGTCATCTCCAAGCTGCTGCTGAGCTGACCTTTCCGGATAATCCCCGCTCCCCGCCAGGGGGGAGGGAGTGACAAGGACATTGCATGAAACTGACGCAGGGACAGGTGCAGGTATATACCGGCAACGGCAAAGGTAAGACCACCGCTTCGCTGGGCCTCGCGCTGCGGGCGGTCGGGCGGGGGCTCAAGGTCTGCATCGTCCAGTTCATCAAGGGGGGCGGGCAATACGGCGAGCACCTGGCCGCGGAGAAGCTTGCCCCGCTTTTGACCATCCACCAGACCGGCCGCGACAACTGGATCTTCAAGGACCGGCTCGATCCCGAGGACGTCCGCATCGCGCGCGGTACGCTGGAATTGGCCAGCCGGGTCTTGACCGGCGGCGAATACGACCTGGTCGTCCTGGACGAGATCAACGGCGCCGCCTGGTTCGGCCTGATCGACGTCGAGGACATCCTCGCCCTGATAGCCGCCCGCCCGGAACGCACCGAACTGGTGATCACCGGGCGCAGCGCGGACACGCGGGTGATGGAGGCGGCCGACCTCGTGACCGAGATGGTCGAGGTGAAGCACTACTACCAGGCGGGCGTACAGGCAAGGATCGGCATCGAGAAGTAGGGGAAACGATATGTCACTACTCACAGGCATCAAAGTGGTCAACTTGTCGCTCAACCTCCCCGGGCCTGCCGCCGCCAGGCGGCTGCACCAGCTGGGGGCCCAAGTGGTGAAGGTGGAGGGGCCGGCCGGCGACCCGATGGAGCTTTACCACGCCGGCTGGTACCGGGACATGGCAGAAGGTCATACCATCTGCCGCCTCGACCTGAAGGCGCCCCGGGACCGGGCCAGACTGGACGAATTGCTCTCCGGCGCGGATCTCCTGATCACCGCCACCCGGCCTGCCGCCCTGGAGCGTCTCGGTCTCGGTAGGCCTGCGCTTAACGCCAAGTTCCCCACCCTGTGCCACGTGGCCATCGTCGGCTACCCGGCGCCGCGGGAAAACGAGGCCGGGCACGACCTCACCTACCAGGCGTCGCTCGGGCTTCTCACCCCGCCGTTCATGCCCCGCACGCTTCTAGCCGACATGGCGGGCGCCGAGCAGACCGTCTCGGCGGCGCTGGCGCTTCTGCTCGGCAGGGAGCGCGGCCAGGGCGCGGGCTACGCCGAGATCGCCCTCTCCGAGGCGGCCGCGGCCATGGCCGAGCCGCTCCGTTACGGCAGCACCGCCCCCGGTGCGCTCTTGGGTGGCGGCCTCCCGGAATACAACCTCTACCAGGCCAAGGACGGCTGGGTGGCGCTCGCCGCCCTGGAGCCGCACTTCAAGCAGCGTGCCGAAAGCGCACTCGGCATCGCCGGTGCGGAAGAGTACCGCGCCGTCTTCGCCACCAGGACCGCCGCCGAATGGCAGGAGTGGGGGCAAGAGCTGGACGTCCCGATCGTCGCCCTGACCGGCGCCTGACCACACCGCCAACCGATGAAAAAGCATGACAGTCCCTGTGAAGGAGGAACTGATGAATCTCGAACTGACCGAAGAACAGAAGCTGATCCAGGAAACCGCCCGCAATTTCGCCCGCGCCGAGCTGGAGCCGTTGGCCGCCAAGCTTGACCGGGAGGACGACCGTCCCGCCTTCTTGGCCAACCTGCGCAAGCTGGCGGAGCTGGGCTTCATGGGGTTGAACGTCAAGTCCGAGTACGGCGGCTCGGAGGCGGGCGTGGTCGCCTTCAGCGTCGCCATGATCGAGATCTCCCGCGCCTGCGCCTCCACCGCGGTGACGGTTTCGGTCAACAACATGGTCTGCGAGGTCATCCAGGCCCTGGGGAGCGAGGAGCAAAGACAGAAGTACATCCCCCGCATCTGTTCGGGCGAGTTTGCGGCGGGAAGCTTCGGCCTGACCGAGACCGGCGCGGGCTCCGACCCGGCCGGCATGACCACCAGCGCCGTTTTGGACGGCGACCACTGGGTCCTGAACGGCTCCAAGATATTCATCACTTCCGCGCCTTATGCGGGGGTCTTCGTGGTCTGGGCGGTCACCGACAAGAGCGCGCCGAAAGGGAAGGGGATCAGCTGCTTCCTGGTGGAACAGGGGGCCCCGGGACTCACCATCGGCAAGCAGGAAGAGAAGATGGGGCAGCACGCCTCGGCCACCAACGAGCTTATTTTCGACAACTGCCGCATCCCCAAGGACGCGCTGATGGGGAAACTGAACGAAGGCTTCCGGGTCGCGGTGGGCGAACTTGCCGGCGGCCGCATCGGCATCGGCTCCCTGGGGCTGGGGATCGGTCTGGCGGCGCTCGAGTACGCCACCCGCTACACGACCGAAAGGGTGCAGTTCGGCCAGAAGATCTCAGGCTTCCAGGCCATCCAGTGGATGATCGCCGACGCCGCCACCGAACTGGAGGCGGCGAGGCTCCTCCTGATGAACGCCGCCTGGCGCAAGGAAAACGGTAAGAACTACGCCAAAGAGGCCTCCATGGCCAAGCTCTTCGCCACCGAGGCGGCCAACCGCGCCTGCTACAGTGCGGTGCAGATGCTGGGGGGGTACGGCTACACCAAGGACTTCCCGGTGGAGCGGCTCGCCCGCGACGTGCGCATCACCTCCATCTACGAAGGGACGAGCGAAATCCAGCGGCTGATCATCTCCCGGGAGATCTTGAGGGAGTTCACCGCCTGACCGCTGGTGAAGCCCGCTCCCTGTATTTTGAGGCACTCAGATAATCATGATTGGCGAGGAGGCACCATGAGCAGTGGCAAACGCATCACGTTGCAGCAGGCGGCCGAGATCATCGAGAACGGCTCCAGCCTGACCTTTTCGGGCTTCACCATCTGGCGCCGGCCGTTTGCGCTTATCTACGAACTGATCCGGCAAAAGAAAAAGGGGCTGCACCTGATCGAGGTGAACGGCGGCCCGCAGACCGAGTTCCTGGTGGGTGCCGGCTGCGTGGACATCTGGGAATCCTGCTGGGTGGGGCACGAACTTTACGGCAAGTACGGCGCCAACGTCTCCCGCAAGGTCGGCACCAAGGAGATTCTGGTGGAGGACTACAGCCACGCGGAGATGCTCTTCCGCTTCGCCGCCGCGGCCGCAGGCTCCCCCTACGCGGTCACCCAGACCTCGCTCGGCACCGACATCCACAACCCGGAGTACGACACGCTCGGCCGCGCGGGCAAGCGCGACGGCAAGCGCATCGCCAAGCACAAGTACGTCTTCACCGAGGATCCCTTCTACGGGGCGGGTTCGCAGGTGCTGGTGCCGGCTGCCAAGGTGGACGTGGCGGTGATGTGCGTGCAGCAGGTGGGGGAAGAGGGGACGGTGAGGGTGAAAGGGCAGTACTATTCGGACCCGGAGGCGGCGAGAGCGGCCGACGTCACCATCGTCATCGCCGAGGAGATCGTGCCGGAGGAGTACCTGCGCCGGGAGAGCGACCTGAACACCATCACCAGTTTCGAGGTGGATCACATCGTCGAGTGCCCCTTCGGCGCCCATCCGACCGGCATGTTCGGCCGCTACGACGTGGACGGCGCCTTTCTCAAGTCCTTCTACGACGGCACCCGCACCCAGGAAGGGTTCGACGCCTTCGCCAAGGAGTGGATCTACGGGATGGATCACATGAGCTATCTGGAAAAGCTGGGCTGGCCGCGCATGCTGAACCTCAAGGCGAACACGGCGCTCAACTATTCCACCGGCGTGAAAAGGGGGGCATGAGATGACGAAGGATTACGCAAGTCCCGAAGAATACGGGTTGGCCGATCTGCTTTGCTGCGCCGCCTCCCGGGAGGTGGCAGATCACGAGGTCGTCTTTGCCGGCACGGGGCTTCCCATGGTGGCGATCATGCTGGCCCAGAAGACCCATGCCCCGAATCTCAAGCTGATCTTCGAGGCGGGGACGCTGGACGGCCGTCCCCCCGAGATCCCGACCTCGGTGGGGGACGCGCGCTGCGAGATGGGCGCCTCGCGCTCCTCCGGCCTTTCCGACGCCTTCTGCATCGCCCAGCGCGGCCTGGTGGACCTGGGTTTCCTGGGAGGGGCCGAGGTGGATCAGTACGGCAACGTGAACACCACCTGCATCGGCGATTATCTCAACCCCGAGCTGAGGCTTACCGGTTCGGGGGGGAACCCGGACATCAACTCCTTCGCCAAGCGCACCGTCTTCATCATGGTGCACGAGAAAAGGCGTTTCACCGAGAAGGTGAGTTACATCACGAGCCCGGGTTGGCGGGTGAAGAAGTGGCCCGGGGGGGAAGTCGTGCATCGCAAAGAGCTGTACGGTTCAGCCTTCCGCGGCGGACCGTGCGCGGTGATCAGCACCGCCGGCGTCTTCAGGTTCGACGAGGAGACAGGCCGCATCTACCTCGACACCTGCCATCCCGGCAAGACCCCCGAGGAGATCCGCGGGCTGTGCCAGTTCGACCTGGACGTAAGCCGGGTGAACGGGGAGACCGAGCCCCCCACGCGGGAAGAACTGCACCTGATCCACAACGTGCTCGACCCTGACCAGATCTTCATACCCAAGGTCAAAAAGGCTTAGTTGCAAAAAGGCGCAAGGCCTAAGAGGGTAAACCGTAGGGTGGGCACCCCGTGCCCACGCGGCAATTTGATCGGCCACGGCGAACGGGCCATCGGATCGGTGGGCAGAGGGCTGCCCACCCTACTTTTATTCGCGCTCCTCGCGGCGTTTGCGGTAGACGCGCCAGTCGTTGCCCAGGATGAGCCGGGCGCCGCGGCTGTAGGTGAAGTAGGACCATCCCCAGTTGAACACCACCAGGAAGCGGTTGGCAAAGCCGGTGAGAAAGTAGATGTGCACGCACAGCCAGGCGACCCAGGCGGTGAAGCCGGTGAAACGCAGCTTGCGGAACTGGCCGACCGCCTGGTTCCTGCCGACGGTGGCCATCATCCCCTTGTCCAGGTAGGAGAACTCCTGGCGCGGCTGCCCGTTCAGGTCGCGGATGACGTTGCGCGCCGCCCTGCGCCCCTGCTGCAGGGCGACCGGCGCCAGGCCGGGAAGCGGCTTCCCCTCGTCGGTGTCCAAATGGGCGAGGTCTCCCACCGCAAACACCTCGGGTAGCCCCGGCACGCTCAGATCCTTGCCGACGATCACCCTTCCCTGCGGGTCGCAGGGGGCGCCAAGCGCCCTGGCAAGCGGCGAAATCTTCACCCCCGCCGCCCAGAGCACGGTGGCCGCCGGGATGCCCTCGCCTCCTGCCACCACCCCCGTACCGTCCACCTGCGACACCATGCAGGAGGTCCGGACCTCCACGCCGAGCTTCTCCAGGTCCGCCTCGGCCTTGGCGGAAAGCTCGGGCGCGAAGGCGCCCAGGATACGGGGCGCCGCCTCGATCAGCACCACCCGGCTCAGGCGCGGGTCGATGGCCCGGAAATCCTTGACCACGGTGAAACGGCTCATCTCGGCGATGGCCCCGGCCAACTCCACGCCGGTCGGCCCGCCCCCGATCACCACGAAGGTGAGCAGCCTGCGCCGCTCTTCCTCGTCGTCGGTGATCTCCGCAGCCTCGTAGGCGCTCAGCACCCGCCGCCTGATTTCCGTCGCCTGTTCCAGGGTCTTAAGCCCCGGCGCGTTCTGCTCCCACTCCTCGTGCCCGAAGTAGGCATGGTTCGAGCCTGCGGCCAGGATCAGGTAGTCGTAGGGAAGAGTTCCGCCCCCCTTGAGGACGACCTCCTTCCGGGCGGCCTCGACCGACACGACCTCCTCCAGGCGGACGTGGACGTTGCCGTAGCCGGCCAAAAGCCCGCGGATCGGGGCGGCGATGTCCGCGGGGCTGAGCCCCGCCAGCGCCACCTGGTAGAGCAGGGGCTGGAACAGGTGATGGTTCCTGCCGTCCACCAGGGTGACCGAGACCCCCGGCACGTTTCCCAGCACCTTGGCGGCGTTCAGACCGCCGAAACCTCCACCCACTATCACTACACGTTTCAGCTCACTCATCCACGGATACTCCGTTATCGGCAGGATGCCCTCTCGGGCACCCGTCGCAGTTTGTCGTCTCGTCCGTTTACTGACACAAGGCAGCCATTATGACTCATAGACGCAGGTATCAACAACACTGTAAACACAATTAGCTGTCATAGCACGTTTCAGGCTGGATTCATCGGAAAGTTTGGAGGTGGGTGCAACTCTTCTTGAAATGGGTTACAATGTGACGAAGCAATAACAGCGGCCGCGATGTGAGAATCCTGCCGCACAGCCGGAAGCAGGTCAATTGTAGTTACCGCGCTTGGAAAGATGTGCCGTGAGGCACAGAGGAGGGAACCGTGACCATCAAACTCGATCGGGTATCGATAGCGGTCAGCAGGAACCCTGAGGTAGCGGAGAAACTCGACCAGCTCCTCACCGGTCCCAACGACCGCGCTTTTCTCGTCTGCGAGTTCACTGACTGCAACTTCAACCAGAAAGGGCGCTGCAGCATCTACATGGTGCAAGACGTCCCCAAGATGAAAACCAGGCCCTGCAACAGCTACCAACCCCGTACCCAGCCGTAACTTCCGTTTCGCTTCTCCCTCCCCCTCAAGGGAGGGAGGAGCTTCTTGCTCATTTCTTCTCGGGAAGGGTGATGCACAAGCATTCCCCTTCCACGTAGGTGGTGTCGCCGCCGAACAGGCGGCCGTGGACCACGACCTTGCGCCCCTTCGCCGACACCACGCGGCTTTCCAGCGTCACCACCGTTTCCAGGGGGAGCATGTTGCGGAAATTCAAGTTGAGATTCGCCACCACGATGCCGTAACCGGCCGCCCAGGCGGCAAGTCCCAACCCCTCGTCCATCACCGCGGCCAGTGCCCCGCCGTGGGCATGACCCGGCGGCCCCCCGGTCTCGGGACCGAACCAGATCCTCGCGTGCAGGTGCTGCTCCGCGTCGCGGTAGTAGCGCATTTTGAAACGGTTTCCTTCCGGATTGCCGGAGACGAAACGGAGCGACTCGCCCACCAGCGAAGGCGCGTCGAATGGTACCCAACCCGGCTCGCCCTCCAGGTTGATCTGCGTGGTAGCTGAATGTGACACCTGATTCTTCCTCCATGAAATTATCGTAAACGTCAACGTCGTGCCGCACTACCTTAGCAGTCTTTGCCGCCGAAGGAAATCAAAAACATGAACGACGACGCACCCCTGCATATGCTCGGCGACGAGCGGCTGCTCGCGCTCCCCAAGGTCGCCTTCCTCTGTTCGCGCGACTGCCCGCCGGATGCGGCCCGCAAGGCGCGCGCCTGGGCGGCCGCCCAGCGCGAAAGCGGCGTGGTGGTCATCTCCGGTTTCCACTCGCGCATCGAAAAAGAGGTGCTGCGCGAACTGCTCGCAGGGCACCAGCCTTTGATCGTGGCGCTCGCCCGCGGCATCGGCAACCGGGTGCCGCCGGAACTTGCCCCGCCGCTTACCGAGGGGCGCCTTTTGATCGTCAGCCGCTACGCCGACAGCGTGACCCATGCCTGCGAGGAGTCCTGCTATCGCCGCAACCGGCTGATGCTTGAGCTCGCTCAGCGCTCCGTCGCCGCCTACGCCGCCCCCGGCGGCAGCCTGGAGAGACTCTGCCGCCAGTGGCCCGGCCCGCCGGTCACCTTCCTGTAATCCCGGTGCGTTGCCGATTCCCCGAATGCCGCTACACTTGTTGCGCACATGAACCGGCCGCGCGGTTGAACTCATGAAAGAGCGGTACGCCGAGGACACCACACGTACATTACCTGAGGACGAAGGAGCGGCGCCCGTCGGTGCCGGCGGCTTGTTGAGGCGTAGGGGGAAGGTATGGCGTTCGGCAGGTTGACGGGGTTTCGGGAGGAGGGCGAGGTGGTGACGCCGGCAGCGGCCACCACCGTCTACCTGGTTGCCAGCCTCTGCTGGCTCGGGTTGGCTTACCTGGTTCTCGACCAGTTGTTCGCCCACCGTCCCGACCTGCGCCATTTCGCCGCAGCGCTGCTCGACCTCATGGGAGTGGGCGCCATGTCCGCCATCGTCTATCTCTTGACGGCGAGGATGCGGACCCAGCACCAGGCCAGCTCACGGCGCATCCGCGAGCAGGCGGCGCGCGACCCGCTCACCGCTCTCTACAACCGGCAGGCGTTCGACGACTTCTTCCACCAGGCGATCGGCAGCGCCCGCCGCAACGGCGAAGCGCTGGCCCTGCTCTTTTTAGACCTGGACCGCTTTAAAGAGATCAACGACCGGCGCGGCCACGGGGCGGGCGACGCGCTTTTGGTGGAGACGGCGCGCCGGCTCAAGCTTAGCTGCCAGCGGGAGGACGACCTGGTGGCCCGGGTGGGTGGGGACGAATTCGCCCTCCTTTTGCGCGGCCCGCAGCTCCCGGAGGGGCCGGAAGTGATGGCGCAGCGCATCCTGGAGGGGATCGCTCAGCCGCTTAAGTTCGGGGGACGGATGCTTTCGGTCAGTGCCTGTCTCGGCATCGCCGTCTATCCCGACGACGGGCAGGAGGCGCAGCAGCTCTTCGGCATGGCGGATCTGGCGCTCAGCCAGGCGAAGCAGCAGGGGCGCTCCAAGTTCTGCTTCTACGGCGGAGAATGGCAGCAGCAGCGCGACCGGAGAATCCAGCTGGAACAGGGGCTGTTGCGCGCCATCGCCCACGACGAGCTGTTCCTGGTCTACCAGCCGAAGGTGGACGTCGCCTCCCGGCGGGTGATCGGCGTGGAGGCGCTCGTGCGCTGGAACCACCCGCACTTGGGCGTGCTGTCGCCGGCGAGCTTCGTTCCCCTGGCGGAGAAGGCGGGGCTCATGTGGGGGCTGACCGAGTGGGTGCTCAAGGCCGCCTGCCGTCAGGCGGCCCTTTGGTATCGCGACGAGGGGCTGGACGTGAACGTGGCGGTGAACGTGTCGCCGGCCACCTTCGCCAACCGCGACCTGGAACAGGCGATCGAGCAGGCCCTTTTCCAGGCGGGATTGCCGCCGGACCGGCTTACCGTGGAGATCACCGAGGAGACGCTGATGGTTTACGGCGCCGAGTCGCTGGCGGCGCTGGAGCGGCTGAGCCGGATGGGGGTCGCGGTGCAGATGGACGATTTCGGCACCGGTTATTCCTCGCTCTCCTCCATGAAGCACTACCGTTTCCAGGCCCTGAAGATCGACCGCTCCTTCGTCTCCGACGTGGTCAGCTCCACCGAGGACGCCGCCATCGTCACCACCATCATGTACATGGCCCGCTGTCTGGACATGGAGGCCATCGCCGAGGGGGTGGAATCCGAGGAGCAGCAGCTTTTCTTGGCCTCCATCGGCTGCCGCTACATGCAGGGTTTCCACTTCTCCCGCCCGCTTACCCCCGCCGAGTTTTCCGCCTTCATCGCCCGCTTCGGGAAGGATTAAAGAGCTGACGGATCGAAAAATCTCACCACAGAGGAGACAGAGGAAAACAACAAACTTGGGGTTACGACCAAAGCCAAGCTGGGCCTGGATTTGGGTTTTACTCTGTGCGCGCTTTTTAAAAGTCCACCATGAATGAAGGAGTGTGCCATGGCCGACAGGCAGAAGACCGTAGGTATCTTGACCGGCGGCGGCGACGTGCCCGGTCTCAACCCGGCGCTCAAGACGGTGGTGAACCGGGCGATCGACGCCGGTTACCGCGTGCTCGGGATCAGGCGCGGCTGGGGAGGGCTGCTTGACTACGACCGCGACGATCCCGAGTCGCGCGAGGCGTGCGTGATGCCGCTCGACCGGCAGGCGGTGCGCACCGTGGACCGCTTCGGCGGCACCTTCCTGCACACGAGCCGCACCAATCCCGCCAAGGTCGGCGCGGCCGAGACCCCGGAGTTCCTGCGCGACTTGGCCGATGCCGGCTCCGGCCATCGCGACTTCACCCCGCACGTGCTCGCGAACCTTGAGCACCTGGGGATCGACGCGCTGGTCCCGATCGGCGGCGACGACACCTTGAGCTATGCGGAGCGCCTGCACCGCGAGGGCGTGCCCATCGTCGCCATTCCCAAGACCATGGACAACGACGTCTTCGGCACCGACTACTGCATCGGTTTTTCCACCGCCGTCACCCGGTCCGTCAACTTCATCCACAACCTGCGCACCTCGGCCGGCTCCCACGAGCGCATCGCGGTGATCGAGCTGTTCGGGCGCAATTCCGGCGAGACCTCGCTCGTCTCCGCCTACCTGGCCGGGGTCGACCGCGCCCTGATCTCCGAGGTTCCCTTCGACGTGGAGCGGTTGTCCGAGCTGATCAAGGCGGACAAGCGGGGCAACAGCAGCAACTACGCGATGCTCACCGTCTCCGAAGGGGCCAGCATGATCGGCGGCCAGATCGTCGAGTACGGGCAGGAGGACGCCTACGGCCACAAGAAACTAGGCGGCATCGGCGTGGTGGTGAGCGAGGCGGTGAAGAAGCTGACCGGCTCCCAGATCATCTACCAGCAGCTCTCCTACCTGATGCGCTCCGGCGCCCCCGATTCGCTCGACCTGATGGTCGCCTTCAACTACGCCAACATGGCGATGGACCTGATCGCCGAGGGGATGAAAGGACGGATGGTGGCGCTCAATGGCGGCACCTACAGCCACATCCCCATCGGCACCGTCATGCAGGGAGAGAAGCGGGTCGACGTCGCGGAACTCTACGACCGCGAAGCATACCGCCCGCGCGTGCGCCACGTCCCGGGGAAGCCGATGTTTCTCTACTGAGCGACCGCTTATCCCCTCTACCTCGCTTCTCAGTACCTCTCATAGCCCGCATCGAGCTCCACGCCGCTGGCGCCCAGGTCGATGCTCATGCCGGCCGGCGAATTGCCGTGGTGAGCCGCGAGGGCCATCCGGCTCGTCGCCTGCTGCCGCACGGGACGGGTGTGGACAACTTGTCTGACCACCGGCTTTTGTGCCGCCCGCACCTCGCCCACCTTGAAAAACGCCACCGTACCCTGCAACTGCTCGGCCTGGGAGGCAAGTTCCTCGGCTGTGGAGGCCATCTCCTCGGAGGCGCCGGCGTTTTGCTGGATCACCTGGTCCAACTGCTGGATGGAGCGGTTGATCTGGTCGGCGCCGGTGTCCTGCTCGCGGCAGGCCGCGCTGATCTCCTGCACAAGTTCCGCGGTCTTGCGGATGTCCGGCACCAGCCTGAGCAACAGCCCGCCGGCGTTTTCCGCCACCTCCACGCTGGAAAGCGACAGCGCGCCGATCTCGCCGGCCGCCTTCTGGCTCCGCTCGGCGAGTTTTCTCACCTCGGCCGCCACCACCGCAAAGCCCTTGCCGTGTTCGCCGGCGCGGGCCGCCTCGATGGCCGCGTTCAGCGCCAAGAGGTTCGTCTGCCGGGCAATCTCCTCGATGATGTTGATCTTGGTGGCGATCTCCTTCATGGCGGTTACCGTCTTGGCCACCGCGCCGCCGCTTTCCAGGGCGTCCTCCGCAGATTTGAGCGCGATCCGCTCGGTCTGCAGCGAGTTGTCCGCGTTCTGGCGGATGTTGGAGGCCATCTGTTCCATGGAGGCCGAGGCCTCCTCGGCCGCGGCCGCCTGCTCGCTTGCCCCCTGGGACATCTCCTCCGAGGTCGAGCTCAGCTCCTGGCTGCCGGCGGTGACGTTGTCCGCCGCCACCTTGACGTCCCCCACCACGCGGGTCAGGTTCTTCACCATGCTGCTCAAGGCCAGCATCATGCCGTCGTCCTGCGAGCGGACCTTCACCTCCACCAGGAGGTTGCCCTCCGCGATCTCCTGCACCACCGAGGTCGCGTCCTCGATCGAGCCGATCAGGGTGTTGATGCTGTTCTTGATGTCGTTGAAGTCGCCGTAGTAGGTGTCGGTGATCTTCTCCGGGACCTCTCCCTTGGAGACCAGCTCCAGGTAGGCGGCGGAGACGTTGATCGGCTCCACGAAGGCATCGACCAGCCGGTTGGTGCCGGCCACCAGCTTGCCCCAGGCGCCGAGATACCCCCCGTCGTTGCCGCGCACCCCGAGCCTCCCTTCCTGCACCGCCTGGATCAGGCCGTTGATCTCGCTGCTCAGGGCGTTGATGGTGGCCAGCATGGCGGCCAGGTTGTTGCCCATCAGGTCCTGCGGCGATTTGGGCGTCACCTGCACGCTCAGGTCGCCCAGCGCCACCTTCTCGGCGGCGAGCGACGCCTCCTTGATGTTGTCGGCCATGTTGCGAAACGACTTGGCCAGCATGGCGATCTCGTCCTTCCCTTCGGTCCCGATCACCACCTCGACGTCGCCCAGCGCGAGCCGGTCGGCGACTAAGGCCAAATCGTGGACCGGCCCGCCGATGCTGCGGGTGGTGTAGACGGCGATCCCCACCCCCAGAAGGAGCGCCAGCGCGGCGACCGCCATGGCACTCATGCGCGCCCGGTCGGAGAGCTTCGCTGCCTCCTGGTAGCGCGCCGTGATCCCCGACTCCTGGTACTGGACCAGGTTGTTGAAGGAATCGAAGACCTTGGCTATGATCGACCGCGACTCGCGCTCGTAGAGCGCCATCGCCTTGGCCACATTGCCGTCCATCGCCAGCTGGATCACCTCGTTGTTGACCTTGCGGCCGTCTTCCAGCGATTGCTTGGCCTGGGCGATAAACTCCTTCCCCTTGTCCGTGTCCTCAAGCTTTTCCAGTTTGCCCATGGCGGCCTTGTACTGCTGCCGCCAGCTGTCGATCTTCCTGCTTTCCTCCCGCCGCATGGCCGGGTCCGTCTGCAGCATGATGGCCTGGATGCCGCTGAGCACGCTGTTGATGTTTTTGGCGCATTCGTTGGCGAGCTGGATCTTCGCATACTCCTTGTTGACGATCCGGTCCATGCTGTTGTCCATCTTGTTCATGCCGATGGTGCCGATGGCGCTGTTGATCAGCAAAAACAGCAGGATCACGCCGAAACCGAGGGCCAGACGCATGCCGATTTTCATATCCCGAATCTTCATCTTCTCTCTCCTGTTGGTCATTACGGAAATTTCCGGTCCACGTGCGGTCGGTGCGGAAAAATCGGTGATAAGACGGCGTGTACTGCTTCCTTAGGCGGCTATTCCCAAGCGTTTTAATATAGGAATGCTTCTATCCTGTTGGCATTGCCTTGTGATTATAACTAGTTGTACTAATTGAAGAGTTGACGTTATTCCCGTAAGCGTCCACCACTTCGAACCTGTGCAAAAAACGAACCCGCTTCACATGGGGCTCCGTTGTTTGACCGGAATTACACATTTCATGCTCGATTTGGACTGGAAGGGAAAATATCGGCAGGGCGCGGCAAATGGCGCTGTCACCAAAAAAGACAGTGGGGGGGGATGTCAGAATGGGATAAAGGGGACTGGCACCTGCGGAGCCAGTCCCCCCAACGCTTGCGGCTTTTTTCAGCACCGCTTGCCGCAACTGCCGCTGCAGCCGTGGCAATGCCCCTTCTTCTTCCACAGGGAGCGGTAAACGACGTAGCAGGAACCGGCCACCAAAAAGGCGGCAATCAACAGATCGCGAAAATCCATGTCAACCTCCAAGTCCCAGGAGGGTGCCGCCCTGGTAGACCAGGCAGGCCATCCCCCAGGCCAGCGCGCTTTGATAGGCGAACGCCACCCCGAACCACTTCCAGGAACCGAACTCCTGGCGCATGGCGAAGGCGACCACCATGCACGGCATGTAGAGCAGCACGAAGACCATGAAGGCGTAGGCGGTAAGCGGGGTGAAGGTGGCGGCGACCGTCGCCTTGAGCGCCGAGCGCTCCTCGTTCTCCTGCGCGTCTATGCTCGTGATGCCGAAGGTGGAAACCGCGTTTTCGACCGATTCGCGGCACGCCTTGCCGAAGGAGAGGATCACCTCCCTTGCCTCCTCCGCCACCGGTTTCTCCTGCTTCGCACCCTCCTTCACGGGCGCGTAGATCTCGCCCATGGTCCCCACCACGATCTCCTTGGCGATCACCCCGGTTAAAAGCGAGGAGGCCGCCTGCCAGGTGCCGAAGCCCAGCGGCGAGAGCGCCGGGGCCATCACCTGCCCGGCACGGCCTAAGTAGGAGTCCCGGCGGTTTTGCACCCCCCAGGGAAGGTTCAGGAGGAACCAGACCAGGACGGAGACGGCGAAGATGTAGGTGCCGGCCTTGATAAGGAAGTGCTTCCCTTTTTCCCAGGTGTGGACGCAGAGGCTTTTGAAGGAGGGCATCCGGTAGGGGGGAAGCTCCATGATGAACATCGGCGCGTCGCCGCGAAAGAGCGTCCTCTTGAAGAAAAGCCCCATGACGATGGCAAGCGCGATCCCCATGACGTAGAGCGACCAGATCACCGTGCCGGAATTCTTGGGAAAGAAGGCGCTGGCGAAGACCACGTAGACCGGCAGCCGGGCGCCGCAGGACATGAGCGGGATGAGGAGCGCGGTGAGCGCCTTGTCCCGGGGATTTTCCAGGGTGCGGGTGGCGTAGATGCCGGGGACGTTGCAGCCGAAGCCCAAAAGCATCGGGATGAAGGACTTGCCGTGCAGCCCGATTGCGTGCATGGCGCGGTCCATGACGAAGGCGGCGCGGGCCATGTAGCCGCTTCCCTCCAGGAAGGTGATGAAGAACATCATCAGGAAGATGACCGGCACGAACACGAGCACGAAGCCGACCCCGGAGATCACCCCCTCGGTGGCAAGGGACACGGTCCAGTCCGGGGCGCCGATCGCCCCCAGGGCGAGGGTCGCCCAGTGCTTGAAGGGGCCGGCGGTCATGTCGTTGATCCAGTCGCCAAACGGCTTGGAGAGGTCGAAGGTGAGCTTGAACATGAGCCACATGGCGCCCAGGAAGATAGGAATCCCCAGGAAGCGGTTCAGCACCACCCGGTCGATCTTCTCGGTGATTTCCGTCTTGCCGATCTCGGGTTTTTCGAGCACCTCGCGGGTGAGCCCGGAGGCGAGCGAGTAGCGGGTTTCGGCCAGTAAGGCCTCCACGTCCTCGCCGTGCATGCTCTTTAAGTGGTGCAGCGCCTCGTCGAGGAGTTGCTCGTCGTCGAAGCCGGTCTCCGCCAGCACCTGTTCGTCCCCCTCGATCAGTTTCAGCGCCAGCCAGCGGCTCGGATAGCAGAGGAGGCGGGGGTGATAGCGTTCGATCGCCCGCTGCATGAGACGGGTGGCGGCTTCCAGGTCATAGCCGTAATTGAGCGCCCGCGGCTTTCGGCCGTCGCCCCGGTCGGCCGTCGCCACCACTGCCTCCAGGAGGGTGTCCAGGCCGCTCTTTCTGGTCGCCGAGGTCTGCACCGCAGTCACCCCGAGCATCTTTTCGATCCCCTGCACGTCGATCAGGTACCCCTTCTCTCTTGCCTCGTCGCTCATGTTGAGGGCCATCACCACCGGGATACCGAGTTCCAGCATCTGCACGCTTAAGTACAGGTTGCGCTCCAGGTTGGTGCTGTCGACCACGTTGAGGATCAGGTCGGGACGCTCGTGCACCAGGTAGTCGCGGGCGATGATCTCCTCCTGGGTGTAGGGGGAGAGCGAATAGGTGCCGGGGAGGTCGACCAGGCGGATCTCGCGCCCGAGGTGTTCAAAGGAGGCCTCCTTCTTTTCCACGGTCACGCCGGGCCAGTTGCCGACGTGGAGCCTCGCCCCGGCGAGGGCGTTGATCAGGGTCGATTTGCCGGCGTTGGGGTTGCCGGCGACCGCGACGGTAATGCTCATTTAAGCACCTCCACGCCGATTTCCTCCGCCTCGCCCTTGCGAAGCGAGAGGTGATAGCTCTTCAGCTTCACGTCGATCGGGTCGCCCAGCGGCGCCACCTTTTCCACCCGGATCTCTTCGCCCACCAGGACCCCCATGTCCATGAGCCTTCTCCTTAACGCCCCCCTGGTGCCGATGGAGCTGATCTTTGCCCGGTCTCCCGGTTTGAGCGTTGCGAGCGTGGTCATATCCTCACCTCCTTAACCATGATTTTCATTGCCAGGGCCCGGTCCAGTGCGAGCCTCGATTCGTCCACCTTGAGCAGGATGGGGCCGCCGCCGTTACGCAGCATTTCGATGCTCTTGCCCACCCTGAGCCCCAACTCCTCGATCCTCAACCCGCTTTTCTCCCGCTCCTCGCCGACGGCGGCCGGCTTCAAGCCGCGGATCTCGACGATTTCCCCGTAGTCGCCTGCGCCTAACAGTCCCAAAGGCATCATCGTGTCTGCTCCTCTTTTAAAGATTTAGAAAGTCATTTTCAATCAAAGGTGAAAAAAAAGACAGGGTCAGTTTTGCCCCCGTGTGTCGGCTATGTCGGGATAGGGAGGGTAGTGAAAGCGAAATTGAAAACCGTTATCAGCTTGTAAGGTAAAACCGACCCGAAGTCAACAAAAAAAATGACACCCTGCTTGTCATCCTGAGCGCAGCGAAGGATCTGCTTTTGCTTTTCGGCCACGAAAGCAGATCCTTCGCATTTCCCGGCCCTCTGCCCACCGATCCAAAAAGACCGCGTGGGCACTGAGTGCCCACCCTACGAATTCTCGTGATGTCGCACGTCATTCGAGGCGCGTTCAATCCGCCTATTTACGCCTGCAGCTTCTGGAATTCCTTGTAGAGGGTCGATTCCTCGCTGCGCAGCCTGCGGGAGATGGTGGCGAACAGGTTGCCGAAGTCCTTGGCGAATTCCAGCCCGATGTGGGATTCGCTGCGGGCGTACTTGCTGAAGAAATCCACCGCCTTGCCGGTGATCTCCGCCATGTCCCTGGCGTAGAAATCCACCGTCCGCTTAAGCCCCGGGTTGGCTTCGGCGGCACGGTACAGCACCGGATAGAGCTGGAGGTCCTCCTTCTTGAGGTGGGCGATCAGCGAGCTCTGCGCGGCCAAAAGGATTTTGTGCGCCTCGTCGTTGGTCACCTGCGGGTTTCGCACCTTTTCCAAAAGCTTGGCTATTTCCGCATGGTCCTTCTTCAGTTCCTCTATCAGTCTGGACATGGTGCTGCCTCCTTTGCTTTCGGTTTCAGTTTGAGCCTGAACGGCCATCTGTCGTTGGCTGCCGCCGGATAGGTGCGGCGGCGTCTTCCTGAGTGTAACTCTAGCGACAAACGGACTTTTGACTCTTGATCCAAGTCAACAAGACGAAGAACGCCTCATTTCCGGAGAACAAAATTATTTGTAAAATGGCCGCAGCCCCCGTATGCTCCTCTCATGGGAAACAACAGTGAAAACAGCAGGTCGCCCGCTTCCCCCTCGCCTGGCGGGAGGGGGGCAGGGGGGAGGGAGTCCGCGGCACCCAGCGCGGAGAGTGGTGTGCGGGAGTCGCCGGCTGGCGAAGCGGAGGGCGGCGTGAAGGTTTCCGAGGCTAGCGATGCGGGGTTCGGCGGGCTGCTTGCCGGCGGGGTGCTCGGACTGGCGGTGGCGATGGGGATCGGCCGCTTCGCCTATACGCCGATCCTGCCGGCCATGGAGGCGGAGGCGGGGCTCAAGCACTTCCTCGCCGGCCAGATAGCCTCCTGGAACTACCTGGGCTACCTGCTCGGCACGCTTTTGTTCGGCTACCTCTCCCCCAGGCTCTCTTTCCGGCTCCTCTACCCGGCGACGCTCGCGGTAAGCTGCCTGACCACCTGCGCCATGGCGCTCACCGCGCAGCCGTTTTGGTGGGGCGTGCTCCGCTTCCTGGGCGGGGTGGCGAGCTGCCTCCTCTTCGTCAGCATCGCCTCCCAGGTGAGCGCCGAACTGGGGCGCCGCGGCCGGCCGCTGGCCAGCTCGCTCCTTTTCTCCGGCGTCGGCCTCGGCATCGCCTTCACCGGGGCGGTCACCGACCTCTTCACCGCGGCCGGCGGCTGGCGCGGGAGCTGGGCGGGGATGGGAGGCTGCGCCGTAGCGCTCTCCGCAGTCAGCCTGTACTTTTTGCGGCACATAAAGGAGAGCGGCTGGCGCGGCGAGGCGACAAAGGACGAGACGGTGCAGCGCGGCAACGCCCTTTTGACCGTCGCCTATTTTCTGGAGGGCTTAGGCTACATCGTCACCGCCACCTTCCTGGTCGCCATCGTCAAGCAGACGCCGGGGCTTGCCGGCTACGCCTCCCTGAGCTGGGTGGCGGTCGGCCTTTCCGCCGCCGTCTCGCCTGTTTTCTGGCAGACGGTGGCCGGCCGGATCGGCAGGCTCCGTGCGCTCGCCGCCGCCTACCTGATCCAGGGGGCGGGGATGTACGCGGGGATCTACCTGACCGGTGCCGGCGGGCTCTTTCTCTCCGCCGCGAGCTTCGGCGGCACCTTCATCGGCATCACCTGGCTCGCCATCGCCGAGGGAACGAGCCGCGAGCGCGGCCACAAGGGGAAGATCGTCGCCGTCCTTACCTTCGCCTTCGCCTTGGGGCAGATCGTCGGTCCCCCCTGCGCCGGCTGGGTCGCCCAGGCGTCGCAGGGCTTTGCCTTTTCGCTGAAGATCGCCGCGGGGTGCATCCTTTTAGCGGCGCTTTTGATCCGGCTGGACCGGAGGGTGTCATGCGGGAACGGGTAAGGATCTACACGGTTGCTGCGTTGTTCAGTTGCGCTCCCTCCCCTCGTCCTCGAGCACCTCGCGCAGCTTCTCGGAAAGCGTCTTCATGTTGAACGGTTTCTGGATGAAGTTGACCTCGCCGGCCGCTACCCCGTGACTGGCGATGATGTCGGCGGTGTAGCCGGACATCACCAAGAGCTTGGCCCGGGGGTGGATTTCCAGCACCTTTTGGGCCAGCTCGGCGCCGTTCATCTCCGGCATCACCACGTCGGTCAGGATCAGGTGGATCGGCCCCCGGTACCCGGCGGCCAGATCCAAAGCCTCCCGTGAGGAGCCGCACTTAAGCACGTAATACCCGAGCCGCTCAAGGATCATCGCCGTGATGTCCAGGATCATCTTCTCGTCTTCCACCAAAAGAACCGTTTCCTGCCCCCCCGGCACCTCCTGCTGCGCCGCCTGCGCGTCCCCTTCCGTATCCCCGCGGTGGCGCGGCAGGTAGATGGAGAAGGTCGTGCCCGCCTCCGGCTCGCTTTCCACCTCGAGATAGCCGTCGTTTTGGCGCACGATGCCGTAGACGGTGGCAAGCCCGAGCCCCGTCCCCTCGCCGAGTCCCTTGGTGGTGTAAAAGGGCTCGAAGATGTGCTCGCGCACCTCCGCGGTCATGCCGGCGCCGGTGTCGCTTACCGAGATGCGCACGTAGTCGCCTGCGGGGAGGTAGCCGCGGCCGGCATGCTCCTCCCGCACGACGCCGACGTTGGCCGTTTCGATCCGGATGGCGCCGACGTCGGCGATGGCGTCGCGGGCGTTCACGCAGAGGTTGGCCATGATCTGGTCGATCTGCGAAGAGTCGACCCGCACCGGCCAGAGAGCCGCTCCCGGCTGCCAGCCGAGTTGCACGTTTTCGCCGATCAGCCGCTTGAGCATGCTGAGCATCCCCTTCACGGCGTGGTTCAGATCCAGCACCTTGGGCGAGACCTCCTGCTTGCGGGCAAAGGCCAAAAGCTGCCGGGTCAACTCCGCCGAGCGCTCCCCCGCCTTGCTGATCTCGGTCAGCGACCCGTACATGCGGTCGTCGGGCTTCATCTCCATCAAAAGCGTCTCGGCGTGGCCGATGATGACGGCGAGCATGTTGTTGAAGTCGTGGGCGACGCCTCCGGCCAGACGCCCGATCGATTCCATCTTCTGCGCCTGCTGCAGCTGGCTTTCCAGGCTGGCCTTTTCCTCCTGGGCCTTCTTCAATGCGGTGATGTCCGAGCCGAGCACCAAAAACCCGCGGGTGCTGCCGTCCACCGTGTCCGGGATGTACTGCACCCAGCTGTAGCCCAGCTCGCCGCTGGGTTTTTTAAGCGCCCTCTCGACCTGCTGCGGTATCCCCTCGAGCACCCTGCGGAGGTATGGCTCGCTGGCCTCGAAAAAATCGTCGCCGGCAAGTTCCCGCACGTGCATCCCCAGCATCTGCTCCGGCGTCTTGCCGAACCATTCCAGGTAGGCTCGGTTGGCGAACTCGCAGCGCAACTCGGCGTTCCAGTAACCGACCATGCCGGGGAGCTGGTCGGTGAGCGTGCGCAGGAACCTCTCGCTGGCGATCAGCTTCTCCTCCGCCTGCTTGCGCAGCATCGCCTCGCCGACGTTCTTGGCCACGTCCTCCAGCGTCTCGACGATTTCCAGCGAAAAGCACCCCTTGCGGCGGTCGTTGAGTTGCAGCAGGCCCACCACCCGGCCCTTGGCACGGATGGGGATCAGCGCCACCGAGGCGTAACCCTGGTGGATGCATTCGTCGCGCGGATTGAGGCGGCTGTCCTCCTCGGGCGGTGTATCCAGGAACGGCAAGGAATCGTTGGTCCAGGCGCTGCCGCCGACGGTGAAAAGCGGGTTCAAAATGTCGAGCTTTTCGCTGATCACCAGGCCGCAGGTGCACTCGAGGCAGACGTTGCCCCACTCGTCGCGGCAGATCCCGCCGTCCTTGGCGCGGGCCAAGAGCGAGGCTTCCTTCTGCAGGAACTCCTGCGGGAACCCTTCCTGGTAGAAGTAGGGATAGTCGTCGGCGTCCTGCAGCCGGATGCCGACCGCGTCGACGCCGGAGAAGACCCTGATCAGGGCGAGCACCTGCTTGAGCGACTCCTTCTGGTCAAGCTCCTCGTTCAAGACCAAAAGGATCCTCTGCCCCATGGCGCGGAAGAGCTCGGCGCGCTTGCGTTGGCTCACGTCCTGCACGAAGGCGACGAACTCCTCGTTTTCCGGTTGGTACTGGACGGAGACCTCCACCTCGAAGTAGCTGCCGTCCTTGCGGCGGTGCATGGTCTCGAAATGCCCCTGGCCGTCCGCCATGACCTGCGCGATGCGCGCCGCCGTCTCCGTTGGCGATTCGCGGCACTCCAGGTCGCCGATCGACATCTGCAGCAGTTCCTCCTCGCTGTAGCCGGTTTGCCGGCAATAGGCTTCGTTCACTTCGAGCAGGCGCCCGTGCGCGTCCATGACGCAGATGCCGCTTAAGGCGGTGTGCAGGATGTTTCCGTGCCGTTTTGCGCCGCGCTTGAGCGCTCCGTTGGCCTCGGCCAGCCGGATGTTCTGCAGCGCCTGCTCGGCGAAGCTCGTTGCCAGGTTTTCGATCACGGCCAGGTCCTTGCGCAGCCGCCCGGCCGAGACCACCGGCAGTTGGCGGACCGCCGCCAGGTATCGTTGCGGCTCGAAACCGAAGCGCTGCGCCTGTTCGGTGAAGAAATCGAGATCGGGAGGTGCGAGGAAAAACTGGCCGGTGAAGATGCTGCCGAGATGCCTGCCGTTCACCGCGATCGGCGTGGTCACGTCGAGCGGCAGGAGGCCGGGAGGGGGGAAGTCCCCGTTTCCGTGCGACGAGAAGAGCGCGTCGGTATGCGCGACGGTCCTGCCGGGGCTCACCCCGACCCGCCTGAAGGTCTCCAGGCAGTCGCAGTCGGAGGTCGCCGGCAGGTCGAACCGCACGCAGATTTCGCACCAGCCGGCCGCGGCCAGCACGCTCCCTTCCGCGTCGACCACCGCAGTCGGCAAAGCCAGGACCCCGTTCAGCGAGTCGAGCAGTCCTTGCACCTTGGAGATGTTGAGCAACTTTTGCAGAGAATTTTCCATATGAGCCTCAGCTGCGTCCGGACGCCGGTTTTCCCGTCAGTAGACCAGATATAAAGCAGTCGCAGGTCATTGCGAAAGGAGAAAATTCTTATGGCGGGGAGTCTCGATGTTAATAAAATTAACACTGT